>Ga0335077_10000141_pt1 | contig 72473 bp, 76 predicted proteins | sample Lox_Sample_31_FD_207151 | JGI IMG/M metagenome (GOLD analysis project Ga0335077, IMG submission 207151) | Soil microbial communities from Loxahatchee National Wildlife Refuge, Florida, United States - Lox_Sample_3.1 | ecosystem: Environmental > Terrestrial > Soil > Wetlands | place: USA... | reverse complement strand
AACCTCGGCATTGTCGAAATGCGCCGCTCGATCCGCGATTTTGGCGACAAACTCCAAGGAGCCGACATCGCAGTCGTGTATTTCGCCGGTCACGGCCTGGAGGTCGATGGGACGAACTACTTGGTTCCGGTGGACGCCACGCTGGAACGCGATGTCGACGTCGAGGATGAAGCGATCTCGCTCGATCGCATCGTGAGGATCCTTGAGCCGGCGAAACGATTGCGCCTCGTCATCCTGGACGCCTGCCGCGATAATCCGTTCGTCAGATCGATGAAGCGGACATTGGGAACGCGTTCGATCGGCGACAGGGGTCTTGCCAAGGTCGAGCCGGCCACCACCGACACATTGATAGCTTTCGCCGCCAAGGCCGGATCGACCGCCTCGGATGGGGCCGGCGCAAACAGTCCATTCACCACCGCCCTTGTGAATAATATCGCCACTCCGGGGCTCGATTTGCGGATCGCATTCGGCAAGGTTCGTGATGAGGTGATGAAGGCCACCGGCAACAAACAAGAGCCGTTCGTCTATGGCTCGCTGGGCGGGACGACGGTCGCCCTGGTGCCGGGCGCTTCGGCGCCGGGTTCGGACGTTTCCGGAACGGTCAACGCATCTCCTTCGGCCAATCCCACCACCGAAATCCGCCGCGCTTACGAGTTGGTCATGCAAATCGGCACCAAACAGGCCTGGCAACAATTCCTGTCGACCTACAGCGTGGGCCTTTACGCCGATTTGGCCCGGCAGCAGTTGGCCAAACTCGAGGCTGAGGAAGCAAAGACGAATGCGGCGCGCAAAATGGAAGAGCCGGGGAAAGCCAAACCGCCAACCGCGCCGAGTCAATCGGCCCCAGCCGCAGTGCCCAAATCGGCAGAAGCACCACGCGCGGCAAAGCGCGTGGTCTGCAACAAATGGGGTTGCCAAGATGTCAAACCCGGTTGCAAGGTCGAAAAACGAATCTCCGGCAGCGAAATGGAAGACTTTGTGATTTGCAACTAGCTCCGGCAGCGGCCCGAACCGTGATTGCCCTCCCAACGCAGCACCTCAGCGGCGCCCTGGTTTCTCTGCTATAAAGGCGGAATGAACCATAGCCTTCCCGCCCTTGTTCTCGCCTTGCTTTTCGACTGCGCAACCGTCTACGCGCTGCCGCCCGCAGTCGATCCCAATCCGCCGCCGGTCGTCGAATATAAGGTCTTCCTCGACCAGCTATGGCGCGATGCGCAGAAGCAAGGCATCACCCGCGCGACGTTCGATCTGGCGTTCAACGGTATTACGCTTGACCCGCGCATCATGCCGATCACCAAGCGCCAGCCCGAATACGGCAAGCCGGCCGGCGCTTATGTGAATTCCATCGCCTCCCCCGGCCGGGCGAAAGAAGGTCTGCGCAAGGAGGCGGAATGGCACAAGACCTTCGACGACGTCGAAAAGAAATTCAAAGTCGAGCGCTGGATCATCATTGCGATCTGGGGCATGGAAACATCCTATGGCGCCGACAAGGACAAATGGGACACCATCCGCTCGCTCGTCACGCTGGCCCACGCCAATTACCGGCACCCTTATTTCCGCAATGAACTGCTTGTCGCACTGAAAATTCTGCAAGAAGGCCATATCGCGCGCGACAAATTCGTCAGCTCCTGGGCGGGCGCCATGGGCCAAACCCAATTCATGCCGTCGAACTTCTACGATTATGCCGTGGATTTTTCCGGCGACGGCAAACGCGACATCTGGACCAACGTGCCCGACGTGCTCGCGTCCACCGCCAATTATTTTCAGAAGGAAGGTTGGCAATATGGTTTGCCATGGGGATGGGAGGTGACAATCCCCGAGGGCTTCGACTATCGCCACAGCCGCGCGAGTTTCGCGGAATGGACCAAGCTCGGCGTCAAGCGCGCGGACGGCAGCGCCTATCCTGCGAGCGGAAACGGAATCCTGTTCTTTCCCGCTGGCGTACCGGGGCCGGGTTTCGTCATCACCAAGAATTTCGATGTGATCAAGGAATACAATTACTCCGATATCTATGCGCTCGCGGTTGGCCATCTCGCGGATCGCATGCGTGGCATGGGGTCGATCAAGGCCAAATGGCCCGACTACGCCACCCAGCTCTCGCGCGATGATCGGATCGCGTTGCAGAAGAAGCTCGCCGAACTCGGCTACAAGGTGAACAATTTCACCGCCCACATTGATTTCGACTTGCGCGACAACATCCGCGCCGAGCAAGTCAAATTCGGCATGCGTCCCGACGGCCATCCGACCGCGGAACTGCTCGAACGTCTCGGGATAAAGCGTCCGTGACGGACCTACCGATGCGCGCTCTTGCCTTTGCCGTCCGAAGGCGGCGGTGAACCCACGATGTTCTCCGCTTCAAGTCGCGCCATGTCGAGCAGATAGCCAAGCGTGTCGAGCCCATGCCGGCGCGCCATGCCCGCGAGTTCGTGGGTCAGCTCCGCCACATAGGCCGCAGCTTCGGTGCGGTCTTGCCCTGCCTCGAAGCCGGAATGCTGTGCCATGATCCGCCGTTACGCCCATGCTGGGCTCGTTCCGCTTGAGCAGCCCATGAAGCATATACTAATCCGAGTGTCATGATGCGAGTTTACACTCTATGGTTGCAGTCAGGGACGACCGGAATCATGCGATTTGATGTCCTGAAAATACCTTCTTGCCCGGGGCCAATTTGACAGGCAGGGCCGAGTTACCCATCTTTGCCTTGATTCTGATGCGCGCTTTCACCGCTAAAATTTCTCAAAATTGCGGCTAACACACTGGAGCTAAATGAAAATCGTCGTTGTAGAGTCCCCCGCCAAGGCCAAGACGATCAACAAATATCTGGGCCCGGGCTATGAAGTCCTGGCCTCGTTCGGCCACGTGCGCGACCTGCCGGCCAAGGACGGCTCCGTCAATCCCGACGACAATTTCCACATGCTTTGGGAGGTCGACCCCAAGGCTCAGAAGCGCCTGAACGACATCGCCAGAGCTATCAAGGGCGCCGACAAGCTCATTCTCGCCACCGACCCGGACCGCGAAGGCGAAGCGATCTCCTGGCACGTGCTCGAAGTGCTCAAGGAAAAACACGGGCTGAAAAAGCTTCCCGTCGAACGGGTCGTCTTCAACGCCATCACAAAGCAGGCGGTGGCGGAAGCCATGCAGCATCCGCGCAACATCGACAGCGCGCTGGTCGATGCCTATCTCGCGCGCCGCGCGCTCGATTACCTCGTAGGCTTCACGCTCTCGCCGGTGCTGTGGCGCAAGCTGCCCGGTGCACGCTCCGCCGGCCGCGTGCAATCGGTCGCGCTGCGCCTTGTCTGCGATCGCGAGCTCGAGATCGAGAAGTTCGTTGCACGCGAGTACTGGTCGCTCGTCGCCAGGCTCGCGACCCCGCGCGGTGAGGAATTTGAAGCGCGCCTGGTCGGCGCCGACGGCGAAAAGATCCAGCGTCTCGATATCGGGTCGGGCGCGCAAGCCGAGGATTTCAAGCGCGCACTCGAAAGCGCCACCTTCACGGTGACCGATGTCGAGTCGAGGCCCGCGCGGCGCAACCCGCCACCGCCGTTCACCACTTCCACCATGCAGCAGGAAGCCAGCCGCAAGCTCGGTTTCGCCCCCGCGCACACCATGCGTCTTGCCCAGCGGCTCTATGAAGGCATCGATGTCGGCGGCGAAACCGTTGGCCTGATCACCTATATGCGAACCGACGGTATCGACATGGCCGAGGAAGCGCTCGCCGCGATCCGCAAGATGATCGGCAGCGATTACGGCGCGTCCTACGTTCCGGATGCGCCGCGGCGTTATCAGAACAAATCCAAGAACGCGCAGGAGGCGCACGAAGCCGTACGGCCGACCGACCCGACGCGCTCCCCGCGCGACGTGGCGCGCGCCGTCGAGCCCGAGCAAGCCAAGCTTTATGAGCTGATCTGGAACCGTGCGGTCGCAAGCCAAATGGAGTCCGCGGAACTCGAGCGCACCACGGTAGACATCGCGGCAAGGGCGGATGGCCGCAACATCGATCTGCGGGCGACCGGCCAGGTCATAAAGTTCGATGGATTTCTAAAGCTTTATCACGAAGATCTCGACGATCCCGCCGAGGATGACGATGAATCGCGCCGCCTGCCCGCGATGGCGCAAGGCGAGAAACTCGATAGGAAGTCAATCGAAGCCAATCAGCATTTCACCGAGCCGCCGCCGCGCTATTCAGAAGCCTCGCTCGTCAAGCGCATGGAAGAGCTCGGTATCGGCCGACCTTCGACCTATGCCTCGATCCTGCAGGTACTGAAAGATCGCGGCTATGTCCGCATCGACAAGAAGCGGCTCGTCCCCGAAGACAAGGGCCGTGTGCTGACCGCGTTCCTGGAAAGCTTCTTCGCACACTACGTCGAATACGACTTCACCGCCGATTTGGAAGAAAAACTCGACCGCGTCTCGAACAATGAAATGGCCTGGCGCGATCTTTTGCGCGATTTCTGGCGCGACTTCACCGGCGCAGTGAGCGAGATCAAGGATCTGCGAATTACCCAGGTGATCGATGCACTCGACGAGGTGCTGGCGCCGCACATATTTCCGCCGCGCGCCGACGGCACCGATCCGCGCCTTTGCCCCAATTGCGGCAAAGGCCGCCTCTCGCTCAAGCTCGGCAAGTTCGGCGGCTTCATTGGCTGCTCGAACTACCCCGAATGCCGCTACACCCGGCCGCTGTCGGTCGGCGCCGAGGGCGCCGCTGGCAACGGCATGCGCAAGCTTGGCGAAGATCCCCAGACCGGCCTCGAAGTTACCGTGCGGAGCGGCCGCTTCGGGCCCTACATTCAGCTCGGTGAAGGCAGCAAGGAGGAGAAGCCCAAGCGCTCCGGCTTGCCGAAAGGCCTTTCCGTCGACGACATCGATCTCGATCGCGCGCTCGGCCTGTTGCGGCTTCCCCGCGAAGTCGGCAAGCATCCCGAGGACGGTGAGCCGATCATCGCCGGGATCGGCCGTTTCGGTCCCTACGTGAAGCACGACAAGACCTACGCCAATCTCGAAAGCGGCGACGATGTCACCAACATCGGGCTCAACCGCGCGGTCACGCTGATCGCCGAAAAGAAGCTGAAGCCGAAAAGCGGCCGCCGGTTTGGCGGCGACCCCGGCCGCTTGCTCGGCGAGCACCCGCAGAAAGGCGGCCCGATCCTGGTCAAGAATGGCCGCTATGGACCTTACGTGAGCCACAACGGCATCAACGCGACGCTACCGAACGACAAGACGCCGGAAGCGATCACGCTCGACGAGGCGATCGGGTTGATCGAAGCGCGCGCAGCCCGCACCGAAGGGATGCCCACGCGCCGCAAGAAGCCCGCTCATGCCGAGACCAAACACAAAGAGCCGGCAGCCAAGCCCGCACCCAAACCGGCCAAGGCCAAGAAGGCCGCCGGCGCCAACGGCGCGCCCAAAGCCAAAGCAAATGCCGCGCACAAATCGAAGGCGAAGGCCAAGCAATAACGACGCCTGCCGCGCTGGCAAACTCTACGTTTAATCCTTAAATTCAACCCATCATCGCGCGTTTTACGCGTCTAGGTTCCCCATTGAAAAAACACTCTCATAAGCAATCACCGAAGTTTCCCTCCAAGGAAGCCATTCTCAAATTCATCGGCACCCGGCCGGGCAAGATCGGCACGCGCGAGATCGCGCGCGCCTTCGGCCTCAAAAACGCCAACCGCGTTGCGCTCAAACAGATGCTGCGCGAACTCGCAAACGAGGGCCGCATCGAATCCCGCCGCCGCAAGCTGCATCATCCGGGCACGCTGCCCAACGTGACGCTGTCCGACATCACCGGCCGCGATAGCGACGGCGAACTGATCGCAATCCCGACCGAATGGGACGAGGACGCCCACGGTCCCCCGCCAAAAATCCGCCTCGTTGCCCCGCGCCGGGACCGCCCGCACGAAGCCGCCGGCGTCGGTGACCGTGCTCTGCTCCGGGTCGAAGAAACCGACGAAGGCGAAATCCGCTACACCGGCCGCGTCATAAAAATCATCGCCCGCGCGCCCGAACGTGTGCTCGGCGTGTTCCGCAGCATGCCGGGCGGCGGCGGCCGGCTCGTTCCCATCGACAAGAAGCAGCTCGGCAAAGAACTCATCATCGCACCCGGCGCCACGAAAGAGGCCCGCGATGGCGACCTCATCGCGGTCCATCTGATCCGCCATGGCCGGTTCGGCCTGCCAGCTGCGCGCGTCGAGGAACGGCTCGGCTCGCTCAAGAGCGAGCGCGCCGTCAGCCTGATCGCCATTCACGCCCATGACATCCCTCATGTCTTCACGGTCGCAGCCGAAGCCGAGGCGCATGCGGCGACCGCCGCCGACCTTTCCGGGCGTGAGGATTGGCGCAAACTTCCCCTCGTCACGATCGACCCGATCGATGCCAAGGACCACGATGACGCGGTGCATGCGGCCAGTGATCCCGACCCGCGTAATCCTGACGGACATATCATCACCGTCGCGATCGCCGACGTCTCGCATTATGTGCGGCCAGGTTCGGCGCTCGATCGGGAGGCGCTTAAGCGCGGCAACTCGGTTTACTTTCCGGATCGCGTCGTGCCGATGCTGCCCGAACGCATTTCCAACGATCTATGTTCACTCAAAGCCGACGAGAATCGCCCTGCCCTCGCCGTGCGGATGATCATCGGCCGCGACGGGCGCAAGCGCTCGCACACGTTTCATCGCGTGTTGATGCGCTCGGCGGCAAAATTGAGCTACGAACAGGCGCAATCCGCCATGAGCGGCCGCTCCGACGAAATAACCGCGCCGCTGCTCGATCCCGTGCTCAAACCGCTCTATGCCGCCTATGCGGCGCTCAAGCGCGAGCGCGAAGCGCGGGGGCCGCTCGATCTCGATCTGCCCGAGCGCAAGATCATGCTCAAGGCCGACGGCATGGTGGACCGCGTGATCACGCCGGCGCGGCTGGAAGCGCACCGATTGATCGAAGAGTTCATGATCCTCGCCAATGTCGCAGCGGCTGAATCGCTCGAGCGCGCGCATGTTCCCCTGATCTATCGCGTGCACGACGAGCCTTCGCTGGAGAAGGTCGATTCTCTGCGCAAGTTCCTCGATACGCTGCATATCTCGCTGCCCAAGGGCGGCACGCTGCACGCCGCGCAGTTCAACGGCATTCTCGCTCGGGTTAAGAACCAGGATGTCGAGCAGCTCGTCAACGAAGTGGTGCTACGCACTCAGGCGCAGGCCGAATATGCGGCGGAGAACTACGGCCACTTCGGGCTCAACCTGCGTCGCTACGCCCATTTCACCTCCCCGATCCGCCGCTATGCCGACCTGACCGTGCACCGCGCCCTCATTCATGCCTTCAGACTCGGCAGCGATGGCGCGCCGGACGTGGACCAGCGCACGCTCGGCGAGATCGCCGCGGAGATCTCAGCCACCGAACGGCGCGCGATGAAAGCCGAACGGGAAACCTCGGACCGGCTGATCGCGCATTTTCTCGCCGATCGCGTCGGCGCCTCCTTTAGCGGCACCATCAGCGGCGTCACCCGGGCCGGCCTGTTCGTCAAGCTCGACGGCACCGGCGCCGATGGGTTTGTCCCGGCGCGCACCCTGGGTGACGACTATTTCCGCTATGAAGAAAATGCCCATGCCATGGTCGGTTCACGCACCGGCGAGACCCACCGGCTCGGAGACAAGGTCACCGTAAAGCTGGTCGAAGCGGCACCCGTCGCAGGCGCATTGCGCTTCAAGCTGCTATCTGAGGGTCGCTTTGTGGGCCGCCGTTCCCCTCATGCGCAAATGGAGCGCAAGCACAAACCGGAACGCGACCGGCATCACCGCGGAAATCGTCACCGATGAGCGATCTGGCGGACCGCTTCGAGCAAGACCCGCATATGGACAAATCCTTTCCCAACCGGCGTCCCAAGGACGCGGCCACGCTTATTTTGCTCGACCGCAGCGGGCCAGTGCCGAAAGTGCTGATGGGCCGACGCCATCATAGCCATGTCTTCCTGCCGGGAAAATTCGTCTTTCCGGGCGGTCGCGTCGATCCCGCGGATCGCCTGATGCCGATCGCGAGCCCGCTCGATCGCCGCACCGAAAAACGCCTCATGCAGCGCATGAGCGAACCGAGCGCCGCCAGGGCGCAGACCTTTGCGCTCACAGCCATCCGCGAGACCTTCGAAGAAACCGGCCTGCTGATCGGCCGCAAACACACCGGACCCATTGACGCTCCGGCCGGACCATGGTCGGAATTCGTCCGCGCCAGCGTCGTGCCCGACCTCTCCACCATTCATTTCATCGCGCGTGCGATCACTCCGCCGCGCCGGCCGCGCCGCTACGACACCCGCTTCTTCACCGCCGATGCCACCGCGATCGCCCATCGTATCGACGGCGTCGTTGGTCCGGATGCGGAGCTCGTGGAACTCGTATGGAAGCCGATTGCCGAAGCGCAGAAACTCGATCTCATAGCGATTACGCAATTGGTGTTGCGCGATCTCCAGGCGCAGATCGAGGCCGGTTTCAGCCACGACCAGCCCGTGCCGTTCTACCGCATGCTGCACGGTAAGCGCGTTCGCGAACTGCTTTAACTTTCTTGACTTTCCGGGCCCGCAGGCTAGGTTGCCCGCCAGCACTCCACGAGGTTCACCATGGCCAAGGCCGTCATCACCAAGATCAAGTTGGTCTCGAGCGCCGACACCGGCTACTATTACGTGACCAAGAAGAACTCGCGCACCATGACCGACAAGCTGACCAAGAAAAAATACGACCCGATCGCGAAAAAGCACGTCGAATTCCGCGAGTCCAAAATCAAGTAACGAAACGAGTCGTTTTGTAATGAAAAATGAAGAGGGCGCCTGCGGGCGCCCTTAATGTTTCTGGACGTTCCGGTCGCGCCTGACTGCGCGGCGACCCTGGCAACGCTTCATCGGAAAAATGGTGGCCGGCCGGAAGCGGTGTCATGAGGAGGCCACTCACACCGCTCCCAGGCCGGCCGAACCCCACGGACCCAGGAGATGCGGCGGACCTGAGCATTCCGTAGGGTTATCAGAGGGGTGGACGCCGCAATTCGACTGGCCTCAGCAGTCCCTAAACTCAAAACTTGGCCGCCGCCCCGCATGGATCAGGCTACCGTAACAAGGCGGGAAAGCAATCCGTCGCGCCTCCCCTGGAGCCAGAATTCTCCCATCAACCTAAAGGGTTATGGTTGATGCCCGTGACAGTGCCGTGACATTCCTGAAATTATAAACAACCGGCTGACGGTAAAATTCCGCTCAGAACCCAGCTCTTATGCGGCATCGGCCACGACCCTGTTTCGGCCATCGCGCTTGGCGCGGTAAAGCGCCTGGTCGGCCCTTTTCAGGATCTTGGCCACGGTGTCATCGCCGCCATCGAGCGTGGCAATCCCGATGGAAATCGTGATTTCAATCGGCCGGCTGCCCTGCTGGATCGTAAACGGCTCGGCCGCGATCCGCCGCCGCAGCCGCTCGGCCACAATGGTCGCCACCGCCATGTCGGTTTCCGGCATCACGATGACGAATTCCTCCCCGCCATAGCGGCAGGCCAGATCGATGCCGCGAATGGATTTGCGAATGCGGCTGGCGAGCTGCCGTAGAACGTCGTCGCCGGCGTCATGGCCGTAGTTGTCGTTGATGGCTTTGAAATAGTCGATGTCGAGCATCAGCAGGGTGAGCGACTTACCCCGGGCGGCGGTCTGCTGGACCAGCGCCGTGAGATGGCTCTCCATATAGTAGCGATTGTACAGGCCGGTCAGCGCATCGGTGATCGCCATCTCGATCGATTGCTGCACGTTTTCGCGCAGACGTTCGGCATAACGCTTCTTGCGGATTTGCGTCCGGGCCCGCGCCAGCAGTTCGTTCTTGTCGATCGGCCGCATCAGATAGTCGTTGACGCCGATCTCCAGCCCGCGCGCCATGCGCGCATTGTCCTTGTTCTCGGTGATTACCAGGATCGGCACATTGCGCGTGCGGTCGAGTGAACGCAGTTGGCTGCACAGCCGCAAGGCGTCGAAATTCTCGATCGTGAGCGAAACAATGAGCAAATCGAAATTGCCTTCCGCCCCGCGGATGAGCGCCTGGTTTGGATTGCTCTCGACCTCGACTGTGTGTTCGCTCGCAAGCACGGATGTAATGCGCTCGTATGAAGAAGATCGATCATCGACCACGAGGATGCGTCCATGGCGGCCGGCATCAGCGGTTTCTCTGCCCGGAAATTGCACGCCGATTTCCTTCGACGTGACCGCGCGCATGCGCAGCTCGTCGGTCATCATCTTCAGCCGCGCGAGCGAGCGCACCCGCGCGATCAGGGCGATTTCCGAGACCGGTTTGGTCAAAAAATCATCGGCGCCCGCCTCGAGGCCGCGCACGCGGTCGGACGGGTGATCGAGCGCGGTGACCATCACCACGGGGATGTGAACGGTGGCGGGATTTGTCTTGAGTTGCCGGCAGACCTCGAACCCGTCCATATCCGGCATCATCGCGTCGAGCAGCACGATATCGCACTCGCCGCGCGCGCAGATGGCGAGCGCCTCGGCTCCGCTCATCGTCGTAATCACGTCGAAGTACTCGGCCGAGAGGCGGGCCTCCAATACCCTCACATTCGCCGGCAAATCATCGACGACGAGCACACGAGCGGTCATCTCGTCTCCTCAGGCATTTCCCAGAAAATTTCGGATGGTCTCGATAAATTTGCCGACCGAAATCGGTTTCGACAAATAGGCTTCACAGCCGCCCTCGCGAATGCGCTCCTCGTCGCCTTTCATGGCGAAGGCGGTGACTGCCACGACCGGAATGCTGCGCAGTTGCGGGTCATCCTTCAACCATTTGGTGACTTCCAGGCCCGAAACCTCCGGCAATTGGATATCCATCAGCACCAGATCGGGCCGGTGCTTGCGCGCGAGATCGAGCGCATCGATTCCGTTGCGCGTGCCGACCGTGCGATACCCTTGCGCTTCCAATAGATCATGGAAGAGCTTCATGTTGAGCTCGTTGTCCTCCACGATCAGGATGGTCTTGGCCATTCCCCGCTCCAGCGACGCAGGCCGCACGCGAATTCGCTCCCGGGCCGAAATTTGCATCGCTACCCAGGTCGCTCTCGGGCATGATGCTTAACAACCTAATGATGATTCATTACGGAATAGCAAACGGATGGCCCAACCCAAACGCAGCGTCATCACCGCTCAAGCGGCCGAATCGCTGGCAATTCAAGCCCTTGCCTTTTTCGCCGCGGATCCCGAGCGGCTCGGTCGTTTCCTGGCAGTGACCGGCGTTGGACCGCAGGAAATTCGCCAAGCCGCACGCGAGCCGCAGTTTCTCGCAGGCGTCCTCGATTATCTGGCAGGCGACGAAGCCCTCCTCGTCGATTTTGCGGCCGAAGTCGACATGGACCCGGCCGAGGTCGCGCGCGCCTGCAGTGTCCTCGGTCATGGGACGCCCGAACGGGATGTGCCGTGATGCCTGGATTCTGCCGGGATTGCCTTGCCGATGTGGGCACGCAGGCCCGCTGCCCCGCCTGCCACTCACCGCGGCTCGCGCGCCATCCCGAGCTCGACACGCTTTCGCTCGCGCATGTGGATTGCGACGCCTTCTACGCCGCGATCGAAAAACGCGATGATCCCACGCTCGCCGACAAGCCGTTGATCGTCGGCGGCGGCAAGCGCGGCGTCGTCACGACCGCCTGTTATCTTGCGCGCACCTACGGCGTGCGCTCCGCCATGCCGATGTTCGAGGCCAAGCGTCTGTGTCCGCATGCCGCCATCGTCCGGCCGGACTTCGATAAATACAGTCTTGCGAGCCGGCAGGTCCGCAAGTTGATGCTGGACTTGACCCCGCAGGTCGAGCCGCTCTCCATCGATGAAGCCTTCATGGACCTTGCCGGAACCGAGCGCCTGCACGGCATGAGCGCCGCGAAGGTGCTGGCGCGCTTTGCCACGCGAGTCGAACGCGACATCGGCATTACGGTTTCGATCGGCCTGTCCTGCAACAAGTTCCTCGCCAAGATCGCGTCCGATCTCGACAAGCCGCGCGGCTTTGCCGTCTTGGGCGGAGGCGAAGCCGCGGCGTTTCTCGCACCCAAGCCGGTGAGTTTGATCTACGGCGTCGGCAAGGTGACGCAGGCACGGCTCGCGCGCGAAGGCTTCCGCATCATCGCCGACCTGCAGCGGGTCGAGGAAAAGGAGCTGGTGCGCCGCTACGGCGTTGAAGGCCAGCGCTTGGCGCGGCTCGGTCGCGGCCTTGATGATCGCACTGTAAATCCCGAGCGCAACCGCAAGAGTGTTTCCGCCGAAACCACGTTCGAGCGCGACCTTTCCTCGTTCCGTCCCTTGGAGCAGCGTCTGTGGACCCTCACCGAGGAAGTCTCGGAACGCCTCAAGCAGGACGACCTGTCCGGCTCGACCGTGACGCTGAAGCTGAAGACCGCGGATTTTCGCATCCTCACGCGCGCCCGCTCGCTTGAAGATCCCACGCAACTGGCGGGGAAAATTTTTGCCACCGGCCGCGATCTGCTCGCGCGTGAAATCAACGGCACGCGCTATCGCCTGCTCGGCATCGGCGTGAGCGCGCTCTCCGATGCAAGCGCTGCCGACCCCGTGGACCTGGTCGATCGTGGTTCCGAGCGGCGCGCCGCTGCCGAGCGGGCAGTGGATCGCGTGCGCGGCCGGTTCGGTCACAAATCGCTGATCAAGGGACTGGCACTCGACGAGAGCGGGGATTCGTAGCCCGGCCGCCTACGGTCCGGTCAGGGCGCACGGCTTCGATGTCTTGATATCGAGCGATGTCATTTCACCACTCAATATGAAGTCATTGTAGTCAAGCACGAGCGCGCGCGAAATGCCGTTCTCATAAAGCTCGAATGAAACGGTATAGGTCGGAGTCTGGTCTATATTTTTTTCCGCCTTGTCGAAATAGCTGATCGTCACCCGCCAGCGCGTGAGCTTGGCAAGCGAGGGCTGTTTTGCGGCGGCGTCAGTTGGTCTTTTCTCGTTTGGTGCGATCGCCGGACCGATCACCGCGAGCGTGTCATAAACCTTCTCGCCGGTCTCCGATCCATCGTAGACCGCCGCCTGCAGGAACGATTTGCCCTCGCGCGCCGCGGCAATGATCCGGAGAATATGCTCGGTCGGAAACACCAGGTTGGGTGCAAGATCGAAGGTCTTGCTCCAAGGCTTGGTGAGATTCACGCCAAGTCCGTCGGCGCTACGCTGCGCGAACCCCGAAACCTGATCCTGGGGCTGGTTGTTCAGGTAGGTTTGCGATTCGAAACTCAGGCTGTTTGCCTTGCCCCCCTCCTTGGAGGTCACGCGCGTATCGCTGACGATCGGATTGCCCTCGCCGTTGTCGAGCTCCGACGTCTGGCGGAAGACCAGATCGTAGCCGTCGCAGGCATTTCCCGAAAAATCGTAGAAGATGCTTCCATGCACGGCTCGCATCGGCCGGCGGCCACGCGTCTGCGAGAGCTTGAGCTCGTAGACCGCGCGATGGGGCACCAGCGTGATCGGCGTGTTCTGGGCGGCCACCGGGCTGGGCGTAAACAATCCCAGCGCGGCGATTGCTGCCGCGAACGCCATAGATGCCAATGCCGAACGGGTGGGGGTAACGGTCCTCAACATCAGTCAATCCTCGTACCGCGCCCTTATGGTCAAATTAGGACTCTGGCCCCTCCCCTGCAACGCCTCTTTGCCATGTCACCGCTTGCAAGGCGATAGCCGTTCGGGGAATAAACGGCCGGGAAACCGCTTCACATGCCATTAGCTGCTTAAACAGGAGGCACCATGGCCGGATCGGCTGAAAAGAAGCTCGCAGACCTTGGCATCACGCTCCCGACGCCGGCAGCTCCGATCGCCAATTACGTGGGATTCGTGCGTGCTGGCAATCTGCTCGTCGTTTCCGGTCAGCTCTGCCTCGATATCGAGGGCAAGCTCGTGGCCAAAGGCAAGCTCGGGGCCGGTGTTTCGGTCGAAGACGGCCATAAGGCGGCCCGCACCTGTGCGATCAATCTGCTCGCCCAGCTCAAGGTGGCTGTCGGCGAGCTCGACAAGGTCGCGCGCGTGGTACGGCTTGGTGGCTTCATCAATTCCGCCCCATCGTTTCTCGATGGACCGAAGGTGATGAACGGCGCCTCCGACCTCATGGTCGCCGTCTTCGGCGACAAGGGCCGCCATGCCCGCACCACCGTTGGCGTCGCGGTATTGCCGCTGGATGCCGCGGTTGAAGTCGAGGGCCTGTTCGAGATTGCTTAGATCCCATGGACTGGCTGATCGCCCGCCCGGTGGCGCACCGCGGCCTGCATGACGCTGCGGCAGGCGTGGTCGAAAACACGCCGTCCGCCTTTCGCGCGGCGATCGCCGGCAACTATGCCATCGAGTGCGACCTTCAAATCACGGCCGACGGCGAAGCCATGGTCTATCACGATGATACGCTCGGCCGTCTGACCGAGGGCACCGCGGCGCTGGCAAGCCTGACCGCCGCTGAGCTGAAGCGCGTACCGTTCCGGTCAACATCGGACCGCATGCTGACGCTTGCCGAACTCTGCGAGCTCGTGGCTGGCCGGGTGACTCTCCTGCTCGAATTGAAAAGCCGGTTCGATGGCGACCTCCGGCTTGCGGAACGCGCCGCAAAGGTCCTGTCGACCTACCGAGGCCCGGTTGCCGTGATGTCATTCGATCCCGAGCCGGTGGCGGCGGCGAAAAACTTCGCGCCCAAGCTGTCGCGCGGGCTCGTCGCCCAGCGACGCGAGCAAGCGCGCGGCGGGCACGATGCCAACGGCGCACATGGCCTGCGCTATGCGATGCACGCCCTCACCGCCGGCGTGCAGTTTCTCGCCTATCACGTGAAGGATCTGCCTTCGCCGTTACCGTTCTTGGCCCATAACATGTTGCAACTTCCGCTGCTGACCTGGACGGTGCGCACACCAGAGGACCGAGCGCGCGCGAGCCGCTGGGCCGACCAGATGATTTTTGAGGGCTTTCGCCCCTAACTCACGAATCTTCCGGAGGCACGCGGTTTTGATCGAGCCATCGCCATTCCGCGGTGTTATTCGGTGAGCAACGACAAGGAGCCACAATGCCAATTCGATCAACGCTGATATCGGCGCTGCTTGCGACCGCTGCCGCAACCGTTTTTGTGATGCCAGGCACCGCCGGTGCGCAAACCGCGGACACTCAGGTCCTTGCCCAGGCCGCCCAAACGCCAACGCCGCCCGCTCCACGCAAGAAGCCATCCCATGCCATCCGCAATGGGTCTGGAACCCAAATTGCCTGCACGATACTCGGCTGCAGCCCGATACCCCGCGGCTGCCACCCTGAAGGCGGCCGCACCTGGGACGGAAATCCGACCGGCTATGACGTGATCGTATGCCCTTACCGATAACCCGGTTGTCTGCGGCCGCCGGCCGGTCAAAATAGGACGAACCATAGTGGTTCTGGCCTCGCCCGCACAATGAGTGAACCCGATCTGCGCATCCGCGTTGTCCCGGCCATCGCCGACATTGCGCGCGACGCATGGGATGCCTGCGCGAATCCGCGCTTGGCGGGCGAACTTGAATCAATTTCTCAGCCCGTTGAATCAATCCCGCAAGCCGTTCAACGAACCTCGCAATCGGAATTGTATAATCCCTTCATATCGTACGATTTTCTGTATTGCCTCGAAGCCTCGCACTCGGCCACCGCAAAGACCGGCTGGCAGCCACAGCACCTTGTCTTGGAAGGCCCGGACGGCACACCGCTCGGTGCCGTGCCCTGCTATTTGAAGTCCCATTCCCGCGGCGAATATGTCTTCGACCGCGGCTGGGCCGAAGCCTATGAACAGGCCGGCGGCGATTATTACCCGAAGCTGCAGGTTTCGGTTCCCTTCACGCCCGCGACCGGCCGCCGTTTACTGGTGCGCGCCGCCGCCGAGGCCGACAGCGTGCGCGCAGGATTGGCGGCCGGCCTGATCGAACTCTGCCGCCGCCACCAGGCGTCGTCGGTGCACGTCACCTTCATGCCCGAGCCGGAATCGCGCTTCCTCGCCGCGCGCGGTTTCCTGCAGCGCACCGATCAGCAGTTCCATTGGGAAAATGCCGGTTACGCCTCGTTCGACGATTTTCTAGCGGCGTTCGCGTCACGCAAGCGCAAAACCATCAAGCGCGAGCGGCGCGAAGCTCTTTGCGACGGCATCAGCGTGCACTGGCTGAACGGCTCAGACCTCACTGAAGCGGTCTGGGACGCCTTTTTCGACTTCTACATGGAGACCGGCTCGCGCAAATGGGGGCGGCCTTATCTCACCCGCGAGTTCTACTCCATGGTCGGGGAGCGGATGCGCGACCGCATCCTGCTGATCATGGCCAAGCGCGCCGGCCGCTTCATCGCCGGCGCCATCAATTTCATCGGCTCCGAGGCGCTGTTCGGCCGCCACTGGGGCGCGATCGAGCATCATCCGTTCTTGCATTTCGAGCTGTGCTATTATCAGGCCATCGATTTCGCCATCGCCAACAAGCTCGCGCGCGTCGAGGCCGGCGCGCAGGGCGAACACAAGCTCCTGCGCGGCTACCTGCCGGTCACCACCTATTCCGCGCATTACATCGCCAATCCCTCGCTCCGCCGCGCGGTGGCCGACTATCTGCTGCGCGAGCGCGCGCATGTGGAAGCTTTCGGTGAAGAGCTTGCGGCAGCCGCGCCATTCCGCAAAAATTTGGTCGAACAGGACTAAAAGGACCATCATCATGCCGGCCTACGATCCGAACAACATCTTCGCCAAGATTCTTCGCGGCGAGATGCCGTCATACAAGGTTTATGAGGACGACAAGGTCCTGGCATTTCTCGACATCATGCCGCGCGCGCCCGGCCACACGCTCGTGCTGCCGAAGGCTTCGGCGCGCAATATTCTCGACGTTTCGCCGGACGATTTTGCCGCGGTTGCCAAAGCGGCGCAGAAGATCGCCAAGGCGGCGATGAAAATCTTCAACGCCGACGGCATTACTATCCAGCAGTTCAACGAAGGTGCCGGCGGACAAGTCGTGTTTCACCTCCACCTGCACGTCATCCCGCGCAAGAACGGCGTGCCGATGAAGCCGCCAGCGAGTGAAAAGGAAAAACCCGACGTGCTGTCCGACCAAGCATTGAAACTGTCGGCGGCGCTGAAGGATGGCTGACGTCTGAGGTCAGCGGACGAAGAGAAGCGTCCCGATGATCAATACCGCCTCACCGGCAAGCACACCGGCGAATGGCGAACGGCGCGCGAAATAATAGGCAAGAAACCCACAGGTGATCGCCACAAGTCTCACGGTCAGCGGCACGCCGGCAAGCGCGCCCGGCGGAAACAGCACGATCCGCGCCACCACGCCGGCTACCAAGGCCGTTGCCACCGCCCTCACCCACTGGATGATTTCGGATGTCTCGTCGAGACCGCGCCCAAGCGCGATGCCGAGCCACCGCCAAATCTCGCTCGGCAGAAATCCAAGCAAGACCAGGGCGACGTAAGGCTCCGAGAGAAAGCTGGTCATAGGCTCGGCCTCCGCATGCGCCAAAGCAGGTATGCGAGCGAGCCGCCAATCACGCCGGTCCACATCAGATCGAGCTTGATCTTGTAATAGGCAAGCACCGGCGCGATCACGAGGCCGAGGATGAGTGCCGTCTTTTCCAGCAGCAGCCGGCTGTTGCGCGCGGTCGAGACCAGAAACGACATCGGCGTGATGAACATTGCCGCCGCGCCGAATAGCGCTGGCAGCAGCGCCGAGAGATAATACCCCACCGCGCTCATCACCACGCCGGTCGTTAGCAACATCACGCCGATGCCGTTGCAGAACGGAATGCGGCGCTCGCGCGGGATATTGGGGGCAAGCCGCATCGCTTCGACCCACACGCTGACCGCGATGAAATGCACCGGCACGACCAATTGCCAGGCGCGGGTATTCTCGCGCCTCACCAGCGGCAGCAGCGCCACCACCATCGGCAGCAAACGGACGCTGGATAGCCCGACCGCCAGCGCGGCTTCGGTCAAGGTGCCGGACCCAAGCGTGGTGACGAGGATCACCTGCGCCGGTCCCGCCCAAATCAGCACGGTGGAGAGCATCGCCCAGACGACGGAGAGACCGTAGTCGTGCGTCAGCGCACCGAACCCGATGTACGTGACCGTGATCACGAACATGAAGACGGACGCCGCAGCCGTCCGCGCGCCATATATAAATGCGGCAATCGAGGACTCTGGAGGGCGTTCCGGTTCCGGCATCGTGTCCTTCTCGCGCCCTCACCTATCGGAAGACGGCGGCAAAAGCGACAGCCACGCGAGCAATCGCACATCGAAGACATGCAAAAGGCGAGGACCTGTTCGCGATCCTCGCCCTGCATCCGGAATATTGGCCTGCAGCTAAACCTTCAGCGGCACCTTGGGCACCGATCCGCCGCCGCGCGGCGGACTACCGTCGTCCTTGGGCGGCGTGGGCTTGCGTCTGGGACGGCGTTTCGGCTTCGCCCCGCGCTCCGGCAGCTTCTCGGGCTTCGGCGTCACCGGACCTTCGATGAATTCGAAGCCGAGCCTGTCTTTGCCGGTTTCGTCCTTCTCCACCACCACGCGCACGTGGCCGCCTGCCTTCAGCTTGCCGAACAGCACCTCGTCGGCCAGCGCCTTCTTGATGTGCTCCTGGATCACGCGCGCCATGGGTCGGGCGCCCATCAGCTCGTCGTAGCCGTTGGCGATCAGCCAACGCGAGGCCTCCTCCGACAATTCGATGGTGACATCGCGGTCGGCGAGCTGGGCTTCGAGTTGCAGCACGAACTTCTCGACCACCTTGGCGATGATCTCCGGCGAGAGATGATTGAAGGTGATGACCGCGTCGAGGCGGTTGCGGAATTCCGGCGCGAACATGCGATTGATCGCTTCCATGTCGTCGCCTTCGCGCTTGTTGCGCGTGAAGCCGTAGGCCTGTTTGGCGAGATCGGCCGCCCCCGCGTTCGTGGTCATGATCAGGATCACGTTGCGGAAGTCGACCTGTTTGCCATTGTGATCGGTGAGCTTGCCGTGATCCATGATCTGCAGCAGCACGTTGAACAGATCCGGATGCGCCTTCTCGATTTCATCGAGCAGCAGCACGCAATGCGGATGCTGGTCGACGCCGTCGGTGAGCAAGCCGCCCTGATCGAAGCCGACGTAGCCGGGCGGCGCGCCGATCAGGCGCGACACGGTGTGCCGTTCCATGTACTCCGACATGTCGAAGCGGATCAGTTCGACCCCGAGGCTCTTGGCGAGCTGCTTTGCCACCTCGGTCTTGCCGACACCGGTAGGCCCTGAGAACAGGTAGCAGCCGATCGGCTTTTCCGGCTCGCGCAAACCCGCGCGCGCAAGCTTGATCGCGGCCGCCAGCGCCTCGATCGGCTTGTCCTGGCCATAGACCGTGGTCTTGAGCGTCTGCTCGAGATGCTGAAGCACCTCGGCGTCGTCCTTCGATACGGTCTTTGGCGGGATCCGCGCCATGGTGGCGATGGTGGTTTCGATCTCTTTCAGTCCTATCGTCTTCTTGCGCCGACTTTCCGGCAGCAGCATCTGCGCGGCGCCAGACTCGTCGACCACGTCGATCGCCTTGTCGGGCAATTTACGGTCGTGGATATAGCGCGCCGACAGCTCCACCGCGGCCTTGATCGCCTCGTTGGTGTATTTGAGCTTGTGGTACGCCTCGAAATAGGGCTTCAGCCCCTTCATGATCTCGATCGCGTCCGGAATGCTCGGCTCGTTGATGTCGATTTTCTGGAACCGGCGCACCAGCGCGCGATCCTTTTCGAAATACTGCCGGTATTCCTTGTAGGTGGTCGAGCCGATGCAGCGCACCGTGCCCGCGGCCAGCGCCGGCTTGAGCAGGTTTGACGCATCCATCGCTCCGCCCGACGTGGCGCCCGCGCCGATCACCGTGTGGATCTCGTCGATGAACATGATCGCGCCCGGATAGGCCTCGATCTCCTTGATCACCTGCTTGAGCCGCTCTTCGAAATCGCCGCGATAGCGCGTGCCCGCGAGCAATGTACCCATGTCGAGCGCGAACACGGTCGAGTTCTTCAGTACGTCCGGCACCTCGCCATGCACGATCCGGCGCGCGAGCCCTTCCGCAATCGCGGTCTTGCCGACGCCGGCGTCACCCACGAACAACGGATTGTTCTTCTGCCGCCGGCACAGCACCTGGATGCAGCGATTGATCTCGGCCTCCCGGCCGATCAGCGGATCGATCTTGCCTTCGCGCGCTTTCTTGTTGAGGTTGATGCAATAGGCTTCGAGCGCATCGCCCTTTTTCTTCGGCTCGTCGCCGGGCTTGGCATCGGCTTCCTCTTCGGCGCCCCGCACCGGCCGCGCTTCCGACAGGCCCGGACGTTTGGCGATGCCGTGACTGATGTAGTTGACGGCATCGTAGCGCGTCATGTCCTGCTCTTGCAGGAAATAGGCCGCATGGCTTTCGCGCTCCGCGAAGATGGCCACCAGCACGTTGGCGCCCGTGACCTCTTCGCGGCCTGAGGATTGCACGTGGATGACCGCGCGTTGGATCACCCGCTGGAATCCGGCCGTCGGTTTTGAATCTTCGCCGCCGTCAGTGACCAGATTTTCCAGTTCCGACTCAAGATAGGCGGTGAGACTGCGGCGCAGCTTGTCGAGGTCGACGCTGCAGGCCCGCATCACCGCGGCAGCGTCCGAATCGTCAAGCAGGGCGAGCAAGAGGTGTTCGAGCGTCGCGTATTCATGGTGCCGCTCATTCGCCAGGGCGAGCGCACGATGCAGTGACTGTTCAAGATTGCGCGAGAAAGTTGGCATTCGATTTCCTAAGCCTAGCCCCCGATTACTTCTTCTCCATGACGCATTGAAGAGGATGCTGATGTTTGCGGGCAAAGTCCATAACCTGCGTCACCTTGGTTTCCGCCACCTCGTAGGTGTAAATGCCACATTCTCCGATGCCATGATTATGGACATGCAGCATGATTCGGGTGGCGGTTTCGCGGTCCTTGTTGAAGAAGCGTTCGAGCACGTGGATCACGAACTCCATGGGCGTGTAGTCGTCGTTCAGCAATAGCACCCGATAGAGGCTCGGCCGTTTGGTCTGCGGCTTGGTTTTCGTGATGACGGCGGTGCCGGGCGCCCCGGAATCCCCCCTTCTCCGCCGATCGTCCTCGCCCATGCTCGGCCGTTCGGCGCGGGCGTGGAAGGCGGTCCGGGCAATCGGGTGTTGGTCGGGGGATATCATGGCGTTTTGGCTGGCATCGCACGAAAGCTTAGAACGTACCGCTATGCATTCAAGACATCTCCACCTTCATCATAAAGACGGGACCCGGCGCCTTCCAGATCATCCTGCCGCTCCGGCCCCGCTCTGCCCCAAAGCCGATGCTTCAGGGTAAAGACCGCTCACTACACAGATAGAGACGGTTAATTCCACCGCAATAGCGGATCATTTGCGTCAAATTCGTCAAAAAATGGGGCATTTTAGTTCATCCGATCGCAAAAATTGTTACCGAATATCCCGCAACCGTTAAACACCGACGATGAGCCGAATGTTGCCGGCTGGAATCAATTCGTCAGACCGGAAGCGTCAGATTGCTGACCCATGGAGCCTTCCCCAATGTTGCTGATCCGTTTTCTACGCGACCGCAAAGCCAGCGTCGCGCCAATGCTGGCGCTGCTCTCGATCCCGCTTATCGGCTTTGTCGGTGTCGCGGTCGACTACAGCAATGCAACCTCGGTGCGCACATCCATGCAGGCTGCGCTCGACGCCACCGCGCTGATGCTGTCGAAGAATGCCGGCTCGCTCAACCAGACTCAGCTGCAGACGTCCGCCAACAATTACTTCTTCGCCAATTTCAACCGCCCCGAAGCGCTTAATACGACAGTCAGCGCCCAATACAGCGCGCAGACCACCGGCTCCGCCGTAACCGTAACCGCGACGGCCTCCGTCCAGACCAAAATTCTGGGCCGACTGGGCTTCTCGACGATCGACATCGGCAGCACGTCCAGCGTCAACTGGAGCAACACCCGGCTTCGCGTCGCGCTCGTGCTCGACAATACCGGTTCGATGGCGCAGAGTGGCAAGATGGACGCGTTGAAGACGGCGTCGAAAAACCTGCTCACGCAGCTCAAGAATGCCGCGCAGGTCGACGGCGACGTCTATGTCTCGATCATCCCCTTTGGCAAGGACGTCAACGTCGGATCGAACAACTACCCGTCAACCTGGATCGACTGGACCGATTGGGACGCCGCGAACGGCACCTGCAGCAAGTCATCTCACCATTCACAGAGTAGCTGCACATCAAGTGGAGGAACCTGGACTCCGAATAATCACAGCACCTGGAATGGTTGCGTGACCGACCGCGACCAGAATTACGACACGCTCAATTCATCTCCCGGTGCGGGCGCCCAGTTCCCTGCCGAACAATATTCATCGTGCAACGTGAGCATGATGCCGCTGAGCTACGATTGGACCGCGCTCAACGCCAAGATCGATGCCATGTCGCCGGCCGGCAACACCAACCAGGCGATCGGCCTGGCTTGGGGCTGGCAGTCGTTGTCGCAGACCGATCCGCTCAATGCGCCGGCCCTCGATCCCAATTACACCTATCAGCAAGTCATCATTCTGCTGAGCGACGGCCTGAACACGCAGGACCGCTGGTACTCGAGCGCAAATCCGATCGACAACCGTCAGAAGACAACATGCAGCAACATCAAGTCCGCCAACATCATGATCTATACGGTTCTTGTGATGTCGGGCGACTCCACGGTTCTGCAAAACTGCGCGACCGACTCCAGCCGTTACTTTGCGCTGACGAACGCCAATCAAATCATCACCACGTTCAATCAGATCGGCACGAGCCTCGCCCGCCTGCACATCACGCATTGACGATCGTCGCGACAACCGCACGCGCTTTCACGAGCATGCAAGCGCGCTCCAACGACGAACCGTTATGATTAACCGCCCGCTGCGGATTGCAATGGAATTTACGCATGCGATTTGACGCAAAATTAAACACGCGCTTCAGCGATCGGATCAGCGCAACGCGAATGAAGATTGCCCGTAAGTTTTCGCATCGAGCTTTACGGGGTTTTCACACCTGAAGTTTACGAATGGCAGCATCCGATGATTTAGCATTGGCCGAGGTTGCCATGGTCAGGAACCAGTTTCTTTCCCGCTTGCGCGAATGCATCCGCGATTTTTGCGTTGCGCGAAGCGGCAATGTCGCGGTCACCTTCGCGCTCGCGACCATTCCGCTCATCGGCGCCGTCGGTGCCGCAGTGGACTACAGCCACGTCAACTCCGATCGCACCGCGATGCAGGCCGCCGTCGACGCCACCGCGCTCAAGCTGTCGAAGGAAATTTCGACGCTCACGACCGCGCAGATTAGTCAAAAAGCCACCGCCTATTTCACCGCGCTCTACACCCGGCCGGAGGTGACCAACATTTCCGTCACGCCGACCTACACGACGACGGGCGGCACCCAGGTCGTTGTCTCTGCATCCGGCACGGTGAAGGCAAGCTTCGTGTCGCTGATCGGCATCTCGCAGATCCAGATCGGCGCCTCTTCCACCGTCAAATGGGGCAACACCCGGTTGCGCGTTTCGCTCGTTCTCGACAACACGGGGTCGATGGCGGACGACGGCAAGATCACGGCGTTGAAAACCGCGACCAACAACCTGCTGACCCAGTTAAAAAATGCGGCCACGACCGACGGCGACGTCTATGTTTCGATCGTTCCGTTCGTCAAGGACGTCAATCTCGGCTCGAGCAATTACAACCAGCCGTGGGTCGACTGGTCCGATTGGGACGAAAACAACGGCTCCTGCAGCAATTGGAATTACGACACCAAGAGTTCCTGCGAGGGCCACGGAAGCTGCAGCATCTCGACCTATACGACTCAGAGCACCTGCACGTCGGGAGGGACTTGCAGCGTATCCGGTAACAACGACCAGAGCAGCTGCAACTCGGCGGGCACCTGCAGTATTTCAGGCTACAATTCGCAGAGTAGCTGCACGAGCGCGGGCGTTTGCTCAAATCCCGGCCAAACGTCCCAGAGCACGTGTACGGGCAGCAAAGCCTGCACAAAATCGCAATACACGTCGAAAAACAACTGCCAGAACAACAATGGAACTTGGGGTTATGGGACGTGGACGACCGGACATTGGACCGTTGCCACATGGACACCGGGAGTTTGGACTGGGCCGACATGGACCGCCACAAGCCACACCACGTGGAATGGCTGCGTCATGGATCGCGGGCTCTCAAACGGCCCCAGCCTCGGCAACTACGATACCAATGTCACGGTGCCCACCACGTCGGACGTGGCAACGCTGTATCCAGCCGAAAAATATAGCTCCTGCCCGCAATCCGTAATGGGGCTGAGCTACAGTTGGTCGTCCATGACCACGCTGGTCAACAACATGTCTCCTAATGGCGGTACCAACCAAAACATCGGCCTGCAGTTGGGCTGGATGTCGTTGACGGGCGGCGGGCCATTTACAGTTCCCGCGATGGATTCCAGATATAAGTATCAGCAGGTCATTATCCTGCTGACCGACGGCCTGAACACCCAGGATCGGTGGTATGGCAACGGTTCCACCCCATCGAGCCAAGTGGACGCACGGCAAACACTGACCTGTGCCAATGCCAAGGCTGCCGGCGTCACGCTCTATACGGTGCAGGTCAACACCGGTGGCGATCCCACCTCGACCTTGCTGCAGAACTGCGCCAGCGACTCGAGCAAGTTCTTCCTGCTCACGTCCGCCAATCAGATGGTGACGACCTTCAACACGATCGGCACGCAGCTCTCAAATCTTCGGGTGGCGAAGTAACGCGCCAAGCAATCGAAAAACCAAGCAAGTTGTAAGAACAGTCAAAAAACATCGAGCCCGGCCATCCCTGACCGGGCTCGCAACTTTACGCCACGCCGTCACTCAACCTTGTCCGTTTAAGCCTTCAGGCTCACTTCACGGGTGCCGGCTTGGGAACGTAGTTCTCGAACGGCCGATAGGCTTCCTTGGCGAGATCGGCATAAAGCTCGCCGATCTTGGTCGCCTCGGCAACGAAGCTTTCGTAGGCAGACTTGGCGAAGTCGGTCTGGATTTCGATCGCCTTCTCCAGCGTCTTGGCGCCGAAGAGTCTCTCCATAGCCTTGCTGCCGTCCTCGAACGACTTCTTCGAGTAGTCAGCCATCTCCGCCGCGATCGCCTGCGCGCTCTTTGACCACACGCCAAAGGATTTCATCGTTGCGTCCAAGTTATCTTTGCCGAGTTTTTGCATATCGTCGAAATTCTTAACCATTTTCTTGTCCTCCTTGATGCTCCGCCGCTCGATGACGGGAGCCTATCTGTCTGCCTTGTTCCTGCGCAGCTCGACCGCCCGCATAAAAACAATATATTGCACTGCACAAATTTGTCAAGCGTATTGTTTGCATTGCAAAAATTAACACTTTTTCCGCGATCGACTTAACGTTTCGGCAACCGCGTTCCCATAGTTTTGATGCATGTGCCTGCACGGTCACTATTTTCCGGGCTGTGGGCGAGGCCACGGGGCCCGTTGCGGGAAGGCCGGACAGTGTCGAACTGCCAGGCCTTGAAACGGCAAGTGAGCATCTGAAGTCCACACGGACGTTGAGACCGAGGGACGGGGAAGGACATGTTTTGCGTAGCGGCTGAGGCCACGCGTTGGCTTCGGGGGGGAGCATTGAACCTTGCTGGTCCGCTCGCCGTGCTGACCATCGTGAGCGCGTCTGCGGATGCGCGACCCGCACCCAAGCTTGTTCTTGATAATCCGCGTTACGCCGCGATCGTCGTTGACGCCAACAGCGGCACGACTTTGCGCCAAACCAGCGCAGATGCGCTCCGCCATCCGGCATCGCTCACGAAAATCATGACGCTGTATCTGCTGTTCGAGCGCCTGGAAGCCGGCAAGATCAAACTCACCACGCAGCTTCCGGTATCCGCACAAGCGGCCGCGCAAGATCCGACCAAGCTCGGGCTCAAGCACGGTCAGACCATTGCGGTCGAGGATGCCATCAAGGCTCTGGTCACCAAATCGGCCAACGATGTCGCGGTCGTCGTCGCGGAAGCGCTCGGCGGCACCGAGGAGGATTTCGCCGTTCTGATGACTCGCAAGGCGCGTGCACTCGGCATGACCCGCACAGTCTATCGCAACGCTTCCGGTTTGCCCGACGACGGGCAGGTGACGACGGCGCGCGATCAGGCGCGGCTCGGCATCGCAATCCAGGAACAGTTTCCGCGCTATTACCGCTATTTCTCGCTCACGAGCTTCACCTATCACGGCGAGACCATGCTCAATCACAACAAGCTGCTCGGCCGCATCAGCGGCGTCGACGGCATCAAGACCGGCTACACCCACGCCTCCGGATACAATCTGGTGAGTTCCGTGCGCCGGGGTGTTCGTCACATCGTGGCCGTCGTGATGGGTGGCGAAACCGGTGCGCAGCGTGACGCAAACATGCGCGATCTGATCGACAAATTCATCGTGGCAGCCTCGGATAAGCGCCCCGAGGTGAAAGTGGCCCAGCCGGCAGCCCCGGTCGAACCCAAAGCCGAGGCCCCAGCCCGTCCCAAGCCGCGCATCGTGATCGTACCGATCGTACCGTCGGCTTCTGATGCGACCGCCTCGATCACGCCGCCTTCGCCCCCCGCAGCGAGCGATCCGATTAATCCGACCGTTGTGCGCACCGTTCCGATCCGGGCTGCCATTCTCCCGATCGGCATTCCGCATGTCACGGCCTTCGCGCCCGCGCCGGAACTCTCGCCGCCGGCAATCGAGGCGCAAAGGCTGCCCAGTCCGGCCGAAAAGCAAGCCGCTGCCCCCGAGGAAACCGAAACGGCGATCAACGCCATGGGCGCGATCGGCGAGCCTACCGTCACGACCGAACCAGCTACACCGCAGCGGCCAGCCGCGCTTCATAGCGGCTGGGCCATTCAGGTCGGCGCCTTTGAGCAAGAGGATGAAGCGAAACAGCGGTTAGGCATCGCAAAATCCAAAGCCGCGCAGCTGCTGAGCACTGCCAGTCCCTACACCGAGCGCACCACCAAGGGCGATAAGACGTTTTATCGCGCCCGTTTTGCCGGCCTTGACCGCGAGCAGGCCGAAGCCATCTGCAAGGTCCTGCAGCGCAACGACGTCGCCTGCATGGCGCTCAAAATGTGAGACCCGATCGACAATTGAGGACGAGCATTCAACGATGACGGCGCAGAAGAACATCCTTGGCTTCGTTGACTCGAGCAGCGAGGTACGTCGAGCCCCCCTGGTCGGGATGGAGTTTCTTCATCAGCGACCGGTGCGCGCGCCCGATTTCCTCAGGACTGGCGCCCGGCTGTACGCCAAGGATCTGATAGGCCTCCTCCTCCGTCATTTTGCCGGAACCAGCGACCCCGTTCCCCGCACCCGCATCACCCTGCGCGTTTTCACGCCAGCTGGGCGCCCTGCGGTCAAGATAAGCGGCGAGTAACGCACGGCTCTCCGCGTCGATCTCGCCAAGCAATCCGGTCAAAGCCGGCACATCCAGCGCGTCAAGCGCGGCACCTTCATAGCGGCCCGCAAGGATACGGCCGCGCATCGCGCCACTGTCGTGGTCGAGCTCCATTTCCACGAAAGCCGACCGCACCCGCGAGACCTGCCCTTGGCTTTTTTGCGTACGCCGGAAGAGACCTGCGGGACTGAACGGCATCCATCCAAGCAGCCCAAGGCCAAAAAGCCCAAGCGCAATCCCGGCTTCGACATTGCCGCGAAGCCCGATGAATGCGCCAAGTCCCAGCGCGCCCACCCCGACGACCGGCCGCCCCACGCGTGAAAGCTGCGTCGCGAGCTGCTGGGGATTGGCCTTGGTGAAGGCGTTCATCGCCCACAGCACCAGCACCAGGACGACGATGCCGAAGAAAATGGCGGGCATGGCTATTTCATCTGCTCGAGCAGCCGCATCGCTCCGGTGCTCCGTTTGGCCGAAAGATCCGCGAGCGCCCGCATTCCGCCCGCCGCATAGGCCGCAGCCGCTCGCAACAGCTCGCCGAGCTCGTGCGCAGCCCCCGGATCGAAGCGCCCATAGGCGCCGCGCGAAAGCCGCGCGATCTCGCGAAACGCCTGCTCGGCGACCGCATCGCGGCCTTCCTGGAACACGAAGGTTGGCACGCCGAGCAGCCCGAGTTCGCCGGCCGCCGCCGCCAGGTCGTCAATCGCTTCCTCCATCGCATCGCCAACGAATACCAGTGCCTGGACCTTTTTCTTGTTGGTTTCCTGCCGCGCATGCGCCAGTACTTTTCCGATCTGGGTGTGACCGCCGCGGCAATCGATCTTCGTCATCAGGCTCGCAAGTTGCGTCGCGTCCGAAACCCAGCGCGACGCGCGACATTCGCCGATGCCGCGGTAATAGACCAGCTGTACGTCGAGTCCGCCAATCTTGGCCGCTTCGAGGAACATGTCTCCTTGCAGCGCGCAGGCCGTGTCCCACATCGGCTGCCGGCTCATGGTGGCGTCGAGCGCGAAGATCAGCCGGCCGCGCTGACCCACCGCGCTGGACGGGCCGAGCGAGCGAACCTGGGCAAGAAATGCATCAATATCCGCGCCCGATGAGCTGTTCGCAGGCTTGTTGCCTTCGGTCGGCGCCGGCGTACGGTCTTTCGCCATCTTAAAACCCTGTCGGAGCGGTTCAGCCTTGCCTATAAAGTGGCCCTTCGCGACACCGAAGCAATGGCCGTGTTCAAATCTAGGCACGGCCCAGAACGGCGGCGCAATCGGGTCTCGCCCGGCTGATCCCCGGAGGAAACAACGTGGCCGAACCGCAAGTGGTCCGCACGCTCACCGCATTGCGGCGCGCCATCGGCCGCTTGCGTGCGCGGCGCGACACCATCGCGCTGGTGCCGACCATGGGCGCCTTGCATCCGGGCCACCTTGCGCTCGTGCGGCTCGCCAAGCGCCGCGCCAAGCGCGTGGTGGTTTCGATTTTCGTCAATCCGGCTCAATTTGCCCCGCACGAGGATTTTTCCACCTACCCGCGCACACTCGGAACCGACCTGGAGGCGCTTGCCAAGCTCAAAGTCGATCTGGTGTGGGCGCCGAGCGTAGCACAAATGTACCCGGACGGCTTTGCCATCACGATCAACCCGGCCGGCCCTGCTGTAGCCGGGCTCGAGGACAGGTTTAGACCGCACTTTTTCAGCGGCGTTGCGACCGTCGTCGCCAAGCTGTTTCTCCAGGTCGCGCCCGACGTCGCCATATTCGGCCAGAAGGATTACCAGCAACTGAAAGTCGTCACCGCCATGGCGCGCGATCTGAATATTCCGGTGAAAGTCGTCGGCGCGCCGACCGTGCGCGAGAAGGACGGCCTCGCCATGTCGTCACGCAACGCCTATCTGTCGCGAGCCGAACGCGCCAGTGCGCCGACGCTGTACCGTGCCCTGAAGGAATGCGCCGCATCACTGCGTGCGGGCAAACCCTTGAGCGAGGCGCTTGCGGAAGGCCGTGCCACGATCGAGAACTCCGGGTTCGCGCTCGATTATCTCGAAGCACGGCATGCCGAGACGCTCGCGACCGTCGCTTCGCTCAAAGATGGCCCTTTGCATTTGCTGGTCGCTGCCAAAATCGGCAACACCCGGCTGATCGACAATATCGCGGTGTAGTTTCCGCTATCGCGTCAGGGTGGCGTGTCGCGCTGTCCAACGTCGGTTTGGACGGCCCGTCAATACTGCGGGCAAAAGGCCACGCATTGAAAGTCTGGTGGACCTTCTAGCGTCTGCACTTCCATCCATTCCAGCTGGCAGCCATCCTCTGTCTCGCCATCGCAAAGATCCGGCGTGAGGTCGATGTAGGCGTATGGATAGTAGCGATAGCCGCCGTACATAATGGCACCGAGCGCACTCAGCGCCACAAATGTCCGCCAGCGGCCGCCGCGATAGACGCGATAATTGCCCCCGCGCCAAAGTGAATAATTTCGGCCCGCGATTGTCGCTCTGTTCGTCCCACGAATGGCCGTGGAAACCGGCGGAACCCCCGGTCCGCGATTTCTCGTTCCACTATGCTGTCGCGCGGCTGCATTTGGATTAACGGTGGCTGCATTGGGATTGACCGTTACGGCGCCTCCGGTTCGCGGCGTGATCGTCGGGCTCACGACCTTTGGTGCGTTTGTCGGCGCAACCACTTTAGGCGCAACGGTAGGTGCCACCACTTTCGGGGCGACTGTCGGTGCGACGACCCTCGGAGCGACCACTGCCGGCGGTGTATGGGGAGGCGGGGCCGGTTTGGCCGGCGGATTTTTCTTTGGATCGTTCGGTTGCGCTTGCGCCAGTCTGGCAAATGGCTCGATCGTTGGCCGGTCCTGCGCCTGCTGCGCAATCCCATTGGCCAAAACGCCGTATATGCCCGCACTTGTGAGCGCGCCTGCGATCAATGCGATCAAACGTATTTTGCACGCCATGGCGACCCCCCCTTGTCTCTCAACCTCAAGCAAATACGAAACCGCCGCCCATCACAATAGGCCAAGCTCGCGCAATTCGCGCCGCAGCGGTTCGGGCATGTTCCGCGTACCGGGTGCGGCGCGATCAAGATCAGGCGGCGCGTCCTTCGCTGCGAGGTAGCGCCAGCCCTGGAACGCGCGATAGGGCCGCGGCTTGACCAGCACGCATTTGGGGTCGAGCACGAGCTGGCAACGACTCACGCCCTCGCGGTCGCGGATCGGCCGCACGGCCAGGATGCGCTCGCGACACAAGATCTCGCCGCGGATCACCCAATAGATCGATCCACCGTCGAGCAGCTCTTCCGCGCGCTTCGGGAACATGCGCGTGGTGTGGATGCGTTCCGGCTTTTTCTCGCCGCGCCGTTTTTTCTCCTTCAGCTTTTTCTCGATCCAGTCTTGGAGGTCCTGAACCGAATCCGTGCCGACGCTGAGCTTGATCAAATGAAGCGGCATGGTCAGCCTTTGTCCGTTGCCGTGATTGTCATCAGCCTCATTCCTTCCGCCACTTGGCTCCCGGTGTCAGCCGCGATGTCGCTCACCTTGCCGGCGCAAGGCGCCGTGAGCGTATGTTCCATCTTCATCGCTTCGATCACGGCCAACCGCTGGCCCTTCGCAACCATATCGCCGGCCTTGACGTAAAGCGCCAGCACCTTGCCGTGCATCGGCGCGCTGATCAGCCCATCTTGGTCCGCATGGCTGAAATCGTACGCCGTAAAATCCGCGCGCCGAACGATTGTCTGTCGTCCGTTGCGCACCACATGCACGCCATCTGCAGCCTCCACGACATGCGCATCAAGTGCGGGTTCCGCGCCATCCACAGCAACCGCGAGGCCTTCGCGGCCACAGCGGATGGCCGCCGCCGCAGTTTCGCCGTCCACCCGGATCGGAATTTGTTGTGCGCGCATTCCGCCGAGTTGGAATCCATCGGCCGCATCCCACGGCGAGGGCGGCAAATCTTCCGGGCGATCGTGACGCTCCGCAACCCGCGCCAGTTCCTGCGCGATGAGATGCGCAACGCCGCGCGCTGCCGCCGCCCGATCGATCCCGCTTGGCACGAGCGCATCGAGATTTCTGTCGATGTAGCCGGTGTCGAAACGGCCGGCGCGAAAGCCTTCCGCTCGGCAGAGCGACGCCAGAAAGGCGACGTTGTTGCGCGGCCCGGCGGCAATCGTTCTTTCCAGCGCCTTGCCGAGCCGGTCGAGCGCCTCGTCGCGCGTCGTACCCCGGGCGATCATCTTGGCAATGAGCGGATCGTAATACGGCGTGATGTCGCTCCCTGCCTCCACCCCGGTGTCGATCCGCACGCCCTCCGGAAACTCCAACGCCAGCAGCTTTCCGGTCGATGGCAAGAACCCACGCGCCGGGTCTTCCGCATAGATGCGCGCCTCGACCGCATGGCCATTGAGCGGCACGTCAGCTTGCGTGAGCGGAAGCTTCTCGCCGGCGGCAATCCGAAACTGCCACTCCACCAGATCGAGCCCGGTCAGCGCCTCGGTCACCGGATGCTCGACCTGCAGCCGCGTGTTCATCTCCATGAACCAATAGCCGTCCGGCCGCAGCCCCCTGCTCCCATCCGCGATGAACTCCACCGTGCCGGCCCCGACATAGCCGACGGCCTTGGCCGCTCGAACTGCGGCGGCGCCCATTTCCGCGCGCAATGCTTCCGTCATGCCGGGCGCCGGCGCCTCCTCGATCACTTTCTGATGGCGCCGCTGCAGCGAACAGTCGCGTTCGTTGAGGTGAATGGCATGACCGTGCGCATCGGCGAAAATCTGCAACTCGATATGGCGCGGCGCCGCAATAAGTCTTTCGATCAGCACGCGCGCGTCGCCAAAGAACGATGCCGCCTCGCGCTGTGCGCCTTCGAGGGCTGCATCGAATTCAATGCCGCTGTCGACGCGCCGCATGCCCTTGCCGCCGCCACCGGCCGCCGCCTTGATCAGCACCGGATAGCCGATCTCTTCGGCCTTTTGCTTGAGCAGTGCCGCATCCTGGCGTTCGCCGTGATAGCCGGGCACAACCCGAACGCCCGCTTTTTCCATCAGCATCTTGGCGCGGTCCTTTAGTCCCATGGCTCGGATCGCCTGCGCGGGCGGTCCGACAAAGACGAAGCCGGCGCGCGCACAGGCTTCGGCAAAGTCGCCGTGCTCGGACAGAAATCCATAGCCGGGATGGATGCATTGCGCCCCGCTGCGGCGCGCAATCTCGATCAGGCGATCGATGGCGAGGTAGCTATCTTTGGCCGGTGCCGGTCCGATGGCATACGCTTCATCGGCAAGCCGCACATGCAGCGCAGCTTTGTCAGCGGCCGAATAGACCGCGATCACGCGCAGGCCGAGCCGCCGCGCCGTGCGCGTCACGCGGCAGGCGATCTCGCCACGATTTGCGATGAGGACCGATGCGAACATGAGGCCGCTTTGCAGAATTCGGCGCAACGAAACCGCTTAGCATTGCCTGCGCGGTTTGTCCTATGCGCTCATCACTGCGGAGTCGGCACCGGCGCCGGTGCGGACGCCGGAGGCGGCGCCGTCAGCGGCGGCGGTGGCAACGGTTTCGCGGGCGCCGATGGCGGCCGATTTGCAGTCTGCCGCCGTGCGGTCTGAGGCTTGGGCGCCGGCGCTGCGGTTGCAGGATCGGTCTTGTTCGGCTGGATCGTGCCAGTCGGCTCCGGACTCATGATGCTCACCGGCGGTATCGAGGCCGATGACGGGTAATTGAATTTCGACGCCATCGGTGTGCCTGGAGTTGTTGTGGTGGCGGCTAGCGGTGCCGCCGCCGCGGCTGCGGCCGTCGTCGAAGGGGTCGCAGGGGCCGAGGTGACGGCCGCACTCGCGCTTGCCGCGCTATTGTTAGGCCACCCAGCAGAATGCGCGGCGACGCGACTCTCGAACGCCTTTTCCCTCAAATTTGCCCGCACATGGCTGGTGATCCGCAGAAGCTCGAATGCCGGACATTCCTCGGCGGTGCAGCCGCGGCTTGCGAGCACATGCGCCACGATCCCGAAGCGGTCCGCCTCAAGCGCAAGGCGCTGCCCCCGCAGCACGCCTTCATAGCTTGGATCACGGCCCGCGTAAGCGAGCCCGTCGGCGAGCAACGAAACCCTCGCATCCACGTAGGCCAGCGCCGCTGCCAACGCCTGCGGCGTCGCAAACAAGGCTTGTTCGCAGGCGGCCTCCACCGCCTCGTCCTCGACCGCGTTGAGGCAAGCGAGCACCGATCCCGGAGCGATGGCTTGCGCGGTCAGCTCGCTCGCCCGCGCATCAAGCGCGCGGCGCTCGGCGAGCCGTTCGCGCAACATGGAATAGTCGAGCCAGGTCCACGCCAACACGGCAACAACGAGCACCGCCATTGTCCGTAGCATGACGTCCACGATATCGCGCGCCGCAAATTCGCGAACGGCCAGCACCGCGACGATGATGACGAGCGCCGTCAGAACGCCCGCCGCCCACAGCAGCAGCGAATATGTTCCACTCATGGAGTCGTGGCTCGACAGCCAATTCTCGAAACCCGACATCATTCTCGATGACCTCGGCGCTTAAGTCGCAGCCTAAGGCATAGTATGGCCCACGGCTCAAGCCGTGGCCACCATCATTCAGACCAACAATCGAAACTATCGGACTTATTGTGCCTTGGCGCCCGAAATCTTAACGACTTTTGCCCACTTTTCGATATCGGCCTTCAGATAGCTGTCGAATTCAGCCGGCGTTTTGACCAGTGGAACCGCGCCTTGCTCGGCCCAAGTTTTTCTCACGTCGGGTCTGTTGATGACCGCGTTGATTTCGGCATTGAGCTTATCGACGATCGGTTTGGGCGTACCGGCCGGCGCCATGACGCCGATCCAGATTGTGGCCTCGTAACCCGGCACGCCGGCCTCGGCGATCGTCGGGATGTCCGGCGTGATCTCCGAACGCTTCAAGCCCGTGGTTCCGAGCGCCCGCACTTGCCCGGCTTTGGCATTGGCGGCCATGACCGTAATCGCGTCGAACATCATCTGCACGTGACCGCCGATCACGCTGTTGCGCATGTCGCCGGAAGCCTTGTGCGGCACATGCACGATGTCGGTTCCGCTCATGGCTTTGAACAGCTCGCCGGCCATGTGGTACGGGGTGCCCGGACCGGAGGAGGCGTAATTGAGCTTGCCCGGCTCCTTCTTTGCTAAGGCAATGAACTCCTTGAGATCTTTCGCCGGTACCGAGGGATGGATCACCATCAAGAGGTCGGAATAGTTGATGGTCGCCACCGGCACGAAATCGCGCATGAGCTGGTATGGCTTGTTCGGTATCAATGACTCGTTGGTGGTGTGGGTATTCGACATCACCAGCAGCGTGTAGCCGTCAGGCGCTGATTTCGCGACCGCATCGGTGCCGATCAATGAGCCCCCGCCCGGCCGATCCTCGACAACGAACGATTGTTTAAGCGCTTCACCCAGATGTTGCGCGAGCACGCGCGCATAAACGTCGGCCGGCCCGCCCGCGCCGAACGGCACGACGAATTTCACCGGTCGCGACGGATAATCTTGCGCCGAGGCAGGCCAAGCCAAGACCGGGCTGACAGCGAACAAAGCAAGCGCGGCAAGGCGCGGCAAAAACGGCATCAAATCCTCCCGTAGGGCTGCGCGACCGGTGCGCAAAGTGTCTGCATGAACGTTCGCGCGACCGATTTATTCCTTCGCGCCATAGCGTGCAGGGCATCTGATGCACAAACCATCCCGCGCCGACGTGCAGGATGCACGTCGGCATCTCAGGTCTGGCCGATGTCCAAGACCTCAGGTCTTACCGGTCGCGATCGAGTTGGCTTTCCTTGGCAACGCGCTCGAAGGCCTCGCCCGCACTCTTGATGCGGTATTGATGCTCATCGCCTTCGAGTGGCAGCAGCTTCACGACTTTGAAGCTGCCGCTTGCGCCAAACCTGCCGAATGGCCCCGACGTGTAACGCACGGTCTGTCCGACCGAGTATTTGTGAGATTTCAACAAACGCCACTCTCCCCTGGTCTCAACTCTCATCCGCCTCCAGCCTGGAAGCGGATGCCGCCGCATGTACTTAAGCAGGTTAACCTTATAGCAACTCTTTGGAATTTTGGGAGTAAATTCACGTTCAACATTCGCTCTAGGGGCACTGACCAGCCCTTCGGATAATCCATAAATTATAATTATATCAATAAGATATAAGAGTATCCTACATTGGATAGCGGCTTTCGAAAATTCCCATAGCCCGCTGTCGAAAGAAAAGTCCGTAAGCCGCTCAGCGAACACCATTCTTGTACTTGCGGCAAAACCGGTTGAGCCTCCTCAGGGCTTCATGCCCGCTGGCGCGATCTGGGCAGTCTTGAGCCCGATATCGTCGAATGCCCGCCGCACCAGTCCGGACGCCTTGGCCTCCTCGATAAATGCGCTGACGTAAGCCAGCGCCGCAGGCCGTCCTTTCGGCACCGCAATGGCCGTGGTGGAATTGAGGAAGCCTCCATCGAGAATGCGCGAGCCCGGGATCTTTAGCATCACGGTCGCGAGTGACTCGCGCGACAGCGCAATGGCATCTGCCTTGCCGGCCAGCATGAGCGCGATCGCCTCTGCCTGTCCGGCAACCGTGATGTGGGTGGCCTTCGGCGAGGCCTTGTTCGATGCACGAAAGGTCGCGGTGTCCTTCACCCCGGCAATTCGAACGCCTTCGGCATTGGCCTCGGCGATGGTTTTCACCTTGGAATGAGGCGCCACCAAATAGGTGCTTTGCAGCAGATGGTAGGCATTGCCGAAGTCGACGAACTTCTTGCGCTCCTCATCCACCGGCATGAAGGTGACGTCCCAAATATTGTTGGCTGCCGAGGCCTGGATTTCGCCGGAGCCGAGGTAAGGCACGAACTCCACCGGCGCGCCGAGCTTCTTTGCCAGCGCGGTGGCGAGGTCGATCGTCACGCCGCGACGCTTGCCGCCTTCCTCGATCGTATAGAGAGCCGACGGCGCCGGCCCAACCCCGATCGCCACGCGCAGCTTGCCGGTGGGGACCAGCTCCTTGCGCACCGCCGCGTCCTGAGCGGGCACGCTGCTCGCTGTCAGCGTTGCAAACAGCGCTGCCGACGCACAAAGCGCATAAACCTTCATGTTTTCCTCCCCGACCCACCCCGCAGCATTGCATCTCGGCGGTCCGGCACAAAGCCCAAGGGCCTAGAACTTCTCCACCCAGGGCCGCAGCTCGATTTCCCAGGACCAGGCGCTATGCGGCTGATGGATGAGGTGCAGATAGCTTGCGGCAATCGAATTCGGATTGAGCAGACTCGCGGTCTTGCCCGGCGGCTCGGGCCGGCGGGCGCTCTTGATCCCGCCGTCGATGACGATATGCGCCACATGAATACCCTGCGGATGCAGCTCGCGCGCCATGCTTTGCGCCAGGCCGCGCAACGCGAATTTGCCCATGGCAAACGGCGCCGACTCCGCATAGCCCTTCACGCTTGCCGATGCGCCGGTGAACAGGATTGCCCCGTGCTTCTTCGGCAGCATGCGCTTGACCGCCTGCTGGCCCACGAGAAATCCGCCATAGGCGCAGACCGAAAGCGTCTTCTCGACTTCCGCCGGATCGAGGCCGACGAACGGCCCACGCGTGCGATAGCTCGCGTTGTAGATCACGATCTCCGGCGCGCCGAAACCGGCATCGAGATCGGAGAATAATTTTTCCACCTGGACAGGCTTCGTGGCATCGCAGGTAAAAGTTTTTGCGCCGGTCTCCGTCACCAGATCCGTCAGGTCGTCGATGCTGCGGGCCGCGAGCGCAACCCGGATACCTTCGCTCGAGAGCACGCGGGCGAGCGATGCACTCAGGCCGGAACCCGCGCCGACGATCAGGGCGGTGTTGAACGAAACATAGGGCATCGTTGCCTCCTTGCGCGCGGATCATATTGCTCTCGCATACTGGCAGGATATCCTGCCGCCGTCAGACAGGATGCGGAATTAAGATGCGCGCAGCCTACTATGAGCGGAACGGCCCTGCCCGCGAGGTCCTTCGCGTGGGCGAGATCGAAACCCCTTCCCCCGGACCAGGCGAAGTGCGCGTCAGGCTCAAAACGTCCGGGGTCAATCCTTCCGACGTCAAATCGCGCGAGGGCCGCACCCGCAAAATCGCATTTCCGCGTGTGATCCCGCACAGCGATGGCGCCGGCGAAATCGACATGGTGGGCAGCGGCGTTCCCGCCTCTCGCGTCGGCGAACGCGTGTGGCTTTGGAACGGTCAATGGAAACGTGCCTTCGGCACATGTGCCGAATACATCGTTGTGCCGGCGCCGCTCGCGGTCAAACTTCCAACGCATACCAGCTACGAGGCCGGCGCCTGCCTCGGTATTCCCGCCATGACCGCCTATCACGCAGTCGCGACGGCCGACGCCAATGCCGCGAGCACGATCCTGATTTCCGGCGGCGCTGGCGGTGTCGGCCATTACGCCATCCAGTTCGCCAAGGCGCGCGGCGCGGTCGTCATCGCCACGATCAGTTCGGACGCCAAAGCCCAACTCGCGCACGCCGCCGGCGCCGACCACACCATCGATTACAAGCGCGAGAACGTCGCCGAGCAGGTGAAGGATCTGACCGATGGCGCTGGCGTCGATGCCGTGATCGAGATGGACATCGCGGCCAATGCAAAACTTTATCCCGGCATTCTCCACGCGCGCAGCACTGTCGTGGTCTACGGCACCGGCTCAGCCGAGGCGCAAATCCCCTCGCAATTTCTGCTGACCAACAGCATCGCCATCGAGTACATCTTCGTTTACGAGCTTACGGCGGACGAACGCGCCGCCGCCGTCGGCGCGATCACGCGCATGCTGGAAAACAAAAGCCTGATCAACAATGTCGCGCTCACCCTGCCGTTGAACGACATCGTCGCCGCCCACGAAGCGGTGGAGCAAGGCAAGGCGATGGGCAATGTCGTTGTCACAATCTGAAACAATGACGCTGGATTAAAAATCCCGGAGGCCAACATGCGATTTGTTCAGGGATTGATCGTCGGTGCCGTGCTGATGCTCGGCTCGGCCTATCTGCATGACACCGGAATGCTGCAGGCCAGCGGCGACAAGGCGCCGCCGCCATTCGTCAATTGGGACACGCTGATCGGGATGATCGGCCATTAGCCCGCCTCACTTCTTATGCGGGGCGAAGTCCTGATTGCTGAACGCCGACGCTGACGGCCGCCGGATGCGAATGAAGCCGCGGCTTGCAGCCGTGTGGCAATTGTTGCACGCCTCGGTCAGCTTGTTGAACGCGCTGGCAAAGTTGTTGAACTTCTTCTCGTCCACCGCCTTTTCCAGATCGGCGATCGGCCCTGTCGTGATCGCGTCGATCATCTGGCCGACCGGAACGTTCTTGTAGGTCGGAACCAGATCCTCCACGTCGGATAACGTCTCCTTCAATTCGCTCAGCTGATAGCCGACGAGCGGCCAATTGCGCGCCCGTGCCGCAAGCCACAGCTTGGCATGGTGCATTTGGACCGTCCTCATGAAATCGCCGAGATCGGGAATATAGGTTTTGGGCTGATCCGGCGGCGGCGCAGGCGCAGCGGATGGCGGCGTCGCTTGCGGCGATTGCGCGAACGATTGAACCCCGGCATCCACCGCGGACATGACCGCCACGGTCACGATTGCCGCGAACCCAATACGAATTGGATGCGTCCTGCGCGCTGGTGATGAACGGAACATTTTGGCCTCGCTTGCGCGAATATTATCGCCCCGCAAGTCCAATACCTGAGCTTGTCGCCGGACGCTTGCAAGGGTCTTTTTGGAGACGTTGGAATGCGTGCGCAATCACCAACGCCACGCCCGCAGACGGCAAGCGCGGATGGCTTGCCTATCGAGGGGTCAGAGTCTCGGTGCCGACGCCTTCCCGATCGACGATCGTCCAGAAACCCTTCAGTCGTCCGTCTGGCATCAACTCATAGACCACGAGGCCATGGTCATTGCCCAAACGATAGTAGGCGGCGAAGGCCTTGTTCGCCAGCATGCAGACCCCGGAAGAGTGCGTCGATCCAGTCTGCCACGTAATCCGGCAGGTCGATCCCACCGGCGTGATCTGTACAGTTCCGCCATAAGTCGATCCGTTGGGATTAGTGCCGCTGACCGTGTAGCTCCCGCCGACTTTCTGCGCCGATGCTGAAGAGTTCCAAAGCGCCGCAGCCATCACCGCGATAATTATTGCACGCATGATCTTGTCCCCTGTGATCCCCGTTCAGAACAAGACGGTAATTTGTCGCCCGAAAGCCGGCAAGAGGGAGCGAACGCGATCGCGCGGACCGTCACATCCTGAACACGCCGAAGCGTGTCTCCGGAATCGGCGCGTTCAGCGTCGCGGCGAACGCGAGCGCCAGCACGCGACGCGTTTCCGACGGCGCGATGATGCCGTCGTCCCACAGCCGCGCCGTAGCGTAATACGGATTGCCCTCCTCTTCGTATTGCGCGCGGATCGGCGCCTTGAACGCTTCCTCGTCGGCCTTCGACCACTTGCCGCCCTCGGCCTCGATATTGTCGCGCTTGACGGTTGCGAGCACGCTCGCCGCCTGCTCGCCGCCCATCACCGAGATGCGCGCATTCGGCCAGGTGAACAGGAAGCGCGGGCCGTAGGCGCGGCCGCACATGCCATAATTGCCCGCGCCGAATGATCCGCCGACGATCAGCGTGATCTTCGGCACCTGCGCGCAGGCAACCGCGATCACCATCTTGGCCCCGTCCTTCGCGATCCCGCCCGCCTCGTAATCCTTGCCGACCATGAAACCCGAAATGTTCTGCAGGAACAGCAGCGGCACGCGGCGCTGACAGCAAAGCTCGATGAAATGCGCGGCCTTCAGCGCGCTTTCGGAAAACAGGATGCCGTTATTGGCCAATATGCCGACAGGAATGCCGGCAAGATGCGCGAAGCCGGTGACGATCGTCGGGCCATAAAGCGCCTTGAACTCGTCGAACTCGGAGCCGTCGACCAGCCGCGCCAACAGTTCGCGCGCGTCATATTGCCTGCGCAAATCGCTCGGCACGATGCCGTCCAATTCCGCCGTCTCGTATTTTGGTTCGCGCGCGGGTCGCAGCGAAACATCCGCCGGCTTTTTGGTATTGAGCGTGGCAACGATCCGGCGCGCAAGCGCAAGCGCGTGCGCATCGTCCGCGGCCAGATGATCGACCACGCCGGATTTGCGCGCATGCACCTCGGCGCCGCCCAATTCCTCCGCCGTCACCACCTCGCCGGTCGCTGCCTTGACCAGCGGCGGACCGCCGAGAAAAATCGTGCCCTGCCCTTTGACGATCACGCATTCGTCGGCCATCGCCGGCACATAGGCGCCGCCCGCCGTGCACGAGCCCATGACCACTGCGATCTGTGGGATACCGGCAGCCGACAGCGTGGCCTGATTGTAGAAGATACGCCCGAAATGCTCGCGGTCGGGAAACACGTCAGTCTGGTGCGGCAGGTTCGCGCCGCCTGAGTCAACGAGATAGATGCAAGGCAGGCGATTTTCGCGCGCGATCTCCTGCGCGCGCAAATGCTTCTTCACCGTCATCGGAAAATACGTGCCGCCCTTGATGGTCGAATCGTTGCACACGATCACGCATTCGCGACCTTCCACGCGGCCGATGCCGGTGATAATTCCCGCGCCGTGAATGGCATCTTCATACAGGCCGTTCGCGGCGAGCGGCGACAGTTCGAGAAACGGCGAACCAAAGTCGATCAGCCGCATCACGCGCTCGCGCGGCAACAACTTGCCGCGCGCAACGTGACGCTCGCGTGCACGCTCCGGTCCGCCTTCCGCGGCCTGCGCCCGACGCTGGCGCAGTTCGTCCACGAGTGCGGCCATGCGCGCGACGTTCGCGCGAAATTCCTCCGATTGCGTATCTATGGTCGAGGAAATGGCCACGCCGCCCCCACGAATCCCGAATGGCAACGCCGCCAATATGACGCGCGTCTGGCAGGATGCAAACCGGAAGACCGGGCTGTGTCGAAATAATGTGCGCGCCTTAGGCGCGCACCTCCTGTCGCTGGAAGATGATGTAGCCAATCACATAGAGCAGGATCGTGCCGGCGATCAGTGCGACCGTCTGCGGCCAAGCGAGAATAATGCTCTGTCCGAGCGGCAATGGCGCGCCCCTCACCCAACCCTGGATCTGATCGAGGAACAGCGGCCCGAGCGATCGCACGTCCGGATTGAGTATCGCCGTGATGGCTTGGCTGTAGAGCGTACCCGGTGACAGTCGCGACAGCGTGGTCTGCATGATCAGCGTGTCCGGCGTTTGCAGACCGAGCATGCTGTAACGCAGATCCGGCGGCGCAATCACCTCCGCCAAAGGCGCGGACAGCGCGGGCCACAGCAACGCGAAGAAGAGCCAAAGGCCGAGCGCTATCAGCGCCGCGGTCGCCGTCGCGCGGAACACGATGGAAAACACCATGGCGAGCGCCAGCCACACTCCGGCATAGGCGACCGTCAACAACAGAAACACGAGCGAGCGAGCGAGCTCTTCGCTGCTCGGCGGAATGCCGAGCCGAATCAAGCCGAACCCGATGATCATGAGCCATAGGATGACGAGATTGATTGAAATCGTCGCGAGCGCGGCAAGGAATTTTCCGAGCAGCAGCGCGTCGCGATAGATCGGCTGGGCCAAAATCCGCGACAGCGTGCGCCGATTGTGCTCGCCGTTGATCGCGTCAAAGCCAAGCCCGATCGCGGTGAGCGGCACCAGAATGCTGATCACGGTGACGAACGTCAGCAGCGAATCACCGGGCGGCGCAAACAGCCGCAAGAACAGGAACTGATCTTCAGCCGTACCCTGGCGCAACTGTTCGACCGCGAGATAGACCACCACGGCTCCGAACAGCACCATCAAAATTTCCAGCACCAGCATCCGCACGCTGCTGAGATTGTCGGACAGCTCTTTGATGAACACGGCGCCCAGTCCATGCCAAGGCGAGCCTTCTCGCCGGCCTCCGGTCGACTCACCGCCTTCGCTCTCTGCCGTCGATCCCTTGAACCACTGGCTCGCGCCCATGGAGAGGCCCCGCCAGGAAAATCCTTCATGCGGCATGCGACACCTGCTGGCCTTGGAAGTATCGAGAGTAAATTGCATCGAGGCTTGGCTCCTCGACCGATAGTCGCCGCAATTGCCCGCCCGCATTGACGACCGCAGCGGCCGCCTGCGGCCGCACATCGCCTTCCGACAACAGACGCAGACGCCCAGGCCCGATCTGCTCCACCGCGCGCACGCCCGGCACGGCCGCCAGAATATTGGCAAGCCCCTGCCCATCCGCCTCGACATCAACGTGATAGCCACCGCCGAGCACCTGCCGCGCCAGGTCCGGCACACTGCCCATGAGCACGATGCGCCCCGATTGGAACAGCGCCACGCGATCGCAAACGCTCTGCACCCGATCGAGCAGATGCGAGGACAACAGCACCGCGACGCCATCGTGTTTGAGCCCGCGGATCATATCCAGCAATTCCGCCGTGGCCTGCGGATCGAGACCCGACGTCGGCTCGTCGAGAATGGCGATCGCTGCGTCTTTCATCAGGATTTCAGCGAGCCCTAGCCGCTGCCGCATGCCGCGCGAGTAGGTCCCCACCTGTTTGTTCGCGACATCGGCGAGGCCGACGCGCCCGAGCGACGCCGAAATGCGGCTGTCACGCTCGCTCGGCGCCATGCCGATCAGCCGTGCCGTATAGGTCAGGTTCTCGAACGCCGTGAGATTGTCGTAGAAGCCGACCGTGTCGGGCAAATAGCCGACGCGTCGCTTGACCTGTAGCGGCTGGCGTACCGGATCGTGATCAAGAACGCGCACCGTTCCGGCCGACACATCGCTCAAGCCGAGCAGCATTAAGATCGTGGTGGTCTTGCCGGCGCCATTGGGGCCGAGCAGCCCGAAAATCTCTCCGCGCGACACCGTGAATGAAATATGGTCGACCGCCGTCGCCTTGCCGTAACGCTTGGTCAGGTCGCGAGCCTGGATGACAATGTCGCTCATCGCCGGCCGAACCTTGCCACCGCCCCGACCATGATGAGGAATGCCACGCCGATGATGCCGGCTCCCACGATGCCCCAGAGAGTCGAAACCGTCACCGCGATGCGGAAATCCGACGACGCGGATTCGGCGCGCGCGTTGGCCCGCAGCGTTGCCACGTAGTCTCCCGCCACTGCCTTTTCGGATGGCGTGATCAGCGCCTGCACCTCTTTGTTCTGTCCGGGCGGAATATGGTCGATGGTTTTCGGCTCGAAGTTGATTTTCCAGCCCGATGGACCGCTGCCCGAAAGTTCGACCTCGTCCGCCGGTGCAGTGCCGGTATTGGTGACGACGATCTGCAGCGTGCTTTCCTTGCCGGCGGTGGCGGTGCCATTGAGCCGGCCATCCGGGCCGGTCAGCGTCAGCCGGGGCTGTCCGACGATCTCGAGCGTGACCTTTGCTTCGGCCGACGCATCTTCGGCCGAGACTTTCACGGTGACCGGATAGCTGCCCGCGCCGATCGTGCTCGGCGGCCGTACCTTGAGCTTGATGCCCTTGGACTGACCGGCGTCGATCGGGATCGAGCTGATTTCCTGACTGCCATACTGTTCGGTGAATGTGGTTTCGTAGTTCGCCGGCGCCTGCGCCGCGAAGCTCACGACCAGATTGCGCCCGCTATCGTTCTTGATGTTGAACTGGAATTCGAAGCTCGACTTCGGCGTGCCACGCAGCGAGGGCAGTTGCGGTTCGATCGTCAGCTTGGCCGGCAGGTCCTTCGCAAGCGTGATCGCGACCGGCAGGCTCACCTGCTGCCCGGAGGCACTGGTAGCCGTGACGGTGACCGTCTGCGTGCCCATGGCCGCGGTGGTGGGGACATCGAGCCGAAGCTGCAGGGTCACGCTCTGGTTGGTCGCCGGCATGATCGCGGCGATCGGCTGGCCGCCGCCAAGCAGGGTCGCTGACCAGCCGGTGGGAACGCCTGTTACCCCGAGCGTCAGCCTCTCGGGGGGCAGCCCATAATTCTGCAGCCGCATGCTCACCGTTGCTGCGGCACCCGGCCGCACTGTCATCGCGGGATAATCGGTGAGGAGGAAGAGTCCTTTGATCCCGGCAGGCGCCTCCTCCGCCACGGAGGTGCGCACACTTACCGCAAGGGCAACCGCGAAAGCACAAAGCAAGGCAAGCACACAACGTCGCATGATCAATTCTCCAGGCCGTAACACGGGTCTTGATGGCAGCAACCTTGCCAATTCCGGCGCGGCCGGATGGCCGGCAGTCCGGATCAGCAGTCGTCCCCGATTGCGATCAAATCCCGCCGTACAAAATTGAATTTGCGCGGTTTTTGCAAGCCCCCATTGATCACCATTCAGCGACTGGCGCTGCCCTCCACGCGCAGAACGGTCGGCCAATCGGGCTCGTTTTCCGGGAGCACCCAAGGCTCCTTGCGGGCGGCCGCCAGCCACTCCTCCCAGGCCGGCAGCGTCATGACCGCCGCCATATAGGCGCGTGAAACAGGGCTGACTTCCATCGCATAAGTATGGAACCGTGCCACCACCGGCGCGTACATGGCATCGGCCGCGCCGAACGTGCCAAAAAGAAACGGCCCCCTTTCCCCGCACCGCGTGCGGCAATCTGCCCACATGGCGTCGATGCGTGCGACGTTCGCCTTCACTTCCGGCGAGGGGTCGAGCTTCTTCACCGGCCGTGACATGTTCATCGGACACTGCCGCCGCAGCGGCAAAAATCCGGCATGCATTTCGGCAGCGATCGCGCGCGCATGCGCCCGCTCATTGGGATCGGATGGCCAAAGCTCTACGCCAGGAAATTTTTCGGCAAGATATTCGAGAATCGCAATCGATTCCCAAACCTTCACCGCGCCATCGACCAGCACCGGCACCTTGCCGGCGCCCGAAAGCGGGGACACCCGCGCCTTGAAATCGCGCGCATCGAGCGAAATCACTTCCTCGTCGAAGGCGATCCCGGCGACCTTCATGGCGATCCAGGGACGCATCGACCAGGACGAGTAGTTTTTATTGCCGATGATTAGCTTGAGCGCCAAGCCGCACGCCCCCTTTTTATTTTGCGACAGAGTGGCAGAGCTGGAATTGCGGTCAAGGGTCGTTGCCTCTCGGCCAGCAACGGTGCAGCATGTAAAATATTCCAAGAATCACGCGCGATGCCGCTATTTTCCGTCCTCGACCTCTCCGCTCTCGCCTGCTTCCTGGGTGCCTGGATCATCTATGCGCTCGCGCTGGAAACCAGCGCCTACGGCAAGCGCGGGCTCAATGCCCAAATGAACCGCTATCGCTATCTTTGGATGGAACAGCTGCTGGCGCGCGACGTGCGCATTATCGACACGCAAATCGTCGCAGCCCTGCAAAACGGCAATGCCTTCTTCGCCTCGACCTCGCTCATTGCGGTCGGCGGTTCGCTCACGCTTCTGCACTCGACCGACACGGTACTCAGCGTCATCGGCGCCTTGCCGTTCGGCTTTCCGACCACCGCGGCGCAATGGCAGGTCAAGACCATGGGGCTTGCCATCATCTTCGTTTACGCGTTTTTCAAGTTTGCCTGGTCGTATCGGCTGTTCAACTATGTGGCCATCATGGTGGGCGCGACGCCGCCGCCCGAGCAGAAGGACACCGCCGAAGCCAAGAGGCACATCGAACGCGCCGGCCGCCTGAGCGATGTCGCGGGTCAGCACTTCAACCGCGGTCAGCGCGCGTTTTTCTTCGCGCTCGGCTATCTCGGCTGGTTCATCAGCCCATGGGCGCTCATCGCCGCAACCATCGCCGTGGTGCTGGTGATGTGGCGTCGTCAATTTGCCTCGGATTCGCGCCGCGCGATCATCGAGTGATCGATCAACGCGGTCCGGGAAAGAGCGCCGAGCTGCTCCCTTTCATCCAATAGGCCAAGAGTCCGATCCATTCGCGCATGGCGGTGTCCGTGCGTCGAAATCCGTCGCCCGCCGCGTTGAAGGGAACGATCACATCGATCCAGCCGCGTGTCCGAAAATCGACCGGATAGGCTTCGACGTCGAAACCCGCCCGCCGGAACACGCCGATGGATCGCGGCATGTGATAGGCGGACGTCACCAGCAGCCAGCGCTGACCCGGCTTCGGGTCCGCGAGCTGTTTTGAAAAAATCGCATTCTCGATCGTATTGCGCGAGCGGTCCTCGGCCAAGATTCTTGCCGGATCGATGCCGAACGACTTGAACAGTTCGACCGCGAACTCCGCTTCATTGCCCTCGCGGATGATGAGGCCGCCGTTGCCGCCGGAAAAAACGATGCGCGCATGAGGATAGCGTCGCGCGAGCGTGGCGATGATCGTCACGCGCTCGGCCGATTCGTTGAGCGACACTTCCTTGCGCGTCAGCGACAATTCCGGTCCGATCGAACCGCCGAGCACCACGATGCCGTCCGGCGCGCCGCGCGTGTCGTCCCAGGGCGGAAAACGCTGCTCGAGCGGCAGGATCAAGATGTTTCCGAGCGGCGATAGTCCGACGATCGCGATCAGCAAAATACTGATGACCAGGAGTTTTCTGCCGAAGCGTGCGAAACGCGTCGGCAGCAGCGCTGCGCCGAGCAGAGCAAGTGTGACGAGGACATTCGAAGGAAGCGCAAAGAAACCGATGATCTTTGAAAGGGGAAAAAACATGCGCGCGGGCGCCTATCGTCCGCCTCTGTCTTTCCACGCCTGATAGCGCGCCTTGGCTTCCTCGTTCGGGGGGTAGAGGCCGGGCAGCTTCACGCCCTTCTCGACTTCGCTCACCACCCAGGTTTCGTAGCGTTCGTGCTCCTCGCCTTCCTTGGCGACGAAGTCGAGCAGGTCCTTTGGTATGAGCACCGCGCCGTCGTCGTCGGCCACGATGATGTCGTCCGGGAACACCGCAACTCCACCGCAACCGATCGGCTCCTGCCAATTCACGAACGTGAGTCCGTTGACCGAGGCTGGCGCAGCGACCCCCGCGCACCAGGTCGGCAGTTGGGTCTTCAACACGCCCGCCTTGTCGCGCACCGCCCCGTCGGTGACCAGCGCGGTCACGCCACGCCGCTTCATGCGCTCGATGAGGATGTCGCCGAAGATTCCGGCAGTGGTGATGCCCATCGCGTCGGCGACCGCGATGCAGCCTTCCGGCATCGCTTCGATGGCGCCGCGTGTGGAGATCGGCTTGGCCCAGCTTTCCGGCGTCGCAAGATCTTCGCGCGCGGGTACGAAGCGCAGCGTGAATGCCGGCCCGACCAGGCGCTGACCGCCGGGCACCAACGGCTTCGGCCCGTTCATCCAGCAGCGCCGGATGCCTTTTTTCAGCAGCATGGTGGTGATGGTGGCGGTGGTGACGTGACGCAGCACGTCGAACGCGGCGCTCATGAGACTCCCCAATCAGCCTGGCATCATTCCCAGCCGCTTGTCGCGTCGGCGCAGGTAATGCACGAACGGGATCGACAGCAACACCATCCAGGCCTTGCCGATGACCTGGCCCGGTAGAAATTCCAGCGAACCGAATGCAAGCCACAGAAACACGATGGAATCGACCACGAGTCCCACCAGGCTCGACGCCACCACAGCCGCGACCAGCCCGCGCCGCGCCAGCGGCGTATAGACCGCAAGATCGGCGAATTCGGACAGAAGAAACGCAACCCCCGAGGCCACGACCAGCGAGGGCGGCGCAAGCAGCGTGGAAATCAATGCGCCGATCAACACCGCGAAGACTGAAAATCGAATGCCGAGCCGCCGTTGCACCAGATCGCGCAGGACCAGCGCCACGCCGATCATCAGCACGCCCGATGGCGCTATCACGCCGGGCGCGACCGGAATGAGGCACGGCCCGTGAGGCGCGCAAAAGAGGCCCACGTTACCGATCAGCCAGTTCGCTGCCGGAATGGTCAGCGCGAACGCAATCAGGAACCCGATGCCTTCGATCCAGCGCCGTTGCTCAATGCTCATCCCGTCCCTTTCGTGAATTTTGCAAACCCGTCCGCGCGCAGCCGGCAGGCCGGGCAGTCGCCGCAACCGTAGCCCCAAGCATGCCACTGCGAACGGTCGCCCCGGTAGCAGCTATGGGTCTCCTCGATTACCAAATCAAGCAGTTGCTGACCCCCGATGTCCTTGGCGAGCGCGAACGTGCCGGCCTTGTCGATCCACATCAACGGCGTGTGGACGACGAACCGTCGGTCCATGCCGAGCGTCAGCGCGAGCTGCATCGCCTTGATCGTGTCGTCGCGGCAATCGGGATAACCCGAATAATCGGTCTCGCACATGCCGGCCACAAGATGCTTGGCGCCCCGCCGATAGGCCACCGCGCCGGCGAAGGTCAGAAATATCAGATTGCGGCCGGGCACGAATGTCGTCGGCAGGCCGCCCTGCCCCATTTCGATTTTCATGTCCCGCGTCAACGCGGTTTCCGAAATGGCGGCGAGTGCATCGAGCTTGATCAGGTGATCCTCGCCTAGCCGGGCGGTCCATGCGCTGCGCAGCGACGCAAGCTTTTGCCGCAGCTTCGGCCGCACGGCGAGCTCCACCGCATGCCGCTGGCCGTAATCGAACCCTATGGTTTCGACGCGCCCGAACCGTTCCAGGGCCCAGGCAACGCACGTGGTCGAGTCCTGCCCGCCGGAGAACAGGACGAGCGCGGTCTCTTCCTTCAATCCCATTGCGGCGATCCCGACCAATCGACGATGCGACCGCGCGGATCGGCCAGCGCCGCAATCTGCTGCATCTCGGCCGCGGACAGCTTGAAATCGAAGATGGCAAAATTCTCTTTCAGGCGCTCCGATTTGCTCGTGCGCGGAATGACCACGATGTTCTGCTGCACCAACCAGCGCAGGCACACCTGCACCGCACTCTTGCCATGCGCCTTGCCGATGCGCGCGAGCAATGCGTCACCCCTGGCCGAGCCGCGCGCGATCGGGCTATAGGCCACGACCGCCATGCCTTGCTTGCGGCATTCCTCGATCACTTTCGACTGGTCGAGAAACGGATGACATTCGATCTGATTGCAGACCAGCGGTTCGGTCGAAAGTTTTTTGACTTCCAGCATCAGCTCAACCGTAAAATTCGACACGCCGACATGCCGCGCAAATCCCTCGCGTTTCATTTTGCATAGGGCGCCGATGGTCTCGCTGAGCGGAATGCGCGGGTTGGGCCAATGAATCAGCAGCAAGTCCACTGCTTCAAGCTTCAGGTTTGCAAGGCTGGCCTTGGTCGAACGTTCGAAATCGCGCGCCGCGAGATCGCTCTGCCAGACTTTCGTGGTGATGAAGACTTCGTCACGCTTGATGCCCGAGGCGCGCAATCCCTCGCCGACGGCGCGTTCGTTGTCGTACATCGCCGCGGTGTCGATATGGCGATAGCCGATCCTCAACGCCTCCTCGACCATGCGCGCGCACACGCGTCCACGCAAATCCCATGTACCAAGGCCGATGAGCGGAATCCTCGCCCCGTTGGCCTCGATCACCGGTCCGGCTTTTTGCATGCCATCAGTTATCCCATTTCGGCGCATGCGGCGGATTCACCACGCGCAAGTTGGTTGCGTTGAGTTTCTTCAGCTCGGCCATCTCGGCGGCGGACAATGTCCAATCGAACACATCCATATTTTCCTTCAGATGCTGGAGATTCGACGTACGCGGGATCGGAATCATGCCCTGCTGCGTGAGATACCGCAGCGACACCTGCGCCGCGCTCTTGCCATGTGCCTTGCCGATACGTTCGAGCACTTCGTTGCCGGGCACCTTGCCGCGCGCAATCGGCACATAGGCCACCACCGCCATCCGGTGCTTCTTGCAGGCAGCGAGCACCTTGTCCTGGTTGATGAAAGGATGCACTTCGATCTGATTGCACACCAGCGGCTCGCCGGTCACTGACCAGGCTTCGTCGAGCGTCGCGGTGGTGAAATTGGCAACGCCCACGTGCTTGGTCTTGCCGTCACGCTTGGCCTTGCAAAGCGCGCCGATGCTCGTTTTCAGCGGGATGTCCGGATTGTTCCAGTGGATCAAAAGTAGATCCACATAGGGCAGCTTGAGATTGACGAGGCTCTGATCGATGACGCGCTGGAAATCGTCCGGCATCAGGTCGTTCTGGCGGACCTTGGTACAGATGAACACGTCCTCGCGGTGAATGCCGGAAGCGCGCAACCCCTCGCCGTTCTCCCGTTCATTGCCGTAGGAAGCGGCCGTATCGAGATGCCGGTAGCCCATGCGCAGCGCCGCGGAGATCGTGTCAATCGCGACCGCGTCCTTGAGTGTCATGGTTCCAAGACCAATTGTGGGGATACGAGCGCCGTGGGCTTCGACGACGGGCATGGACTTCTCCTCAACGACAGATGGGGCGGGTGAAAGGGGCGACAGAATGCCGTGCGATGCCACAGAATCCAACCCGCCTGCGGTCGAAAGGCCGGGACCCGTTTGGGCCGGCAACGCGCAATCGTCGCCTTCGGCACCGGCGCTAGATTAGACGTATTGTGATCTGCGACGACTTTTTCGCCATTTAATTTCCTCGATGCGGTTCCTAATATAGCCCCGCGTTCGACCGGAATCTGTCGTTTGATCAATAGCTTCTGAGGGATTCCGGAATCCAGTTGAGAGCAAAACGAACACATGCGCGCCTTGCTACTTTCATTTGGACTTCTGCTGGCGGCAATACCCGGGTCGATGGAGCGCGCGCGGGCCGAGGCCGCACCGGGCGATCAGCCGATCACGCTCACGATCCGCAACCATCGTTTCGAGCCCTCCGAAATCCGCATCCCCGCCAACAAGCGCGTGATGATTACCATCATCAACGACGACACGACGCCGGAAGAATTCGACAGCACCGCGTTAAAGGTCGAAAAGGTCGTACCCGGTAAATCCAAGGGAACGATCCGGATCGGGCCGCTCAAACCCGGTCGATATCCGTTCATTGGCGAGTTCAACGAGGCCACCGCCAAAGGCGTCGTGATCGCGGAATAGTCATGCTCGGTGCACTCCTCATCGTATTCCGCGAAGTCATCGAGGCCGGCTTGATCGTCGGTATCGTGCTGGCGGCATCCCACGGCATCCCCGGCAGCAAACGCTGGATTGCGATCGGTGTTGCGGGCGGCATTGCTGGCGCCGCGCTGGTGGCGCTATTTGCCGGCGCGATTTCCGATGCCTTTGCCGGCGCCGGCCAGGAAGTGTTCAACGCCAGCGTGCTCGGTCTCGCGGTCGTCATGCTCACCTGGCACAACGTCTGGATGGCCCGTCACAGCCGCGAGATCGTCGTCGAATTGAAGAGCGTCGGCGAGGCCGTGACCACCGGCCAGCGCCCGCTCGCCGCCCTGGGCGTTGTTGTTGGGCTCGCCGTGTTGCGCGAAGGCTCCGAGATCGTGCTGTTCCTCTATGGCGTCATCGCCGCGGGAACCTCCGGCGCATCGGTGTTCATCGGCGGAATATGCGGAGTGCTGCTGGGCGCGGCCTTTTCCGCGCTGACCTATTTCGGCCTGCTCGCCATCCCGATGCGGCATATTTTCTCGGTGACCACAGCGTTGATCGCCCTGCTTGCGGCCGGAATGTCCGCCCAGGCCGTGCAATTCCTCGACTCGGCCGGGCTTGTGACGGTGCTCGGCAATCAGCTGTGGGACACCTCCGGCGTCCTGTCGCAAGACAGCCTGCTCGGCCGCATGCTGCATACCTTGATCGGCTACAATGATCGGCCAACGCAGTTGCAGCTTGTCGCTTACGTTTCGACCATCGTGGTCATGATCGCGCTCATGCGGCTCGTCCGGCCAGCGGAACGGCCGCCCGTTACGGCGCAGATTTGAATTAGCTCAGCGCTGCCGCAGCACATCAAAGGCGACGTCGGGCGCCTGCTCGATCAGCTTGAGCAAGGCCCGTGCCGGCCCGCGCGGCGAACGTTTGCCCTGCTCCCAGTTGCGCACCGTCTCGATCGGCACGCCGATGCGGCTGGCGAATTCCGCCTGCGTGAGCCTGACATTGGCGCGGATGCGGCGCGCATAACCGGCGAGATCGCGCTCGCCCGGGGCCAGAGGCGCAAGCGAGGGTGCTTCGACCTTGCGCTTCTCATCGGCCACCCCTGGCGGAAGCGGCCGCTCGCTGCCGTCCGCCAGAATCTCCACCAGCCGCCCATCCGCCTTCAATCGCACCCGCATCATCGCGATCCCCCGTCGTTCAGGGGCCCACTGATGCGCTCCTTTGGTTGACGATTGGTAAACATTTTCGACCGGCAGCCATTGAACGATTCGGTCAACGGCCCACTCAGCCAATGCCCGAGTGGTTCAATGACCGAGCCCGCCTCGATTCAGACCGTTTTCTCGAAAATCTCCCGCCCGATCAGCATGCGGCGGATCTCGCTCGTGCCCGCGCCGATCTCGTAGAGTTTGGCGTCCCGCAGCAGCCGTCCGGTCGGGAAATCGTTGATATAGCCGTTGCCGCCCAGGCATTGGATCGCCTCAAGCGCCATCCACGTGGCACGCTCGGCGGCATAGAGGATCGCGCCGGCGGCATCTTCGCGCGTGGTTCGCCCTGCGTCACAGGCGCGCGCCACCGCGTAGACATAGGCCTTTGCCGCGTTCATCGTGACATACATGTCCGCGAGCTTGGCCTGCATCATTTGGAAGCGGCCGATCGGCTGGCCGAACTGCTTGCGGTCGTGCACGTAAGGCACCGCCACGTCCATGCACGCCTGCATGATTCCGAGCGGACCGGCCGCCAGCACCACGCGTTCATAATCAAGGCCCGACATCAGCACATTGACGCCGTTTCCGACCGCGCCGAGCACGTTCTCCGCCGGCACCTCGCAATTCTGGAAGACGATCTCGCCGGTGTCCGAGCCGCGCATACCGAGCTTGTCGAGCTTCTGCGCCGTGGAGAAGCCCGGGAACTTGCTTTCCACGATGAAAGCGGAAATGCCGCGCGCGCCGGCGGTCGCGTCGGTCTTGGCATAGACCACGATGGTTTCCGCCAGCGGCCCATTGGTGATCCACATTTTCGAGCCGTTGAGGATGTAGCGGTCGCCCTTCTTGTCCGCGCGCGTTCGCATCGAAACGACGTCCGAGCCGGCTCCGGGCTCCGACATCGCCAGCGCTCCGACATGCTCGCCGGAGATCAGTTTCGGCAGGTACCTTTTCTTCTGCGCATCGCTGCCATTGCGGCGGATCTGATTGACGCAGAGATTTGAATGCGCGCCATAGGACAGTCCGATCGACGCGGAAGCCCGCGAGACTTCCTCCATCGCCACGCAATGGGCGAGATAGCCCATTCCCGCGCCACCCCATTCTTCCTCGACCGTGATCCCGAGCAGGCCGAGCGAACCGAGCTGCGGCCACAGCTCGCGCGGAAATGTATTGCTGCGGTCGATGTCGTCGGCACGCGGAGCGATCTTGTCCTGCGCGAAGTTGCGCACGCTGTCGCGCAACGCATCCACATCGGCACCAAGGCCGAAATCGAAGCCGGACCACATGTTGGGTATCATCGCTGGCCTCTTGCTCGGCGATCTCGCAGCCGCCGGGCCGCATTCGAGCCTATTATGCCGAGCGGCGCGCTTTCTGTCAGCGGCGCTGCTCATGCCGACCGCGGACGCAGTTTTGTGGCCGGAATTCGCTCCGCCAGCAGCTGGTCGATGCTCTCGCGCGGTCCCGGCCTGGCGAACAAGTATCCCTGCATTTCATCACAGCCGGCAAGCCGTAGCAGCACCCGCTGCTCCTCGGTCTCGACCCCTTCTGCCGTCACGCTCAGGTTCAGCGCGCGGCCGAGCGCCACGATCGCCTGGATGATCGCTTCGCTGCCGCGCGCATGGCCCAGGGACTGCACAAAACCCTGGTCGATCTTGAGCTTGTCGAAGTGAAACCGTTGCAGGTAAGTCAAGCTCGAATAGCCGCTGCCGAAATCGTCGAGCGCAAGCTGCACGCCGATCGAGTGCAGGCCATCAAGCCGGCGTCTGGCTTCGTCCGGGTTCTCGATCAGCACGCCCTCTGTCATCTCCAGCACCACGCGCGATGGTGAAATCCTGGTCTCGGTCAGCACCTCGATCACGAATTTGACCAGGGCCGGATCGCGCACCTGCACCGGCGAAAGATTGATCGCGATCGACAGCTCCGGCCAACGGGCGGCATCGGTCAGCGCGCGGCGCAGCACCCATTCGCCGAGCTTCACCATGAGCCCGGTCCGTTCCGCCACCGGCACGAATATCCCCGGCGGAATATCGCCGCGCTCCGGATGATTCCAGCGCAACAGCGCTTCGACGCCGGTCATGTACGTGCCGTCCGCCGTCATGATCGGTTGATAGTGCAGATCGAGCGCATTGTCGGCGATCGCCCGCCGCAGTTCGCGTTCGATGAATTGCCGTTCTGAAAACTCGGCATCCATCGCCGTCCGGAACTCGACCATGCCGCCGCGATTTTTCCGCTTTGCCTCGCGCAACGCGAGATCGGCGCAGCGCATGAGGTCGTCACAGCCGAGGGAATCGCTCACCGCGTGAGCGAGACCGATTGTGACGCCGATCTGCACCGCTTGCTCGCCCAGCCAGTACGGCCGGGTCAACTGTTTCGCCATCTCGGCGATTTCATCCCATGAATCCCGTGCACTCCCCGAGATCAGGGCGAGCACGAACTCGTCGTCGCCTATTCGGCCGGCGAACTGCGCTTGAGTCTGCCGGAGCCGCTCGGCGAAGCTTGCCAGCACCGCGTCGCCCATTTGACGGCCGTACCCGTCGTTGATCACGTTGAGTCCGTCGATATCGATGATGGCGAGCGTAACGACTTCGCCCGGCGCGCGGTGGGGCAGCAAGGCTTCGATCAATTCGACCGTTTTGCGTTGGTTGGGCAGACCGGTGAGGGAATCCTCGTTGGCGAACCGCCAGGCCAGTTGCTCGCTTGCCGCGAAGGCCCGCATGCTGCGCCGCACCTGCCAGAGTGCAAGGCCGGCAAATCCGATCAGGCCGAAGGCGCTGATCATGAGCATCGGCTCAAGGCTGGTCAGGGCCTGGGAAATCGTGTCGTCGCGTTGCCAGGTGAACCAGCCGAGGATGCGGCCGCCCTTGTCGAGCGCCGGCTGCACTTCGCGCGACTTGTCGGTCAGCTCGTTTTCGAAACGCAAATCCTTAAGCCCGATCGTCCGTGCCAGGCCGCTGAGGAACTGCGTGTCGAGCTCCGAAGGATCGGTGCCCGAATTTCGGATGTCTTCGATCGCCGCCACGAGCTGCATGCGGCGGAGCACTTCCTGCCGATCATCCGCCCGGTTGACGACCACGTAGCCGATTATGGCGCAGAAAAAAGTCGCACTCAGCGCGAACAATCCAAGCGTCGCAATCAACCGCGGTGAGGCAGGACGCCGCATCCGCGTACTCGAAACAGCGGAAATCATCCCTAACAACCCGTCTTGCCGCTACCGACAAACCACGCGCAAGCTAAGTCGGATCGGTTAACAGGCAGTCATCAGACGCCGCCGTCACGGCCTGTGGACCACGTTAACAATTCGCACATATCCGGAAAAATGCCCGAACGATCTGCTATCGAACCGTCGAAGATAAACGCGCCGTTCATGAATCCGTCACCGAAGTATTAAGGCGATGTTCATGTAGCGGGAATTAAATGGTGTGCAGGAATTGTCGGCGCGTCGAGAATCGGCGCATAGGACTTGCTCATGCGTTGGTATGCAGTTGCATTGTGCGGCGCCGCCCTTCTGTCCGGCATCACGTCCGCCAAGGCGGCCGAGTGCTCAAATCCGGATGCGCTCGGCACCAGCCGCGTCATTGCGGTCGATCCGCTCGACCACGCGCGCCTCGGCACGATGCAGTACCCAGAGACCTTGCCGCTTGCGGACAAGGAGGTCGTACTCACCTTCGATGACGGTCCGCTGCCGCCCTACACCGACCGGATCTTGCGCACGCTTGCCTCTGAATGCGTGAAAGCGACCTTTTTCATCGTCGGCAACATGGCGCGCGCCTATCCTGACCTGGTCCGCCGCATCCATGCCGAAGGCCACACCATCGGCACCCACAGCCAGAACCATCCGATGATCTTCGATCGGATGCCGATCGAAAAGGTGCAGGCCGAGGTCGAGTCCGGCATCGCCTCGACCACTGCCGCGCTCGGCAATCCCCATGCGGTGGCGCCGTTTTTCCGCATCCCCGGACTGGCGCGCTCCCATGCGGTCGAAGCCCTCCTGCACGAACGCGGGCTGATGATCTGGAGCGCCGATTTCCCCGCCGACGACTGGAAACACATCCAGGCAAGCGAGATTCTCAATCGCGCCCTGCGACGGATCGAAGCCAAGGGCAGAGGAATCCTGCTGTTGCACGACATCCAGCCGGCCACGGCGGCGGCGCTGCCTGCATTGCTGCGCGAACTCAAGGCGCGCGGCTACCACATCGTGCATGTGGTGCCCGCAAGCCCCGAGCAACCGAAGACCGCGACCGCCCCGCAGGATTGGACGTTTGTCCCGGTCAAACACAGCCAGAAAGCGGCTTTGTCTCGCGTGGTCAGCGCCGCGGCGAAACCGCGGCGGTCGATCTCACGCCATGATCCGGCGTTCGAACCGCGACCGACGCGACTGGACGACCCGCTCGACGCCACGCAATCCATCGACATGCTGCACGTCGGCCACACGTTGACGATCTACTCGATCCGGCCGCAGCGCCGCGCCCGGCTGCACCTGTCGCGGCCCGCTGTCATCCAGCCGCTGGTGCTGTCGAACTGATCCCTCGCACGTCGAACCTCGGCTTCGGCAGCAAGCCGCAGGCCGAATTGTCCATAGCGCTGGTGCGGTCGAGAGGACTCGAACCTCCACGGGTTGCCCCGCTAGCACCTCAAGCTAGTGCGTCTGCCATTCCGCCACGACCGCATGCAGGGTGAACGCCGGCCATTCAGCCGGGCGTTGAAGCGATGGTGTCTGATGTAACAAACAGGCTATGGCCCGACAAGGGAGCATGATCCCGAAAAGCTCGCCCTTCGACTTGATCCGAGGCTGGGAGCCCGTATTCGGAAATGCTGCCCCGTTCTGAGTGCTCAGCGCGCGTCGGGCGAGCGCGGCAGCAGCTCCTTCACCTCGACCGCGATGCGGTTGCCGCTCACCACCACCGTGCCCCTGGCCACGGGAAAATTGTTGGCGAGAATTTTCACCGCATCGTTTTCCTTCGCATCGAGTTCGATGATGGCGCCGCGGCCGAGGCGTAGCACCTGATGGACCGGCATGTCCGTGGTGCCGAGCACAACGGCGATGTCGAGTGAAACGGTGTCGAGTGTGGGCACGATTCGTGTCCTTTCGGCAGGTCCGCAAGCTGATCACGGCATGGTTAGCGCGGGGTTAATGACTGGAAGACCATGCCCCCGCTCGCTATCTTGAGATTGTGGCCGACAGACGAAACCCATTGCTGATCGATCATCCATCCGTCCCTGGCCTGCCGCCGGTCGAATGGCGGGTGAGCGACGACCTTGTCCCGTACGAGGCGGCGCTCGCCGCCATGGACGCCCGCGTCGCCGCCATCGCCGCCGGCAATGCGCCGGAACTGGTCTGGCTGCTCGAACATCCGCCGCTCTACACCGCCGGCACCAGCGCCTCGGATCACGAACTAATCGAGCCGCGCTTTCCCGTTCATCGGGCCGGCCGCGGCGGCCAGTTTACCTATCATGGACCTGGCCAACGGGTGGCCTATGTGATGCTCGACCTCAACCGTCGCAAGCCGGACGTGCGCGCCTATGTGGCGACGCTCGAGGAATGGCTGATCCGCACGCTCGCGCACTTCAATGTGTGCGGCGAGCGGCGCTCCGACCGCATCGGCGTCTGGGTGCGTCGCCCGGAAAATGGCCCGGACCACGAGGACAAGATCGCCGCCATCGGCATTCGCCTGCGCCGCTGGGTGAGCCTGCATGGCATCGCCCTGAACGTCGCGCCCGAACTTTCGCACTTTTCCGGCATCGTTCCCTGCGGAGTGAGCGATCAGCGCTACGGCGTTACCAGTCTCGCCGATCTCGGTCTCGCCGCCCGCATGTCGGACGTAGACGCAGCCTTGCGTACAGAATTCGAGGCTTTGTTCGGCACAACGGCGCGCGCGCGAGTGTCCGGAAACGCTGCCCGTGGCGGCAGCACGATAATCACGTCAAGCTCTATCGATCGTTTCTGACGCGTTATTCGGTCGGCAGCACCGCAAACTTTTCACGGCCGCGCAGCGCCAAGACGTCGGCCTTTGCGGTGCGCACGTCGACCGCTTCGACCCGCGCGGACCACGGCCCCTTTCGGCAAGTTTCGATCATCTTGTCGACCTCGTCGGCCGGCCCTGCAAACACAGCTTCCACGGATCCGTCGAGCCGGTTCCTGATCCATCCTTCAAGACCCAAGATCGCCGCCTCATCCTCGACAAACGCGCGATAGCCCACGCCTTGCACCTGACCCCGGATGATCACGTGAGCGATCGTGTCGCTCATGCAAGCTCTCCCGCTTCGGCCGCCCGCGCGCCGCGCCACCGGGTCGGCGACCAGCGCGCAAGCGAGCGCAGGTATGCGTCCGGCAAATCCTGCTCGCGCGCCGCGGCCAGCACCAGATCGAGGTAGCCGGCTTTCGGCCGGCCCTCCGCCCGCGCCCGCGCCACATAGACCAGCGTGCTGACGCAACGCCCTGCCGCGCGCACCGGCAGCCTCACCCTGCGATAAAGCCCGCTGTCGAGGCTTTCGTAGGCATTGAGCGCGGCAAGATCGCGTGGCGCGAGCCGCCACAGCACGCCGTGGACGGTTTCGCCCGCCGCCGCAACGACCGAGGCATAACCGTCCGCTGTAATGACGAAACGATGCCCGTCGAGCATGGCCGTGCCGAGCTCTTTCGCGGCCGGGCAATGGCGGCGCATCAGCGCACGGCTCATGTTCGATCCATAGGCGAAATAGAGGGTCATGGCGTCGCCTTCGCGCTTCGCAGCGTTCCGGTCCAGATCGAAAAACCGACCGCGAGCAGGATCGGCAGCAGCGCGATCAAATACAGGATGATCAGGATAACGCCGAACCAGCCGAGATGCGGCGCGCCGGAAAGAATTTCGATCAGAAAGATCAGCACGATCCAAGTGCCGAGCACGCTGCCCCCGGTTTCGCTGCCCGGACCGGCCGTCGGCGTTGTCATGAATGACACCACCATCAGCAGGAACGTGATGGACAGCACGTTCACGATCGCGACCCCGACCGCGGCGCCGATACCGTGCCCCGCATCGCGCAGCCGTTTGGCGTGCACGACAAACCAGACCCACAGCAGCGCCGCATGCAGCAGCGCGAACGGCCAAAGCCCCATGCGCACCAGGACTGGCCCCGTCAGCAGACCCTGCGAGGCCAAGCCCACAGCATAAATGACGATGACCGCAATCGCGAACGGTCCGCGCGCCAGCGTGCCCGAAGAAGAGAACGCGAGCGCGACCGGATTCACGTCGTGAACTCCATGATCACCGCATCGACCGCAAGATTATCGCCGGGCTTCACGCGGATCGCCTTGACGACCCCGTCGCGTTCCGCGCGCAGAACGTTTTCCATCTTCATGGCCTCGACCACCGCAAGCGGTTCGCCGGCCTTGACCTCCTGGCCGACAGCGACCGCGATCGACATGACCAGGCCCGGCATGGGACAACGCAGCAGATTGCCGGTGTCGGCTTTTTTGCGCGCCGGCATCAGCCACGCCGCCGCAGCTTCGCGTTGGGTATAGACGAACACGTCCACCTCGACGCCTCGGTGCGACAGCCGAAACCCGTTGGCTATCGGTCGCACCTGCACGGATTTTGCCGTGCCGTCGAAGCGGCCGGTCCAAACCACGTCGCCGGGTTTCCAAGCCGATTCCAGCGCGTGCGCGCGCGAGCTGTTCCCGTAGTCGTAAAAAGTCACCGCGATCGTTTCGCGCTGACGCTCCACCTCGCAGGAATAGTTCTCGTCTCCCATTCGGACGAGCCGCCGCCGCTCGCGCGTGACCCCGCGACCCGACATCTGCCCGGAAATACGCCGCTTGCGCTCACCCAGTACGTGATCGATCGCGACCGCAACCGCAGCGATCGTATCCGCCACTTCGCCTTTGGGCACCTGCGCGGCAAATCCTTTCGGATATTCCTCGGCGATGAATCCGGTCGAGAGTTTTCCCGACCGCCAGCGCGGATGTGCCATGAGCGCGGCCAGAAATGGAATGTTGTGGCGGATTCCCTCGATCGCGAAGGCATCGAGCGCATCCGCCTGCGCGTCGATCGCAGCCGCGCGTGTCGCCGCGTGCGTGATCAACTTGGCGATCAAAGGATCGTAGTAGATCGAGATTTCGCCGCCCTCGGTCACACCCGTATCATTGCGAATGGTGACGCCCTGCGCCGTACTCTCCGCCGGCGGACGATATTTCGTCAGCCGGCCGGTCGACGGCAGAAAATTCCGATAGGGATCCTCCGCATACACGCGGCTCTCGACCGCCCAGCCTGAAAGCTTCACCTCGCTCTGCTTGATGTTGAGCTTTTCGCCCGCCGCCACGCGGATCATCTGCTCGACAACATCGATGCCGGTGACCAGCTCGGTGACCGGATGCTCGACCTGCAGCCGCGTATTCATTTCGAGAAAATAGAAGCTCCGGTCTTGCCCGGCGACGAACTCCACCGTGCCAGCGCTGTCGTAACCGACCGCCTTCGCAAGCGTGACCGCCTGCGTACCCATGGACTCGCGCGTGGCCGCATCGAGCAGCGGGCTCGGCGCTTCCTCGACGATCTTTTGGTTGCGCCGCTGGATCGAGCATTCGCGTTCGCCAAGGTGGATTACGGTGCCATGCTTGTCGCCGAGCACCTGGATTTCCACGTGCCGCGGATTCTCGATGAACTTCTCCATGAACACGCGATCGTCGCCGAATGAGGATTTCGCTTCCGATCGCGCGCGGGCAAATCCTTCCGCCACCTCTTTCCGCGAATGCGCGATCCGCATACCCTTGCCGCCGCCGCCCGCCGAAGCCTTGATCATGACTGGAAAGCCGAGTTCGTCGGCAATCTTCAGCGCTTGTTTGTCGTCTTCGATCACGCCGAGATGACCGGGCACGGTCGAGACCTTGGCTTTCGCGGCGGTGACCTTCGACTCGATCTTGTCGCCCATGGCGGCGACCGCCTTGGCGTTCGGCCCGATGAACACAACGCCGGCCGCCTCGAGTGCCCGCACGAACGCGGCCTGCTCAGACAGGAACCCGTACCCCGGATGCACCGCCTCGACCTTGGTCTTGCGACAGGCCGCAACGATAGCCTCGATCATGAGATAGCTCTCGGCCGCGGGCGGCGGCCCGATCACCACCGCTTCGTCCGCCATCTCGACGTGCAGCGAGTCCTTGTCGGCCTCCGAATAGACCGCGACCGTCGCGATCCCTATTCGCCGCGCGGTCTTGATGATCCGGCATGCAATCTCGCCGCGGTTGGCGATCAGAATGCGCTTGAACATTGCCCGTTGTTGCTGTTTGCAGCTCGACGGAGCCTTGCGGACCTCGCATGCAAATGTCAACGCTTCGTCATGGCGCAAAATAGGTGATTGTAATCCACAGCGCCGCACCGCCGATCAAAAAACAACCAAGCGCCATGGCTGCGATTTCCGCCGCGAAACGGCCATGTCCGATTACGGCTCCGATGCCGATCTTGCTCAACGTGTCAGTCGCCACCGCAGCGATGACCGCATATGCGGCGGCAACCGGGCTCAAGGACTGCGGCACCAGCCGGGTGATCGAGACCGTGACCGAATCGACATCAGCGAGGCCGATCACGGCAGCGCCGACGATGGCTGCAGAAGCCCCCAGATTTTCACTCACGGCCCGTCCAAACACGATGACTGCGGCCAGCAGTAAGGCAAATCCCACGACTGAAAAAAAATCGAAAGGATTTCGAAACTGCGCACTGTTCTTGGGATAGGAATCAGACTGGAATCCATAGGCCGCCACGACACCAAATCCGCCCGCAAAGACCGCCGCGCAAACGAGAGCGGGCGCGACCAGCATCAGCAATTCCGGCTTCAGCACGGCAATGATGGCAAACACCCGTAGGAACATAACCGCCGAAGCCACCGCAACTCCCGCCGTCAACAGCCGGGGCGGGCCATCACCCGCGGCTGCTCTGCGCGCGTTAAAAATTGTCACGGCTGTGGAAGAAATGATCCCGCCCGCAAACGCCGCAAGCAGCAGCCCGAGACGCACGTCGAAATATTTGACGAACACATATCCTAAAAATGACACGCCTGCGAGGACGACAGCGATGACCCATACCTCACGCGGATTGACGCCGCCGTACGGCCCGATCGGCGTGTCGGGCACAATCGGCAGCGCGATAAACGTCATGGCCAGCAATACAAACAACGACCGCAGTTCCGGCCAGGTGATCCTTGCCACCCACCCGTGGATTTCCTCGCGAATGGCGAGCAACCCGGCAGCGGCTACCGCCGTCGCTCCCGCGATGCGCACATCGCCAAGATAGGCATAAGCCCCCAGCGCAAACGTAAGCATGGCGGCAACCACGGTCGTCGCTGATGAAGTTCCGCTCGCGCGATTCTCTTCCCGGCCGAACATCGCAATGACCACGGCGAAACTCGCAAAGCCCGCGCCCAGCACAATACCGCCGCCGAGACTCTCTGCGCCGCCTGCAAACGTCGACAACGCAGCTATGACCCCGCCGAGCAGACCGGATATCGCAAACGTGCGGATGCCTGCGGCTCGACTGCCAGGCTCCGCATCCCGCGTGCGCCAGCCGCGTTCAAGACCGATCAGAAGCCCAATGCCAAGCGCAAGCGCGAGGCGATAGAGTGGCCCTTCAAGCTCCATGGTGCACCAATCATTCATTGAGGCCGAAACGCGCGCCTATTTCAATATGACGGCGCCGGAGCGGTATTCGCCCCCCGGGAGCCTATTGTTCCATCGCTGACGCAGCTTCGGCCATTTTCTTCCCACCAGCCCCGATTTTTGGGAGAATTGATATCCTTGGCGAGGGCGCACCGCGACATATATTCCGTTGCCGATCGGTTGATTGCCTGCAAAACGCAGTGCTAAATGCGCTCGCCGAGCGGGCGCGAACGAAGAATAGACCTGTCAGGAGGTATCAATGACACTTGCGATCAATGACACGGCGCCGGATTTCGAGGCGCAAACCACGGAAGGGAAAATCAAGTTCCACGATTGGATCGGCGACAAATGGGCGGTGCTGTTCTCGCACCCCAAGGACTTCACGCCGGTCTGCACCACCGAACTTGGCTACATGGCAAAGATCAAGCCTGAATTCGACAAACGCAATGTGAAGATCATCGGGCTTTCCGTCGATCCGCTCGACCGGCATTCCGGCTGGGCCGCCGACATCAAGGAGACGCAAGGTTTTGCCCCGAACTATCCGATGATCGCCGACGTCGATTACAACGTTTCGAAGCTCTACGGCATGTTGCCGGCGCCGGTGTCGGGCGATCCCACGAAACGTACAGCGGCCGACAATCAGACCGTCCGCAACGTCTTTGTCATCGGACCGGACAAGAAGATCAAGCTCATCCTGGTTTATCCCATGACCACCGGCCGTAATTTCGACGAGGTGCTGCGTGTGATCGACTCCTTGCAGCTCACCGCCAAGCACAAGGTCGCAACCCCGGTGAATTGGAAGCAAGGCGAGGACGTGATCATCGCTGGCTCAGTGTCTGACGAGGATGCCAAGAAAACCTACCCGCAGGGCTGGAAGGCACCCAAGCCCTATATCCGCATCGTGCCGCAACCACGGTAATAGGTGCACCACTCAGATGAGCAACGGGCGCGGCGTTTGCCGCGCCCTTTTCATCTGCATGGCGGTAGACGCGCGCGCGTCGCTATGGCAAGCGTGACCGCATGAGCAGCCGGAGCAAACCGCGAAATTTCGCCATGCGCGCCGACGAACAACCGCCCTTCGCCGATTTCATGGGTATGAAAATCACCCATCTGTCCCCGGAACGCGTCTCGGCCGAAATGAAGGTCACCGAACAGCTCAGCAACCGAAATGGCGTGCTGCACGGGGGCGCGATCATGGCACTCGCCGACAATCTCGGCGGCACCGCGACCATCGCCAATCTCCCCGAAGGCGCTTCCACCGCTACCATCGAAAGCAAGACCAATTTCTTTGCCGGCATTGCGGTCGGCGATATTGCGCACGCCGAATGCACGCCGTTGCACCGCGGTCGCAGCACCATGGTCTGGCAGACCAAGATCACGCGCGGCGACGGCAAGCTCGCCGCGCTGGTCACCCAGACACAGATCGTGATGACGAAGAAGCCGGATTGAGCGATTGGGGTGCGCCCGCGCCGACGCGCCAGTTCACCAGCGCCACGCCCACCACGCAGATTGCCATGCCGACAAGTGCTGGCAGCGCGAGTTTTTCTCCGAACATCGCCCACGCCATCAGCGAGGTGAACGGCGGCGTCAGATAAAACAGGCTCACGACCCGTGCCGCCGCCTGTCGCCTGATCAGGAAATACAACAGCCAGATCGCACCGAACGACAGCGCGAACACGAGCCACGCCAGCGCGAACAGGAATTCCGGCGTCCACCGCACGACGCGCGTCTCGAACGCGAGCGCGCCCAGGCCGAACGCCCCCGCCGCCGCCGCATATTGCACCAGGAAACCCGTGCGCCAGTCGATGGCGCCGCCGTGCCGCCGCTGATAGAGCGTGCCGATGGTCATGCCGACCAGCGCGAACGTTGCCGCCGCCCACGCGACGAGCGAGCCCTCGCCCGCGGTGCGGCCTTGCACCACGAAATAAACCCCGACAATGCCGAGCCCGAGTCCGAGCCATTGTCGCGGCAGCACCCGTTCGCCGAGCAACCGGTTGGCAAGCGTCGAAGTCAGCACCGGCTGCAGGCTGACGACCAGCGCGACCAAGCCGGCCGGCAGCTTGTGATCGAGCGCCACAAAAACCCCGCCGAGATAGCAGCCGTGCACGAACAGCCCGGTGATCGCGCTGTGCAATAGACCACTCCTGTCAGGCCACGGCGGGCGCGTCGCCAGCACGATCAGTCCGATCAGCACAACCACCGCAAGCATGCGGTAGAACAGAAACGTCAGCGGTTCGGCAAAGGGCATGCCGTACTTGGCGCCAATGAAGCCCGAAGCCCACAGCAGCACGAACACTGCGGGCGCCGCAAAAATCGCAAGACGATCAAGGCTGCGCGGCGCTGGTGATCCATCGGTCATGGCCGTCTGTGTAGCCGAATTTCAGCTCTCGAACAGCCCGCGCCATTCGGATAGCATTGCGCTGCTGTAAAACCCGCTCCGACTGCCCAAAGGAATTCTATGCGTGTCAAAACTTTCGCGATCGCGTCGCTCGCGGCGAGTTTCGCCTGCGCGCCTGCATTTGCCGAGGAAATATGCCACGAGCGGACCACTCAATTCGGCAAATTACGCCATTGCGTGACATCGGTACGGCCTTCGGAAGGCGCGATTACCTTCGGGCCTGAACAGCTGGATGGAACCGGCAACAGCGCGTGGTGCTCGAACGCCAACAATAACAACACGCGCCAAATCATTACGCTTTATGAAGAGCCGAAGGCTACCATTCGCACCATCAACATCACCAACGGCAACGCGACATCGGATGAGAACTATCGCGCAAACGCTCGCGTCAAGAGCGCCTTGCTCGAAACCGATCGCGGCTATCGGGCCACAATCACGCTCAAAGACACGCGCGCGCCGCAGATCGTCATCATTGCCAAGGCGCGCATCGGATGGGTGCGGCTGACCATTCTCGACACCTATCCGAGCAAACAACCAGCAACCGGCGTCTGCCTGAGCGAGTTCCTCGTCAATGTCGAGGAATTCGCAAACGAGTGACGGTTCACGTCGTCAAATTGAATCGGAACGACACGTGTTGAACGCCGCATCGATCGGCACACGATAGCCGTTGGCAAGCCGGTTGGTTTCGTTCGCCATGCCGACAACGGCCATGAGTTCGCCGAACATCGCCTCGCTCATGCCGGCCTTGCGGGCCGCGGCCGTGTGACTTGCGATGCAATAATCGCAGCCGTTGCTGACGCTCACCGCGAGATAGACCATCTCCTTGGTCAGCACATCAAGCGCGCCCGGCGCCATGATCTGCTTGATGCTTTCCCATGTACGCTTGAGCGTCGGCGGATCGGCCGCGAGGTACTTCCAGAAATTGTTCACGTCATCGACCTTGCGCGTCGCTTTGATGTCGTCGAACACCGCGCGGACTTCTTTTGAAGCGTCGGTGTATTCGATCGGCTTGGGCGGGCTCATGACACTCTCCTCGCGGCGCGGCGTAACCGACTGTTACGCTACGCAACATTGCAGTGTGTCATCAGCCGACACGCCAAAGCAACCAGACCGCGCTAATGATTTTCCAATTCCACCGTACAGGCGTCGAAATCCCAGCGCGCCACGCCGACAATCTCAGCCTCGCGGGGCGTCGCCTCGAGCCACCAGCGCAGGTCGGCGATCATCGATACCATCTCGGCGCGCGCCGCTCCGCAGGAACGCCCATCCTTGCGAATCACAATGATGCGGCCTGGTTTATCGCCGCCAGCGCCCGGCATCATGGGGATGAGCGCGTCAGCCATTGCTGTCTTTGCAATCGCTGTGAAACCGCCGTCCGGACTGGAGACTTCGCGATAGGTTAAGAGCGGCGCCAATAACGCCGCGAGAATCGCGGCGAGGATCGTAATAATTAATATTAATTTTCGGTTTAAGCGAAACATTCAAAATCAAAAAATAAAAAACTCAACTGAAAGAAGCGCGCTATCCACAATTCTAATGTTAAGCGTTTATTAAATGCGATCAATTGCCACGCTATACTTTTTACTTTGCTTCTTGTCAAAGATGGACACCTGTTGCGGCCAGAGGATATACAATCGCGACTCATAGAGGAACGATCCGGGGGCGACGAATCGTGACCATTCCGATCTTAACGGCCACCGCGGCCGCTGCGGAGCTTACAGCTGCGCCGATCGTGCCTGATTGGATCATGGCCGGCACACCGCAGGCCAGCTGCAAAGCTGTCGGCTTCAGCGAAGATCGCACGTCCTACATCATGATTTGGGAATGCACGCCTGGCCGATTCAGGTGGCACTACAGCGAAGACGAGACAGTCGTTCTCATTTCCGGTGAACTCTTCCTCACGATGGAAAATGGCCAGGAACGTCGACTCGTCGCCGGCGACGTTGCTTTCTTCCCCGCTGGAAGCACATGCATTTGGCGGATCACCAAGACGGTCAGAAAGGTCGCTGTTCTACGCAAGACAATGCCGGCGCCGATCGGATTGTTGGTCCGCATCTGGAGCAAGCTTGCCCGGATTAGGGGACGCCTGAATCCCCACGTCGAACGCCTTTCAACCGAAAAGGTCACGATGCGCGCGATGCAGCGCGCCGAGTGAATCGCAGCCGCGACGCTCATCGTTGCTGTTGCCGCCGCCAGCGCATTGCGACCATCACGACCAGCAGAATAACGCCCGTCTCGTTCACCGCGCCGACAAGTGATTTGATGAGAGTCATCCGGCTCGCAATCTCGACGATTGCCCCATCGACCCCCGGCCCCGCTGCCAGCATGCGCGCGATCTGGAAGTTTTCGGCATAGTCGAAGACAGCGGTGGCGATCGACGGCGGCAGAAGCGCAATCCGCAGATAAATGGGTATCGGCGCCGCACGCAGCCGACCGGGCGCCGTACACCACCATAGCGCAAGCCATCGTGAGAGCGCGTAGCTTGCCGGATAGACCGCATCGAGCCGCAATTGCACGTTGGCATAGAAATCCCGCCCGCCCTCGCCCAGCGCGGCCAGCAGCGTGCGCGCCTGCACGGCGTCATATCCGAACGGGCGCATGTCGAAGGGATCGAGCCCGCCGGCTATTTCGCGTAAGTGCGCGAGCGTGCCGAACACCATCACCGCCCACAACGCGATGCTGCCGATCATGACCAACAGCACCCAACGCCCGTCGATAGAATGAGGCTGTTCCACGATTCTTCGCCGATTCTGCTCGCGTCGTCTCGACGCTAACAGAAATCGCCGCCGTGTGCCGGCCCTGCCTGACCGCCGCAGGAGCAAGATCCGGCGGAGCGGAACGCCCGTCCCTGTGAGCGCCGGAACGGACGCCAGACAGAAACGCCGCCTCCGCGCCACGATGGCCACACGCGTTTTGCCTGCCATTTTTCCGTCCTCACAACCTATGCGCGCCGCCGGCGTCCGGCTATTCTTGCCCGCGGGGACGAGAACCGCGGCTGGGAGCTCACCGTGCAGATCTATGACCGCGCAGCCGGCGCTGTGCGTGCGATTTACGACACCCGCATCGCCACTCCGCCGATCCTCGACACATCACATTATTTTCCCAGCGCCGAACTCTATACCGACGCGCTCCCCGACATCCGCCGTGAGGCGCTCGCCGTCGCCGATACGCTCGGGCACGTGCCGCGCTTCCACGACCTGATGCCCGAGCAAACCGAAATTTCCGCCAACGACGGCCGCGACTGGCGCATGTTCATCCTGAAGGCCTACGGCATCCCGGTGTCAAAGAACCTGCGCCGTTGCCCGCGCATCGCTGCCCTGCTCGACGAGACACCCGAGGCTGTGTCGTGCGTGCTGTCGTTCCTCGCGCCCGGCAAACACATCCCGCGTCACCGCGGCCCGTTCCGCGCCATCCTGCGATTCCATCTCATGCTGGCGATGCCGTGCGACCGCAACGGCGTGCCGGCCTGCGAGCTGAACATCGACGGCGAGCCGCATCTGCTCGCCGAGGGCGACAGCCTGTTGTGGGACGACACCTATCCGCACGAAGTCTGGAACCGAAGCGACAACGTGCGCATCGCGCTGCTGCTCGACGTCTGGCGCAGGGATATGCCCTACGACATGGCCCTGCTCTCACACACCATCATGGTCCTGGGTCGCGCGTTCCTGCGCATGCGCGGCCTCACCTATGCGGCCTAGCAAAGAATCGCGGTAGCTTGGGCCGGCCGGATTGCATAGTCTCACGCTCGCAATCCGGGTGCAGAAAAAGAATCGATTGCGTCGGGGAGCACCATGGCGACGTTCAGCAAGATCGCGCTCATCGTTTTGACGTTTTTCTGGCTCACCTTCTGTTCCGAAATCCCGACCATCGGGCACGCCTCGAGCCCCGGTGGGATTGTCTGCAACGTTCCCCCCCCCGTAATTTTTGTGCCGGCGCATCGCAAGTCGCGTTTACGCGACTTGCGCGTCCAATCGTCCGATCTCGAGTAAACTCAAGATCGGTGCGTCCGTCTTCCTTTGCTCCCTCGCCATAGAGTGAGCGGAGCGCCGCGAGGCGCTACTAATAGTCTGCGCCTTTCGGCGCGCGTGTTGCGCACACGCACGCGTCTCACGGCGCACTAGCGGCATTTTCCGGTCTCGGGCCGCGCTTTGAAAAGGTGATCCAACCTGCAAGACTGAGCGAGCTCCTCGCGCTTGGGTCGTAATGCCCAAGTGGCGGGGCCCAGAGCCCCAGGAGTGTGGTCCCGAACCACGACCGCAAGCGCCGCATCAGCCCACATCGGATTCCCAATTTCATCCCATCGAAACTGTTTCGCCATCACGACATCTCGCGACAACGCCCTCAAGCGGATTGAACGGCTGCGAATAATATAATTGGAGGGTTAGGATAAATTTCTCCGGTGCATTTTTTCGGAATCGGTTGGCAGACGTTACGGAAATTTCAACCAATGCTGACAATGTACTTTGGGTAAAAGCATGCATGAACGAAACAGCAGGCCGGAGAATGGACATGAAACCCATTCAGCTACGGCTGGAAACATGCCAGTGCACATATGCGATCAATCAGAAAAACGGACGTTCAGCCCCTTTAAAGAAGCGAACACCGATTTGATCGTGGGTGCGCCAAATAAGCTGGCATTGACGGCTTACAGCGCCGTTCTTTGACATCTGCAATGTGAACTCGAGCGGAAGAGTAATTGATTGATCGACGAAAATTTTTGCACCGGACTCAGATATGTCGAGTACTGTACATTTTGCGATCAGCTTACACCGGTAATGAATGACTGCCTCCCGCACGAGCTTTGCACGTGGGTTTCGTCTCCGGTTACTCGAGCTCATCACGGAACTATGCGATCGGGGTATTACCGGCCGATAAATAACGCATCGCAGCATCTTACAATTCAATGCTTGTTATTCGGTGATGGGAAATTGATTCGAGTAGACGTTTTCTGAATAAATGAGGCAGTTCAGCCGGATACAACCGTTATTAACGTGTTTAAAAAAAATAAACCTGTAGGAGTTATTTTCTATCACTAGTTGCTGTCGAGCCTGAATTGGAGTTTCCAGCTCAAAAAAACGGTTCGTGAGTTGAGGGATTCCCTCAATACATCCATGACTGCCACGAAATCACTGATTGCCGATCTTGAGGACGCGGTGCGCGCTGGGTCGCTTGATCGGCGCGTCGCAACAATGAGGCGTGTGACCGATCTTTTTCTTCACAGTTCAGAGACTCTGAGCGAAAAGCAAATTGGCTTATTCGATAGCGCACTAATGCATATTGTGAAATGGGTCGAGAGCAATGCATTGGAGGAGCTCAGTCGACGTCTCGCTCCCGTACGCAATGCTCCAATGGGAGTCGTTCAGCATCTCGCGCGACACGATGATATCGCTGTAGCGGGACCGATCTTGTCTCAATCAGAACGGCTAAGCACGTCGGATTTGATTGAAATTGCAAAGAAGAAAAGCCAAGAGCATCTATTGGCAATATCTAGTCGAAACAAAATCGGCCAAGCAGTCACGGACATAATATTGGAGCGAGGAACCAATGATGTATTCTGTAAACTTGCGCAAAATGCAGGCGCCTCATTTTCTAAAGCAGGCGTTCAGACACTGATCAATAGCGCCAAGAACAACGAGATGCTGGCCGAAAGAATTGGACAACGTATCGATATTCCGCGCCACATGATTCACGAACTCGTTTCGAGGGCAACGCATGCAGTGCGAATTAAGTTGCTTGCTACCGCCCCCCCAGAATTGCACGCGGATATCAAGGCTTTGCTCGTGAATATCTCAAGCGACGTCATTCATAAGATTGAGGCTCAACGTCCCAGCCCCGAAAGTGCAAAAGAATTCGTATTTACATTGAAACGAGAAAAACGGCTCAAAGAACCAATACTCTGCGAACTTGCAAAGAACGGCGAAATAGAAAAACTGACCGCTGCGCTCGCCGAGATGGCTTCCACTCGAATTGAATTGATCGATCGTCTTATGCACACGCTTCACTACGGTGGCCTGCTCGTCGCATGCAAAGCGGTCGATTTGCAATGGGATTCTGTAATAATCATTCTAACGTATCGGCATCGGAATCACCCGATTGCTGAACCAGACCTCAATCACGCAAGGACTGAATACGCTGAACTCACCAAATCGACAGCAATGCGCTTGCTTGGATTTTGGCAGGCCGAGGCTAGAATTCGAACACACTGAAACCCATCGGAAAATTCCCTGCAGGTGCAGCCTGGTCAAGTTTAAGAGCCTCGCATAGGAGACACGCTGAAAAAAGCGCGCTGAGCTGATTAAACAGAGCTCAAGCGTCATCCCGGAATCCGCCAGGCAATCACACCTGCGGTGGAGCGTTCGCGCTCGCGCACGGCGCCGTTGTCGTTGCCCGATTTGAGCACAACGAAACCTTGTCGCCGTACCGCGGTGACGATGCCGACATGGCCGCCTTTGGCATGCGCATAGACCGCAATCACGCCGGGCGCCGGGCCATCCGCCGGCCGGCCGTAGCTCGCCCAATTGCGCGCGACCCAAAGTTCGCGCCACTGCTTCTGATCCTTGATGCCGAGATAGGTGGCGAGCCAGCAGCCGCACCAGTCGTGTGGCGGACAGAGTTCCGGACGGTCCTCCGCACGCGGCGCGGTCGGCGCTCCGACAAAAAATGCCAGCACAAAGGCAACACAAATCACGCGCATGTCCCCTCCCAGGGTCCACCACAACTGACGCCCACGGATCGTGACCGCCGACTAAGGCGTCATGTTGATCCGAATGTTACCAAATTTTGCCGAATGGCTTCGTTTTGAATCAAAAGCGCCGAATGCGCGGCGGCCTTCTGCGCTCTAGTTCGTTCGCATGACGCCGTTCGGCGTGACCGCGCTTGCATGCCGACTCACGGCCATGGTGCGGACGATATTGTCCGCCAGACGGCACGCTTTTTCGAACAGCTCGGGCGATGATGTCGCTTG
>Ga0335077_10000140_pt1 | contig 72945 bp, 64 predicted proteins | sample Lox_Sample_31_FD_207151 | JGI IMG/M metagenome (GOLD analysis project Ga0335077, IMG submission 207151) | Soil microbial communities from Loxahatchee National Wildlife Refuge, Florida, United States - Lox_Sample_3.1 | ecosystem: Environmental > Terrestrial > Soil > Wetlands | place: USA... | reverse complement strand
GCTTGGTTTGCAAGCTCATCTGGCGCAACTTTATCGCTTCTCGCTGTGGAAAGGGAGAACTTAATCAGAGTCTCCCTAGAAAACTGACACAGAAGGGAATGCTGCCGCTTCTTGGGCAAACAAAAAGCCCGCATGGGGTAAGGCGGGGCTGAGTCAAGGATTTACGACTTGGGCTCGATGCTGTCGCGTAGCAGTCGTAAAGCTCCGCGAAGCCCTTCATCGAGCCTTATGCGGCCGCACGATTGGCGCCCGACTCCCAGTAATGGGAGTCATTGAGTTCGGGGCTGTTTGGATAAACTTTACGATGCTCTCCTCGGTTCTGGAAGAGGCGGCGCATGTGGCCGTGCGCTGGGAGCCGGAGTGGTGGCAGGACGTCGCTTGGCGAAGCAGAGAACCGCGCGATTGCCGCCGTATCCATGGCGCGCAAGCTGGCGGTGCGCTTGTAGTGGTTGTGGAAATCAGGACTCGCCACCGGGCAGATCGGCGGGTCCGGTTCTCACGCAGAGTTGCCTGTTTGGCCCATCTATGACAACGTCGACGGTGTCATAGATGGGCTAATGTCTTTCGTCCCGCTTAGCGGGACTCGGGCGATCGGGGATCGCAGTCTTATAGTTTTGGCGAAAGAGGTTTAACAAGCGGACGCGGTTTTGGCCGTCGGTGCCTCTGTCCTTCCGTCGTCCTTCATCGCGAGAATCATGCGCAGCACGAAGTGAATACCGGGGAGCCGACCAAGCTGCGAGTCAACTGCTGCTCTTCTTATGGCAGTCGGCGCACTTGACCGGAGCTGCTTTGCCGTTGGCGTCTTCCGTCTTGTGGCATCCGATGCACAGTCCGGCGGTTGCCGTGGGATTGTGGAAGGCGGCCTGCAACTTCGTTGTGACCGGCGGGGTCGCGGGGTTGGTGTGGCAATCGGTGCAGGATTCCTGAGGAGATTTCAGCGGCTTCTGCGGCTTGGAAGCGTGATGGCAAACGACGCATTTGCCGGCGACCTTCAGGTGTGAGGCGTGGTCGAACTCGACAGCGCCCAGAGGAGTGCCTTTGAGGATGATGGGTGACGTCGGCGCGGTCTGGGCCAGCGCGCCACCGCAAAGCGGCATAGCCACCAACCATAAAAACCAAAGGCAGATCGGCTTCGTGATTCTCAAGGATCCTCTCAATGCCGACGGAACATTGCTCGGCTGTTTAGCTTTCTCGTATCGCCGCTGCCTCGGCTCCCTTCCGTACGGGCCTGAACCGCGCGCTTACGCGCGCGGCTAACGCAAATGTCGCCCGCTACGGCGGGCTCTACTCCGGATCACCGGTCTGGGCGTATGCCAGCACCGCCTACTGATTCTAGGCGGATTGCAATTCTGCATCTGTGACGTAAGCATCATGGCAGTGTGACGACTATGCCCGGCCCACTATGACGCCGCGCGAACCGCAGCCGCGCCAGGTCGAGCCGCCTCGTCAGAGCGCAGCTCATCAAGCGCCGGCGCCGAGAGGCAAGGAAGAAGAACGGCCTCGCTGACGCTGGAAACGAAATCCCCGCCATAGCCTAACCGTGGCGAGGATTTTTCTTTTTCGGAATTTGCGGCGCCCGACGAACATTGACGGGTGACCTGCGTCACGGAAACAGATGCGGTTTGTTCCTATGATTCTGCTGTAGCGCATCGTTCGTGCGGCGGAGTGCCAAGTACCGGCAGGAACCACGAGTCGAACGACCCAGAGTCAGACCCATCCCCCAGGTGTTCGCCCCGCCCGCTGCGGGCGCCACGATCACGTAACCAATTGAACGCTTCTCGAAGTGGCCGATTCTATGATCGCTTCCTTTCCATCAGCCCAACAATCCTGGAGTTGGCAACATGAAACTGTGCTTTGGGTGCCGAGTCTTTGCGTCCTTGTCTCTCGCAGCCATCCTGCTGGCAGGCGGAGTTCACGGGGCCGTTGATGACAGCAGCTCGTCAGAAGGTCACCAGGCCGCTGCGCTGAATCCTGGCAATTCTGCGCAGCCTGTACGACCTTTTCCACGGTTGACACTAAACAACGGCCGCGTGGTGGAATACGTGGGAGTGTTTTCGGCGGATGCAAAGTTTCGAGCGTCGTCAAGACTGAGCCGCTTCCTTGACAGTGTGGGGACTGGGCCGTCTCCCCAGCCTGGACGGAGGGAACTGGCGCCGTACATGCTTGATTCTTACCAGCGGGTGGTAGAAGACTACGACGCACCGGCCCGTGCCGTCGGCACAGTGGAAGCGCATTCGCTGCCACGCAGAGGCCTCGATTACGTCGTAACCTCGGTCTATGGACACCCAGCAGTGATACAGGCGCCCCGCTGGCTGACCAGCGATTCCAAGCACAGGGTCATTATCAGCGACCCCAGTCTGCCGGCGGTTCACGTCATTGATCCTCAAAGGAAGTCGTCCTTCACCATTCTCGGCGGGCAGGGCCGCCGTCTCCAACTGCCTGCCGGCGTCGCCGTCGATGCCCAGGACAACATTCATATCGCGGATTCCGGGCGCGGCATCATCCTGGTGTACGACCAATACGGGAACTTCGTTCGTTACATCGGAAACAGGCAGGGCGAGAATATGTACCAACGTCCGACGGGCATTGCCATCGATCGCAATGCAGGCGTGATCTATCTCGCCGACACGGATCGCAACCTCATTTTGATGCTCGACTTGCAGGGCAACATCCTGAAGTCAATCGGTAAGCCAAGATACGAGCCCGCTAGCGATGGCCTGAGGCGCAGGGAAGTTCTCGAGCCGAGAGAGTTTAACGCTCCCACCGAGCTTGCGCTGGGCGATTACGAGCTGGTGGTGTTGGATAGCGCCGGAACCCGCGTACGCGTGACGGACTTGAATGGCAATCTGCAGGAAACTTTCATGGTTACCGACGGCCAGCAGTCCGACCGAGGAGACGGCGTGGGGATCGACACTGAGGACAACATCTATGTCTCCTACGCCGGTTCCTCGGAGATCGGAGTGTACAGCCGGAACGGCCGGCTGCTGGGTCGTTTCGGACACGCAGGTTCCAGAGCGGGCGAGTTTATCGCGCCGCGAGGATTGTGGGTCGATCTCAACGACCGCCTCTATGTGGCCGATACGCAAAACTCACGCATCCAGCTTTTTCAACTGAGCAACGCAAGATAGAGAAACTGAGTCGGGCTACAGGTTCCCATCTCTGGCCAGGTCTCCGAGACGTCATCGTGGAGTATTAGATGCCACAGCGCAACCGCCTTGGTAGGAGCGCAGCGGAGGCAGTCTTCGCCAGCTTCCCTAAGGCTCCTGCTGCGCAGGCTCCACCAGCCGGTTGTACTTCTTCAGCACGGCCCGCAGCTGGTCGTGGGGGATAGCCAGGACCATGTGATTGTTGATGCCAGTCATGGTTTCGGCGGCGATCATGGCGTTGATGACGCCTTCTTCCACCGCCTGCACCGTGGCGAGGAACACCGGTTCCATTTCATCATTGGGAAGCATGGTGATGGTCTTCACGCCTTTCGGGTCCCAGGCGCCGGAGTTGGCCGTAGAGAAGGCAATAAAGATGTCGCCGGAGCCGTTGCCGGAGTAACTGCCGTCGCGTCCCAGGCCCAGCGGCACGCGACGTGCGAGGCGCTTCAACTGATGCGGTAGCAGCGGCGCATCGGTGGCTACCACGACGATGATGGAGCCGTTGTCCTTCTCGCCGGGAATCCCCGGCGGCAATTCACGTCCGACATTGATACCCGCGATGCGCAACTGCTCCTGCCTGCCGTAGTTACATTGCAACAACACGCCGACGGTGTAGCCGCCGTCCTTATCACTCAGCCGGCGCGAAGCCGTGCCCGTTCCGCCCTTGAACTGGTTGCAGATCATGCCCGTGCCGCCGCCGACATTGCCTTCAGCAACCGGTCCCGAGGCCGCGGTGTCGAGAGCGTGAAAGACGTCGGGCGGCTTGACGTGAAATCCGTTGATGTCGTTCAGGTAGCCATCCCAGGTCTCGGCCACCACCGGTAGTGACCACCAGTAGCCCGTGGCGTCGGGCGGCGCCTGCTGCACCCGCCAGGCTATGACGGCGTCGCGCACCACTCCCACACTGTGGGTGTTAGTGATCATGATGGGTCCTTCGAGGAACCCGCCTTCCTCCACCCAGGTAGTACCCGTCATTTCGCCATTGCCGTTCAGCGAATACCAACCGGCAAAGACCGGATCGTTGAAGCTCCGCTTCCCGCGCGGCAGGATGGCGGTGACGCCGGTGCGCACCGGGCCTTCGCCCACCTTCAACTTGCCCGAGCCAGAGATCAGCGTGGTGAAGCCGACCTCCACGCCTTTGACGTCAGTGATGGCGTTCAGCGGACCAGGCGTGCCGTCGAAGGGAATGCCGAGATCGCGGGCGCGGGGCTTGCTTTGACCAAGTGCAGTGGCAGTCACCGTTAGAATGGCGATCGCAGCGAAGAGGAACCGGGAACCGATGCACGGCCAACCGTTTTTCATACGCACTCCTTGAAGTTTTGCGCTGCCCAGTGTAGCAAGGCGGTAGTCACGCATCCCACGAAAGCGGCATGTCCTCCTACGTACGGGGAATCGAGCGCTCGCTTCAGCGGGGTATATAGTTGTGTGTTCTCGGGGTCTGCAGTTCCGGTGAGCGATGCCGGAACGTGTCTAATGACGCGGAAGGATAGTCATGAAGGGAAAGCAAATTTATAAGCACTTGTACTTCCAGGTACTGACAGCGATTGCCATCGGTATTCTGCTCGGGTATTTCCGCCCCGAGACGGCTGCGGAGATGAAGCCGCTAGGCGATGGCTTCATCAAGCTCATCAAGATGGTGATCGCTCCCATCATCTTCTGTACCGTCGTAACCGGCATCGCCGGCATGGAGGACATGAAGAAAGTCGGCCGGGTGGGCGCCAAGGCGCTGCTCTATTTCGAAATCGTCTCGACCGTGGCGCTGATCATCGGCCTGATCGTGGTCAGCGTGATTCAGCCCGGCGTGGGCATGAACGCCGACGTCTCCAAGCTGGACACTAAAGCGCTGGAGACCTACACCTCGAAGGCACAGGCGCACAGCAGCACAGTTGACTTCCTGATGAACATCATTCCCAACACTGTGACCGATGCCTTTGCCAAGGGCGACATTCTGCAGGTGCTGTTTTTTGCCATCCTGTTTGGTTTTGCGCTCTCCATGCTGGGTGACCGCGGCAAAGTGGCCTTCAAGGTGATTGACGAGATTGCCCATGTGCTGTTTGGCATTGTGGGAGTCATCATGAAGGTGGCGCCCCTCGGCGCCTTCGGCGCGATGGCATTCACGGTGGGGAAGTTCGGTCTCCATTCGCTCAGCCGGCTGGGCATGCTCATGGCCAGCTTCTACCTGACGTGCGTGCTCTTCATCTTCCTTGTCCTGGGCACGGTCGCGAAGCTGTGCGGCTTCAGCATCTGGAAGTTCATTAAGTACATCAGGGAGGAGCTGCTGATCGTGCTGGGGACTTCTTCGTCGGAGTCGGTGCTGCCGCGCATGATGGCCAAGCTGGAGAACCTGGGCTGCAGCAAGTCGGTGGTCGGTCTGGTGATCCCGACCGGCTACTCCTTCAATCTCGATGGCACCTCGATCTATCTGACCATGGCGGCCGTCTTCGTGGCCCAGGCTACGAATACGAAGCTCACTCTGCTGCAGACGCTGACCATTCTGGGTGTGCTGCTGCTGTCATCCAAGGGAGCGGCTGGAGTTACCGGCAGCGGGTTTATCACGCTGGCGGCAACTTTTTCCGCCGTGCCCACCATTCCGGTGGCTGGTCTGGCGCTGATTCTCGGCGTGGACCGCTTCATGTCGGAGGCGCGCGCCCTGACCAACCTGATCGGCAATGGCGTGGCAACCATGGTGGTGTCCAGTTGGGAGCATGAACTCGACAAGCGCAAGATGTCGCAGATGCTGAGCCAGGAGACAGAAGCCGAAGCCGAGGAACCGGAAGCGATTCTGGAGGGTCTTGAGACGCCCGAAGGAAAGGCGGTAGCCGGACAAGCGTGATGGGTTTTGCTGAAAATCAATTTGTTTCGAATTGTTGTTGGAGCAACACGGAGGTACGGGCCATGAAAAAAGCCATAGCATTCTTACTCGTGATTGGATTGTCCTTATTCGCAGTTCTGTCGCATGCTGCCGACCAGGACGACGCCAAGCGTCTGGTTAAGCAGGCGGCTGCCTATGTGAAGTATCAGGGAAAAGACAAAGCGCTGGCCGAGATCAGCACGCCCAAGGGGATGTTCGACAAGGGCGAGCTTTATGTATTTGCCTACGATCTTAACGGCGTGATGCTGGCCCACCCTAAGAACCCGGCGCTGATCGGGCAAAATTTGCTCAACGTTCCTGACAACGAAGGAAAACTATTCCGCAAAGAGATCGTGGAGCGGGCAAAGTCAGAGGGTTCGGGATGGGTCGATTACCTGTACCTGAATCCGGAGACCAACAGGCAAGAGCATAAGACGACTTACTTCCTGAAGGTGGGTGACATCATCATCTGCTGCGGGATATACAAGGATTACAGCCATTCGGGGGATTGAAGACGGCTTGCTGCTCCTGCTGCCAAAACTGGAACAGAGACCACAGATGGCCGGCTGTTCCAGTTTTGAAGCCCCAGCGCGTTTGGGACCTGCAGATTTGCCTGAACGGGAGCACGGGTGCGGAACCGGCCGCCTTCCTGTGGACGTGTTCCAGCCTGCTTATTTCGCCTTCGTGCCGAAGGACAATCCCAACCCGGTGGTGAACAACACGTCATTGTTCTTCTTCCCGGCCACAGGCCTGCTGTTGTAACGGTCGCCAAAATTCAGGTTCCAGGTCAGTGCGTGATACAGCTTGCTCGCCAGGCCGAAGTCGAACACGCCGCGATAGCCTCCGTTATCGTTCAGGTAGGGGAAGAAATAGAAGTCCTGAATCATCGAGGTATTGGCGGTAAATTTGTGACTAAATTCGTCACCGATGGTGGCGTTCATCAGGTTATTGGTCAGGGGGGTGGAGTAGTGCTCGTAGGTGTAGCCGAAGCCGCCGAGCAGATCAAGCGTGGTCATCTTGGTAGCGATGGCGTGATAGCCCAGACCGCCGCTGGGACTTATGCGTACATCAAGGTCCTGAGCATGATCGTACGATCCGGCGAATAGTCCAAACACGAACCATCTCTTGGCAATGTTGCGGTCGTACCGAATGAAACCGCCCAAGGCATTGGCAGTCGTTGTAGTCACGTTGTCAACGGTGCTGGTCGAATAAAGGGACGCAGCCTGGATGGTCCACTTGTCGGTCGTAGTTGGCCGCGCGGCGTTGAAGCCCAGAGCGATGTTGGTGGTGTCCGAGTTACCTCTGGCCAGTCCGAGGCCGAAGCTGCCTCCGCCGGCCCAACCCTCCAGCATTCCAGGATGCAGCGACTTCTCATATGCCGCCTGGTCTGCCGGAGAGCGCATCACAGCAACATCGGCCATCGGAATAGTCTGTGCGCCCGAGGTCGTGTTAACGGTGACCTGCGAATCCTTGGTGTTCACGGCGCCGGAAACCGTCTGCTTGTCGGTGCGAGTCACCACCATAGGCTGCGCGGAGGTGAACTCGGCAACCGTATCCCAATCAATGGAGATAGCGCCGGCGTAAGCCGTCTTCAGCACGAGCTTTTTGTCGGTCACGCTTACGATGTCGCCCGTCAGGCGATCGCCGTTCTTCAGGGTCACTTGCTCGGCACATAAAGCCGAACTGCAGCAGCACACGAACAGCACACAGAGCTTGATTCTGAACATGGCAATACCTTTTCTCCTAAGCGCCTCAGATATAGCGCGAGGGCCTGATTTCCCCGATGGTTGGATTGTGCTTTGAGCTTACGCTGGGAGAGCGTTTCTGGCGCCAAGCACTTACGTGCCCGTTAGCTAGCAGGAAAGGGCATGTGACATTGTACCTGAGAAGGCGGGGCTGACGGGGAGAGTTGTCTGCGCAAGCGCAAGTGTCAATCTAATTGCCAAAAAGGGGGTGCGGCCAATCGGACGGTGCGGGCTACCTCGCCACTACCACAGGCTGCGAACTTTCGATTTTGGCTTCGCGCAGGTACTTGGCAGCTTCCTCCGGCGGGGTGGGATTCTGATAGAAGCCGGTACCCCACTCGAAGCCGGCAATCCTCGTCAGGCGGGGCATGAATTCCACATGCCAGTGGTAATGCTCCATGGCCGGCTCCTGGATCGGGGCGGTGTGAATGACCAGGTTGTAGGCGGGAAAATCAAGCACCTGGTCCGCGCGCATCAGCAGATCCTTCAGCGCCTTCGCCAGGCCTTCATAGACCTGCGATGATGAATTTTCGAAGGCCGACTCGTGCCGCCGGGGAATAATCCACGTCTCAAACGGAAACCGCGGCGCATAGGGCGCGAGGGTGAGAAACCCGTCGTTTTCCGCCACAACGCGTACGCCCGACTCCCTCTCCTGGCGAACGATGTCGCAGAAGACGCAACGCTCCTTGTAGATGAAATATTGCTTGGATCCTTCCAGCTCCTCGAGCACGTGCTTGGGCACGATGGGCAGCGCGATCAGCTGTCCGTGTCCGTGCTCCAGGGTTGCACCGGCCGCCAGCCCGTGGTTCTTGAAAATCAGGATGTACTTGAAGCGGCGGTCTTTCTTCAGGTCAACGACGCGGTCGCGAAAGGCCCAGAGCACGTCCTCGATGCCTTTTTCCGGAAGGGTCGCGAGGGTGGCGTTGTGCTCGGGCGTCTCGATGATGACCTCGTGCGCGCCGATGCCGTTCATCTTGTCGAACATCCCCTCGGCCTGGCGGTTGAGGCTGCCTTCGATGCCGAGTGTAGGAAATTTGTTGGGCACCACGCGCACAGTCCAGCCCTGCGCGTCGCGCGCGGCGCCGTTCGGGCGATAGGCCAGGACCTCGGATGGCGTTTTGTTCTCGTTGCCGGGACAAAACGGACAGAAGCCGCCCTTCATCTTTACTGGCTCGCGGCTGAAATCGGTGGGGCGCTTGGCGCGGTCAGTCGAGATGATGACCCAACGCCCGACAATCGGATCTTTGCGCAGCTCAGGCATGGTTAACCTCGGTCACGCAACCCCTTATCTTACGCCAGAGGAAACGACAGCCGATGCTCATGATGGACGATATTCATCGCTGTCGTTCCCAAGAAAGAAGCCCGGACCGTTGTGGTCCAGGCTCCCAGATTGCTCTGAATGCCCTTATCACCTATGCGGCTGTCTTGATGCACTCCTCCAGCACATCCAGGGCGATGTCAGCCTGCTCCTTGGTGACAATCAGAGGAGGCGCGATACGGATGCTGCTTGGACCAGCGCCGAGGAAGAGGATGCCGCGCTCGAATGCCAGCTCGACGATGCGGTCGCGTTCGGCTGTGCCCTGAGTCTTGGCTTGCTTGTCGGTGACGATCTCGACACCGATCATCAACCCTCGCCCGCGGACATCGCCAACAAGCTTGAGCCGCTGCGGCCAATCGGCGATGCGCTGCATGATGTGCTCGCCCACGACTTCGGCGTTGTGAATCGCCTCGCGCTCCAGAACGCCCATGGTGGCCAGCGCCGCCGCGATGCAGACCGGATTGCCGCCAAACGTCGAAGCGTGCGACCCGGGCACCCAGTCCATGATCTCGGCCTTGGTCATGGTGATGCCGAGCGGCATGCCGCTGGCGATGCCCTTGGCGATGCAGACAATGTCAGGCTCGACGCCGCTGTGCTCGATGGCCCACCACTTGCCCGTACGGCCTGCGCCCGACTGCACCTCGTCGGCCACCAGCAGAATGCCGTGACGATCGCAAATTCGCCGCAGCTCCTGCAAAAAGACCGGCGGTGCGACCACGTATCCGCCTTCACCCTGAATCGGCTCAACAAAGATCGCCGCCACCTCCTCGGGAGGTAGCGTTGTCTTGAACAACTTCTCTTCGATGAAGCGCGCGCAGCCCAGCGCGAAGGCTTCGGCTTCCTGCCCCCCACCCACGCACCCGCGATAGACATCCGGATAGCGCACGTGGGTCACGCCCGGAACCAGTGGCGCAAATCGTCGGCGCTGTTGCGGCTTGGACGCTGTCAGCGACAGCGCGCCCATGGTGCGGCCATGAAATGCACCGTAGAACGCGATGACGTTCTGCCGCCTGGTGTGATAGCGCGCAATCTTCAGCGCGGCTTCAATCGCCTCGGCGCCTGAGTTGCCGTAATAAAACTTGTGCGGCCCCTTCATCGGTGCGACCTGCGACAGGCGCTCAGCCATCGTTACCAGTTGCTCGTAATAGAAGTCTGTGCCCGACATGTGAATCAGCTCGGCGGCCTGCTTCTGGATGGCAGCGACGACCTCGGGATGGCAATGGCCGGTCGAAGTCACAGCGATGCCGGCGGAAAAATCGAAAAACTCGTTGCCATCGACGTCCTCCACGATCACGCCGCGGCCGCGCTTGGCAACCAGCGGATACGAGCGGGTGTACGACGGCGAAACATAGCGCTGGTCGCCCTCGAGCACGCGACGAGCGTTGGGGCCGGGCAGTGCGGTCTTGATCTTCGGACCTGCGACCGGCGTCAAAGTATTGGTGGTCATGTTCTTTCTCCTCATAAGGCTTGCAGTACCGGTTGCGTACTGGAGCTGGGCCGCACCGCGCACGCAATCGGGTTTGACTGAAATGCGCGGCTACAGAACGGGAGAAAAGCCGGGCTAGTCGCCGGAAAAAAGATTGGGACGCGCCATGGACGGAGCCAGTTTCACATCGGCGCGAGAGGAGATGGGCCGTGACCAGTGTCCCCGCACACTAACCCCCAGCACCGTCTTGAGCACGGCAGTGGCGAGGTGGTGCGGATGGCTGGTTAGGGTCTTCACGGGCATGCCCTGGTTAGATTATAGCCAGCTTACAGCATCGGCGTAACCCCCTGACCCTGCCAACTTCCTGCGCGCTACTGCAGCTTGGCGTACCCGGCTCTGGCTTGCTTTAGGATCGGAATGTCGGGGTCCGCATCCTTCCAGAGAGTGAGGAAATCCTGATAGGCAGATCTTGCCTTGGCTTGTTCTCCTGACAAAACGTAGGCTCTTCCCAACTGCAAATGAGCCAGCGCGCCGATGGGATCGCTGAGGACGATGCCGGGATGGTCCAGAATCTTCTGAAATTCCGCGGCTGCTTCAGCGCCCTTGCGAGCGGCGAGGTATGCTTCACCACGCACATATGCCGGGTAGAGACCCCCAAAGAAGGAGTAATAGTCGATGCCCGGGACGGCGAGTTCAAAGGGAAGAGCGGTCTGTAGCAGTTCAATCGCATGGGACGCCTCGCCACGGTTCAGCGCGAACAAAGCACGAAGTGTTGGTAGGTAGCTGAACTGGACGGAGGTGTCTTCTGGAAAGCGCCTTTCCAGGTCATTCGCCAGGGCTTGAGCTTGCACAGAATCCCCTGCGACGGCCAACGCGAAAGCGGCTCCATATTCCACATCACGGCCCTTGGACAGTTCAAGTGCCTCGCTCGCTTTCCGCCTCGCAGCCGGCAGGTTCCCGAGGAGGGCTTCCCACGCTGCTACTCCGGCTTCAAAGATAGCCGCCCTTTCCCGCTGTCCTGCCTGCTGGGCCAAATCCACGGCGCGGCGCGACATCTCTCTGGCTCGTTGGAGCTGCCCGGAACGTGCCAAAGTGAGGGATTCCGCGTGCAACATCCAGTCTTGCGCCCCAGGATGCGCCTCGCCCAAAGCCGCCTCCCTTTCCATTCCCGCCTGGTCACCCTTGAGGAACGCGATGTAATAGCGGAGGAGAATGTAGTCAGGAATTTCCAGTTTGCGTTCGGAAGCTTGCTGAAGGATTTTCTCCGCTTCCCCCGGCCGGTCAAGATAGATATAAGCGCTGGCGACATTGGCGTAGCCGGGAACGAAGTCCGGATCAAGACTTATCGCCTTCTTGCCTTCTTCAATCGCCTCCTGATACTTGCCCGAACCTTGCGAACTAAATCCCGACAGCAATCCGTAGGCGTCCCTATCGCGAGGATAGGTCTCCGCCCATAACTCCAACGTCTGGTGTGCCTTCTCCAGGTTTCCCGTCACTTGGCGATGGTAGGTCACATCGATGAAGAACCTTTCACGGTCACTGGTGTGGTCCTTCAATTGGTAGGCTTTGCTGGTGCTCTCGGCGGACAGGACGGACTCTCCAATGTCGCCGTAGGTGCGCCCCAGGAACGCATAGGCCATGGCGAATTTTGGATCAAGCTCAATGGCCCGTTTGAGAAGGGGCACGGCTGAGGAATAGCCCTCCGACAGGAACTTAGCCCTACGGGCTGTGCTATAGGCTTTCAAGGCCTCAAGCGACGACGTGGTAGCATCCTCGAGCGGAGTGTCGTGCTTTTCGACCGTGGCGAGCGACTCGCCGACCCGGCTTCTTAACTCGCGCGCCATCCGACTCAGGACACTCAGCACGTCTTCCTTTCTTGCTGCTTGCCTCTGCTCATCCGCCAGAAGGGTACCCGTGCCGCAATCGATTGCGCGAAGCCCCAATACATACTGACTTCCCAGGCTGGCGATCGATCCCTCAACAACGGCGGCGCTCGCGGTCCGCTCGCAGACCTCCCGGGCGATCTTGGGGGTGAGCTGCGCATCGGGTGGCTGGCCCATCAGCCCCAGGGTCCGTTGGATGCGCTCATCAGAAACGAGGCTTAGGAAAGGTGACTGTTCAAGCTGTATCGCAAGCCCCTGCCTGAGCGTTCCATCGAAAACCGGATCGCCAGTAGTGTTGGTGAAGTCGGCGATCAGGACAGAGTCTTTCTCGCCCAGGACCGGTCGGCGCTGGCGAATAAAAACAAATATGCCGAGGACCAGCAAGCCGACTACAGCGCCAATTGCCGCTATGTATTTCCAGCGAAACTTTCGGTGTGCCCCAGGGGGTAGGGCAGGCAAGGTCTCGCCGGGCGCACTCTCCGTCTGCTCCACCACCATCTGAGAGCGAGACCGGCTGGCTATAACCACGTCCCCGCCATTTTGGGTCACCTCGCGCACCTCGGCCACGAAGCGATAGCCCTTTCCCGGGAGCGTCACGATGTAACGCCGGTCTTCGGGTGTTTCTCCCAGCGCTTTGCGGAGCATGAAGATGTTTTGGCTCAGGTTGGCTTCCTCCACAAAGGAATCGGGCCAGAGCTCGCTCATAAGCTCGTCCTTGGAGACGACCTCCCGGCTGTGGCGGACCAGGATCAGGAGCGTTTCAAAGGTCTTGGGAGTTATGGCGACCGGCTGGTTTTCGCGCAGCAAAACCTGCTTCTCGGGATCAAGCCGAAACGGACCGAATTCGTAGAGAACTTTGGGACCCGTAGCCATGCCTAGTCCAAAGTTTAGGGATTGCCGTAGGAGAGGCGTTAAGACCCGCTATTATTCCGTCAATCTATCACGAGATTTTTCGCTCACGCAAGAAACCAACGGCAGATTAAGAACCACCCCTGATTTCAAATAGCTTTCGACCCTCGCTTGCCCATAACTCCTTCCTTTTCTTCGCCCACATCTGCCTTGAGAGCTTTTGAGAAGTTTTGAGGCCCTTTCTAAAGACTTTTGATCCCGCGGTCGCGCAGGATGCCCCCTATACAGCGGTTGCAGCAGAGACGAACGCAATGGAGCAGGCCATGGTGCTGAGGACAACCAGGATCACCGTTGAGACTGACACGCTGATGGTCATTCGCCGCGCCAGAGCAATCCTGGCCTGGTGCCCCGATTGCCGCGCCGAAGTGAACGTCATCGCCCTCGGTAGCGACGGCCTGGCGGAAGCAGCTACCGTGGCCCAGCTCCAGCACTGGCTGGACACCGGCAAACTGCACTCTTGGCAGCCCGCCGATGGACCACTCCAGATTTGCGTTCCGTCCCTCCTGCAATGCGCCGAGAGCGAGGGCGTCCGAACCCGCACTCCCTCCACCCCGGACCCGCTGAAACAACAAAGGAGAAAATGTATGAAACTCACTCGTTCGATCGCAAACTTGTTTCGTCTTAGCGGCTTTGCTCTGGCTCTGGCGCTCTTGGCCGGGCCGGTCTGGGCGGAGGAACATTCCGCCATGCAGCAACAGCCGGCAGTCCCGGTTCGCTATACCGTCGTCGATCTCGGCACCTTGGGAGGAACGTTCGGCCTTGCCTTCGGCATCAACGACAAGGGACAGGTGGACGGAGTTGCAAACTTGCCCGGCGACACAGCCCAGCACGCCTTTGTGTTTACCAACGGAGTCATGACCGATCTCGGCACCTTGGGAGGACCTAACAGTGTGGCATATGAAGGCCCCAGTGAGGCCCTGCAGGCTGTAGGTTTGGCCGAAACGTCAACGCTGGATCCCAACGGCGAGGATTTTTGCGGCTACGGCGACAGCCTCATCTGTCTCGCCTTTTCCTGGCAGAACGGGGTGATGACGCCGCTGGACACGCTCGGTGGCAATAACGCCCAAGCCGCTGGAATCAATGATCGAGGTCAAATCGCGGGGTATGCAGAGAACAGCACGCCGGACCCGAACTGCCCGTCGCCGCAAGCCCTGCAATTCAAACCCGTCATATGGACCAATGGCCAAATCCGGGTGCTTCCTACCTACCCCGGTGACCCGGAAGGCGGCGCCTTCTGGATCAACAATGGGGGCGAGATGGTGGGCGCATCGGGCACTTGTGCGGCTTATGATCCACGATACGGACTACCTCTCTCCCCGCAGCACGCCCTGCTGTGGCGAAACGGTCTGCCGCCGATCGATCTTGGCAATCTGGGGGGGAAGATCAACAACGCCGCCTTTGCAATCAACGACCACGAGCAGGTGGTCGGCACATCGGACTTGTCCGGGGATCAATTCCAGCATGCGTTTCTTTGGCAGAAGGGCGTGATGAGCGACTTGGGCACACTGCCGGGAGACGTCATAAGCGTCGGCTGTGGGATTAACGATCGAGGCCAGGTGACTGGCGTGTCGATTGACGCGAGTGGGAACCCAAGAGCCTACCTGTGGCAGAACGGTGTGATGACTGACCTCAACAACCTCATCCCATCCGACTCACCTTTGTACCTGATGCATGGATTCAGCATCAATTCCTACGGTGAAATCGTGGGCTTTGCCTACAACACCCAGACCGGCAATTTCGATGCTTACGTGGCTGTCCCGCTAAATTTCGGGGGCGGCGCTTCCGCTCCGGCCGGTGGCGGTAACAGAGGAGGTGCGAGGGTCACACTCCCTGAAAAGGCTCGCCAGCAGCTTCCGCAGTGGCTGCGCTCGCGGCGATTCATCGACGAGCCTCCGGACCCATGTTCAAAGCCCGGATCGAACTGCAAGGCCCAATGACGCTTTCCGTCTGCCGTGTTGCGGGAAACGCCGCATCCCGGTCCGAAACCCGGTTCAATGGAACCTCTTCCCACCCGAGCAAAAACAGGCTCGGGTGGGGTACCCCGCGGGGACGAAAGCCGGTTCCCGTTGGGGCGTTCCGGAGAAAAAGCATTCCGAAATGCTCTTCCCTAAATCGTTGACAGGAGTCTAAAATGGTGACTTGTCATCGGTTGAGAGGAGCCGGACACGATGGGAAAGCCAACGGACCTCGTCCAAGGCACGCTGGACCTCCTGGTACTGAAGACGATTGCCCTCGAGCCGTTGCACGGTTGGGGAATCGCGCAACGTATCCGGCAAATGTCGAACGATGTTCTCCAGGTAAACCAGGGGGCGCTCTATCCGGCGCTGCATCGTCTGGAGCATCAGGGGTGGATTCGGGCAAGCTGGAAACAGTCTGACAATAACCGCAGGGCCAAGTACTATTCGCTTACTCGTGCGGGAGCCAAGTGTCTGCAAAAACAGCAGGAGCAGTGGAGCCGGCTGTCGCTCGCGATGGACCTGGTGCTGAACGCGACGTAACCGTTAAGGAAAGTTATGCGCTGGTATTACAAGTTGCCGCTCCGGTTGCAGTCCCTCTTTCGCAAGCGAAAGGTGGAACAGGACCTGCACGAGGAAATGCAGTTCCATCTCCAGTCGCAAACTGACGAGTATCAGTCACAGGGCATGAGTTTGGAAGAGGCCCGTCAGGCCGCCATGCGATCGCTGGGGGGCGTTGCACAGATCGAGCAGGAGTGGCGCGAAGTGCGTGGTGTGACCTTCATCGAGAGCTTCCTGCAGGACCTGCGCTTCGGCCTCCGAATGCTGCGCCGGAATCCCGGGTTCGCCATTATTGCGGTCGTTTGCCTGACTTTGGGGATCGGCGCCAACGCAGCGGTGTTCAGTTGGATCGAGGGTCTGCTGCTCCGGCCCTTTCCGGCGGTGGCCCACCAGGAGCGGCTGGCTGTGTTGGTCGGCACCAATCATGCTACTCGTGACAAGGGAACCGGCTCGGGCTACACCGATGTTTCGTGGCCTGACTTTCTCGACTATCAACACAACTGCACTCTGTTCGATTCGTTCATCGCCGACAAGATCATGGGAACCACCCTCAGCATCGGCGACAAGGCGGAAAGAATGGCGGGCAGCGTGGTGTCTTCAAACTACTTCGAGGCACTGGGAGTGCATCCGCTGCTCGGGCGCGGCTTCGAACCGGTCGAGGAGGTCGGACGCAACGCGCATCCCGTTACGGTGATCAGCTATTGGATATGGAAGGAGCGCTTCCATAGCGACCCCGCCGTAATCGGCAAGACGCAGGTGCTGAACGGCGTGCGGCACACCATCGTTGGTGTGGCGCCGGAGGGATTCTACGGAACCTTTGTGGGATGGCCGATACAGTTCTGGGTGCCTGTCTCGATGCAGGAGCTATTCGAGCCGGGCGGCTACAAACTGGAGGACCGCAACGCCACCTGGATCGAAGGCTTCGCGCGGCTGAAGCCCGGTGTGACGATTCAGCAAGCGCAGGAGGAGATCTCCACCGTTGCTCAACGGCTGGAGACCGAGTACCCGGCAACCAATCGCGGCCGCGGTGTCCAGCTCCTGCCGTTATGGAGGGCTCCTTTCAACAAAGCATCTGAGCTGCTGCCAACGCTTGGCGTCGCATTGGCTGTCGTTTTCTTTGTGTTGCTCATCGCTTGTGCCAACGTCAGCAATCTACTGCTGGTGAGGTCGTTTGCGCGACGACATGAGATGACCGTGCGCCTCGCCATCGGTGCCAGCCGTCGCCGCGTCGTGAAGCAGCTTCTCACCGAAGGACTCATTCTTTCCGTCCTCGCGGCCGCCGGCGGCCTTCTGGTCGCCTACTTGTGCCGCAATGTGCTGGTCGCATTTTTCCCTTCTTCGGGCGGTGCTGTCGCAAATCTCAAGGGCGAAATCGACTGGCGGGTGCTGGCCTTCAGTGCTGCAATTTGTCTGGTATCAACCCTCATCTTTGCACTTGCCCCGGCCACGCAATCCAGCGGGATCGACATCGCCGGTTCGCTGAAATCTGAGTCTGGCAGTGTCTTCGGTGTGCGTGGGAAATCGAGGATACGCTCAGGCCTGGTCGTAGCTCAGGTCACGTTGAGTTTCATCCTGCTGGTGGGAGCCGTACTGTTCATTCAGAGTATGCGGCGGGTTCGCAATGCCGATCCCGGATTTTCGACCCAGAACGTGCTGACGACCGGGTTTGACCTGGTGGCTGCCGGTTACGACACGCAGCGCGCAAAGACCTTTCAGGACCGATTGATAGATCGTGTTCAGACGCTGAATGGTGTCGAGTCGGCGGCGCTGGCCCGAGTCCGGCCATTCAGCTACGCCACTTACTTTGAGGCGCCCATCGCTGTGGATGGCTATCAGCCCGCGCCGGACGAGCTCCCGAAAGTCGAATACAATCAGGTCGGGCCCGACTACTTCCGGACCATGGGGATTCCGCTGATCTCGGGTCGCGAATTTACCCGTGCGGATGACGAGAACGCCCCCTCGGTCGCTATCGTCAATGAAAAGATGGTTTCGCAGTACTGGCACGGAGAGGATCCCGTGGGGAGGCGGCTGCAAGTCAAGGGTCAATGGAAGCGCGTGATTGGCGTTGCCCGGACCGCAAAATACGGGAACTTCTCAGAGCCGCCTAAGCCGTTCTTCTATGTGCCCATGCGACAGGACTTTTCGATTCGCACTACCCTCAACATCCGCACTGTACAGGACCCGCGCACGGTGGCCGCAGTGCTGGCGCGCGAGATTCATGCGCTGGACGAAAACCTTGCCCCCGGTGAGGTGATCACCATGCGCCAGCATGTAAACCGCATGGCATTGGCATCGCAGCAGATCGCGGTCGCGCTGCTCAGCATATTCGGAGGCCTCGCGCTGGTCCTGGCCGCGATCGGGCTGTATGGTGTGATGTCCTACGCGGTGTCACAAAGCACCCGTGAGCTAGGCTTACGAATGGCGCTGGGAGCGCGTATATCCGACTTGATACGGCTCGTCGTCTCGCACGGCCTCGCGCTGACGGCAGGAGGAATTGTCCTCGGCGGAGTCGTGGCGCTGGCATCAACCCACTTGCTGAAGAACCTGCTGTATAAGGTGGACCCGCGGAATCCAGTGGCGCTGGGTTCGGCGTTCCTGGTGATGGTGCTTGCCGCTTTGGCTGCCTGCTTCGTGCCGGCCTGGCGCGCCACGCGCGTCGACCCGGTACGCGCCCTGCGGGACTGAGCCAACTCGCAGCCCGCGAACAAAAATCGGGTGGCAGGCTCCCCCAAGACCGCCACCCAGAATCCAGTCGCCAAAAGCTTGACAACTGGGTCAGTCGTGGATCAATGCGACTCCACGATAAACTGTTTGACCGCATTCGAGTTCGTCAGTGTCACCTCGTCGAGAAAGTCACCGTAGTTGCGGTCTTCACCGCCGGTTGCGAATCCCCATTTGTCGGTACCCGGAGCGACAATTGCGGCCTTGCCGTCGTAGGCATTGTCGCGGTCCGACATCAGCCCCCAGTTGGTATGTTCTCCGCTGCCGCTGTCGGTGAGCGACCAGAAATCGAGGCCCAGAATCGGATGGTCGCCGTTGGTGGCCTTCGCCCGGTAGAGCACGCTGACGTCGCTGTTGTACTGCATGCCGCGCGCCTGTTGCGTCGGATAGTCCGCGCCGCCGCTGGGATACCCGTGCCAGTAAGAATCCTGGTTTGCGGTTACGCCGTACCACACAATCGTCGGCTTGCCGGTGAGATCGTAGGCCTGCGTGATGATGCTGACGTTCTGCTGCAACTGAGGGTCGTAGCTGATGGCGAGGGCATCGACGCCGGCATCCGCCAGGGCCTGCAGAACTTGCGGGCGGATGCCAATGTCGTCATAGCCCCCTAACGCCGAGGGAGCAAAGATGAGGTGGTTCTTGTCATAGCTGCGGATGGCCTTCACCGCAGCGCTTTCCATCTGGTAGGTGTATTGATAAACGAAAGCATTCATGTCGGCCTGCAGGGCCGGAGATTCGCCGGTCAGCAGGGCGGGATCGCGGCTGATCCACTTGTGCCGGCCGTCTTCATCGAGGACACCGGTGCCTGTGCCGAAACCGCCGTTGTCACCGAAAGTTGTGTAGGTGCTGTTCCAGGCCGCGTTTAGTTTGGCGATGGTCCCGTACTTCTGCTGGAGATACGCAACCCAGGCGTACTTGGTGTAGAGCTTGGGGTCCTTGAAACCCGGCTGCTGAAAGTTGGTGACCGCGACAAACCACGCGACGTTGGGATAGGCATCCGGACCCCAGCCGGCGCCTTTCAACGGCCAGAAGTAATCAGCATCTTCGGTGGTGATGCCGACCATCCACGGAATATTGGCGAAGCCGCCGGTGAAGATCTTCTGGTTCATCGTGACTTCGGCCATGTAGGCCTGCGACCACTTGGGATCGAAGACGTCCAGCACTCCTACGCCGCAATAGTTGCTGTTGCAGTTGTAAGTGGATTGAGGAATGCCGTTGATGATCTGCTTGATCGGCTCGGCCAGGCCGAGATCGGATGGATGGTATAGAGCGTCGCCTGCACCGCTGATGAAGAAGATGAACGGTAGCTTGACGGGGTTGCCATCCTTGGCGCCCCATGTGCCCACCGGCAGCCCGCGAAAGCAGGTGTACTCGCCCAAGGTGTTGAATCCCCAGCTCAACATGCGTTCGCCGCGATGCGCTGCCCACAACTCGGCATCGCCGTGATAGCGCTGCGGGATGACCCACGACTCCAGGAAGCTCTCGTTGGCGTTGAAGACGGAAAAGAGATAGAGGTAGTTTCCCTGAGGAGAAACCAGCTTCACGCGCCCGTTCTGCTTTTCGATGTGGAAATATCCGGTGGCCGGCTTGGTTGAGTGCGCGGCGGTCAGGCCTCCGTAGGTGTCGAGCCCAATGGACACCGGCAACGAATACGATGACGTCTTGCTGACCGGCGGCTTGCTCGAGTCGGTGGTCTTCACCTGGAAGCTGAAGCTGCCGGTGTCGTCTGGCGTGCCGCTGATCTTGCCGGCGGTGTTCATGGTGACGCCCGGCGGAAGACCTCCGCCCACCAGTGTGTACGTGTAAGGAGGCGTACCGAAAGAGGATTGCAGCGCAGCGGAATATGTCTGAGCGTAATATCCCGGTGGAATGGTTCCCGAAACGCCCGGCCCAGAATCAGTTCCTGCGGTGCCACCGGAGCTGCTTCCGGTGGTGCCGCTTGTAGCCGGCTGGTTGGGGGCTGTGGAAGTTGACCCAGTACTTGTGGCAGGAGATACCGCGAATACCAACGAGGAAGCCAGCAAGCAAGAGATGAGTAAGAAAAAGAGGGACCTCGGGACGCTCCGATGAGCCATGTTCAGAACAACCTCCATGTGCTCTAATCGGCTGCGGCGGCGTGATTGCTACTGGCTTGGAGGAGCGGTTCGGGTCAGGTGCCTGCACTGTACTCATCTGTACTCACGTACAGGTTTGAAAAGCGGCAACAGAGAGAAGCGACGGCTGGAGCCAATCGCGAATTTCGTGGCCGGCACAGCACTCTAAGGGTATGCTGGTATTGGAGCCGGGTTTCACAATGGGAGTGTAACCCGGGAAATGATGTCTTACGCGGATCACGAGCAGTACGTTATCCCCTGTCCTTATCCCGCGGTTGTGACCCATGCCACGCATAAAGCGCAACAACTGCTTGCGCAGTCGCAGGGACTCTTGCGGCAGGCCCACAGTATTCCTGAAGATCCCCGATTGCAGAGGCGGGTGCATCAACTGCTTATGGATGTCTTCAAGATCGAGCCGGGATGGCGCAGCCCGTCGCAGGTCTTCGAGGTCCAAGAAAGGTTCAACTATCTCGCTCAGGCAGCCCCCAAGGCCAGAGTTTTCTGTGTGTCAGACAAACATCCCATGAACGGGGACGCCGGAAAACTTGGACATTCGGCATTTGCGGAGATCGGAACCCATTCCGCGCCGATGGTTTACCTTTGTCCTGCTTTTTTCCTCAGCAGCACCCATCAGGCCAGCACAATCGTTCACGAACTGGCGCACGGGCGTCTCGGGGTGGGGCATCGTGGCGGCGAATTTCTTTCCTTCGGGTGCACCGGATCACCACTTAAAAGCTACGAGGATGCCATCGAGAATGCTTACTCATACGATTTGTTTGCCGAATGCGCCACCCATGGCGATTGATACGGCTCTTGGCGGGGAGTAAGGCTTGGGCAGGGACGGGTAGCCCGTCTACGTTTCTCGAGTGTCCCATCATTCAGCGACGTTTGTGGGGTCGCCACTACAGCTGCTCCCCGGCGAGCCTAGCACCGGTTCTTAGTCGCCCATTCCCGATAAGCAGTCCTTATCGCCCAGCAAAGCACTTTTTATCGCTCGAACCTGCGCCGCCAGCGCACTTGTAGTGATCTATTGAAGGGAACGAGCGTGTCAATCTCGTCCGCCGTGGGGTCTCCGATGGATGCCACCAACCGACCACCGACCTGGCAAGTGCTGCTGGGATTCGCCATCATCTACCTCGTGTGGGGCTCGACCTTTCTCGCCATCCGCATCGGCGTAGAGGAGGTCCCGCCATTTCTGCTCGCCGCCATGCGTTTCCTGCTGGCAGGATTCGGTTTATACGCCTGGATGCGCATCAGGGGCGCGGCTGCACCTACGGCCCGCCAGTGGGCCTCCGCGTCGCTGCTGGCCCTGCTGATTTTCGTCGGCGACTACGGACTTGTGTTCTGGGCCGAGACGCGTGTTTCCTCCGGACTGACTGCCACCATGCTGGCGACCATCCCCATGTTCATGGCGTTGTCGGAGATTCTCTTCCTGGGAACGCAGAGGCTCACCGCTCGCCTGGCTGTGGCTCTGCTCGTGGGCGTTGCCGGCGTCGGAGTGCTGGTCAGTCACGCGCTGAACTTTGGCGATGTCCCGATTGACACCTCAGGCGCGGTCGCGCTGCTGGTGGCCGCCCTCAGTTGGTCGGTGGCTTCCGTGCTCAGCCGCAAGCTGCCGCCGCCCGCGTCCAAGCCTGTGAGTTCAGGAGCGCAGATGCTCTGCGGCGGTGTGTTGCTCGCCCTCGTAGCGGCCGCGCTGGGCGAGTTCCGCGGATTTCATCCTCAGGCTGTTTCTCGCGGCGCGTGGGCCGCGCTCGCCTACCTGGTTGTCGCCGGATCCATCATTGCCTTCACCGCCTACGTGTGGCTCCTCCATCACGAGTCTCCGACCCGCGTAGGCACGTACGCCTACGTCAATCCAGTAATAGCGGTGGCGCTGGGATACTTCCTCGGCGGCGAAACCGTCGGCCCGCGGACCCTGCTGGGAACGCTGCTGGTGCTGGTCAGCGTAGTCGTGATTACCACCACGCCGGCGCGCAAGCCCGCAACGGCCTGGGTCAAAGAGACGCCTCAGGAAGCTGAACCCTAAGCCCCGTCTCTCCGCCGCCGTCTCTCCACTTGCGCCATCTTCGCGTCAGGTCGTAACATGCGCCTTCCACATCAGGAGGTGGCTGTGCTCGATCGGCGACGGTTTCTCTCCCACACCGCAGCAGGTCTCGGAGCGGTGCTTGCGGCCCGCAGTCCTCTATTTGCGCAACTCGCGAACCTGCCGGCATCGCTGCCCGACCCGAAGAACTTCGGCAACAATCAGGATGCCTACTGGGCCGAGCTCCGCAAGCAGTTTCTCATTCCGGAGGATGAGGTCTACCTGAACAACGGCACGGTCGGCTCGAGTCCAGCGCCGGTGCTGCGCGCCATCTTCGACAGCTACACCACCACGGAAAAGATGGACCAGGCTGATCCCGAGGACTATCCCATCTGGGGTTACGCCGCGTGGAACGAGTTCCGCGATCCGCTGGCGGCTTTCGTGGGATGCAGCCGCGACGAGATAGCGCTGGTGCGCAACGCCACCGAGGGCAACAGCTACATTGCCAACGGCGTGGACATGAAGCCGGGCGACGAAGTGCTGATGACCGACCAGGAGCATCCCGGAGGCGAGCAGCCTTGGCAATTGAAGGCCAAGCGCTACGGAGTCGTCGTGAAGAAGGTCACACTGTCCAAGCCGGTGAAAAGTCCTGCGGACGTTCTGAGCCTGTTCAATGACGCCATCACTCCGCGTACCCGCGTAATCTTCTTCAGCCATATCACAACCGCCACCGGAGTCGTGCTTCCGGCGAAAGAGCTGTCGGCGCTGGCGCGATCCAAGGGGATATTGTCGGCGGTGGACGGCGCGCACGTGCCCGGCATGATGCGCCTCAACCTGCACGACATCGGCTGCGACATGTATGCCGCCAGCCCACACAAGTGGCTGCAATCCACCAAGGGCTCGGGCTTCCTGTACGTGCGTGACGAGGTCATCGACCGGCTGTGGAGCACGGTAGTGACAGAAGGTTGGGATAACCAGAAGATCCGCGCGGAACGCTTCCAGCGAATCGGCTCATCGAACGTGCCGGCATTGTGCGGGCTGCGGGCGTCCATCAAGATGGCCAACGACATCGGGATGGAGCGCGTCGAGGCCCGCCATCGTCAACTGGCCGACTACATGCTGGCGGAGATGACCAAGCGGGGAGCGGAGTCGTGGACCTCGCCTGATCCATCCTTGCGCTGCGCGATTGTCACAGTGAACGTTCCGCCCATTCAGCGAGCGGCGCTGGAAACCTGGATGTGGAAGACACAGAAGATCCGCATCCGCGGCGGCGATCCGTCCAAGCTGCGCCTGTCAACGCCGTACTACCTCCAGAAGAAGGATATTGACCGGTACCTGGCGGCGTTTGATCAATACAAGAAGTCGGTAGCGTAGCGGAATATTACGGTTGGGGTGCCCCACCCAAGCCGGGTTTGCTTGGGTGGGAGCCTGCGAGAAATCACACTAGTCCGGCGTATAACCCAGAAAGTCCTGATGACCCTCGAACACCGCAGCCAACTTGGTTACGCGAAACAGGTCCTGCAGTCGCTGGCTCAGGTTGATGAGCTTCAGCGCGCAACGCTGCTTCCGGGCCGAGACGTACAGGCCAACGACCGCACCCAGCCCGGAGCTGTCCATGTGGCTCACGTTGGTCAAGTCCAGAACCAAAGACTTCGTCTCGGGTAGGAGACTGCGGACGGTTGTCTGGAACTGGCTGGAGGTCGCCGAGGTTATTCGGCCGGTGCAGCGGACAGTAATCTCTTCGGGCGTTCTTATCGTTTCCAGATTCAGCTCGGGAACTGGAGCAGGTTTCGTGGCCATGGCATGGCCTCCTTGGCAGCGGGGCTCGGCGCATAGCCACGCGCTCCGGACGAGCAGCATATCACAAGCCGGACTATCGGCAAGCGATACTGATTAGAGAATCCTTGCATCGTTTTCTGCTAAGGTTTCACTTGATGAAGATTCCAGACGTTCGGACTCGACTGCTGCTGGCTCTCGTCGCCGCGGCAGCTCTGCCGCTGCTGCTTGCGCAACAATCCGCGGCTCCGACCGACAACAATTCGCTGCTGTTGCCGCAGGAGCAGAAGCATCTGCGCAACATTCGCCAGCTGACCTTTGGCGGACAGAACGCCGAAGCCTACTTCTCTGCCGACGACAAGCTGCTGTCTTTCCAGCACCAGGGTGAAGGCGTTCCCTGCGACCAGATCTACACCATCCCGGTCGACACGCCGGACGGCAAACCGGCGACGCCCAGGCTGGTCAGCACCGGCAAAGGCCGAACAACTTGCAGCTACATCTTCCCATCTGGCCAACGCATGCTCTACTCCTCCACTCACGCTGCCAGCCCGGAATGTCCGCCCAAGCCTGATTATTCGCATGGCTATGTCTGGCCCATCTACAGCAGCTACAAAATCTATACCGCAAAGCTTGACGGCAGCGACCTGCGCCTGCTCACCGACGCTCCCGGCTACAACGCCGAAGCGACGATTACGCGCAACGGCAAGAAGATTGTCTTCACCTCCACCCGCAACGGCGACCTCGACATCTATACGATGAACGCCCACGGCGGCAATGTGAAGCAGCTTACCCACGAGCTCGGCTACGATGGCGGCCCGTTCTGGTCGTACGACGGCAAGAAAATTGTCTATCGCGCCGAGCATCCCAGGACGCCGCAAGAGATTGCGGACTACAAAGCTCTCTACGCGCAGGGCTTGATACGTCCCGGCAACCTGGAGATTTGGGTGATGGACGCAGACGGCAGCAACAAGCGCCAGATCACCCACAACGGCGCTGCCAACTTCGCTCCCTACTTTCTGCCTGATGGCAAGCGCATCATCTTCGCCTCCAACATGAACGATCCCAAGAACGGCCGCGACTTCGACCTGTACGTCATCAACCTTGACGGCACCGGCCTGGAGCGAATTACCTACTATCCTGACTTCGACTCCTTCCCCATGTTTACTTCAGATGGTAAGCGGCTGGTGTGGGCTTCAAACCGCAACGGCAAGCAGCCGCACGAAACCAACATCTTCATTGCAGATTGGGTTGACTAGGACCTTGCTATACTGCCGACACGCTCTTGTCGACACGATTTTTGAGGGCAGAAACCATATCCAATGAAAAACTACACCTCTCGATTGCTGCTGGCTATAACTGCAACTCTAGCTTTTACCTCTTCCGCCTTTGCCCAAGCCAAGGCATGGAAGATCGATCCCAACCACACGGCGGCGCAGTTTTCCGTGCGCCACATGGGCATTTCTACGGTTCGCGGCGCCTTTACCAAGGTCAGCGGAACAGCGACCTACGACCCCGCCGATCCCGGCAAGGCCTCAGTCGAGGTGACCATTGATGCCGGCTCGGTGGATACGCGCGTGGAGATGCGTGATAACGACCTGCGCAGTCCGAACTTCCTCGAGGTTGCCAAGTATCCCACAATAACGTTCAAGTCCACCGGCATCCAAGCGGCCAGCCCGGGTAAGTTGAAGATGACCGGCGACCTCACCATTCACGGCGTCACCAAGCAGGTTGTCCTTGACGTAGATGGGCCGTCGGTGCCGGTGACTGACCCGAAGGGCAACTCGCACATGGGCGCCTCGGCCAGCACCAGGATCAATCGCAAGGATTTCGGAGTGAATGGCGCGCCGAGCATGGTTGGCGACGAGATCACCATCACCATCGACGCCGAGCTGATTAGCCCCGCCTCGCCCCCCAAGCAATAGCATTGTGTTAGCTGACGGCTGAGAGCCGACAGCCGAACAAACCAAAGGCCCAGCGGGGAGTGCCTCCGCTGGGCCGGCCTGTGTATGCTCTGCCAGGTCACCCAACGACGCAGGTGTGGGGGTATGAGGAGGATTACCTGCGTCGTTTTGCCGCCGGTCTTGCTTCACAGCGGCAGGGTACTATTGTTGATTGCTGGCATAGTGCCACGACGCAGGCCGGCAAAACAATCCCCATTGAGTGGATGTTGACTACCGCTTTGGTCGTAGGGCCGTGGGCGGCGCATTACGTTGGAACAGGCTGAGCCAATGCGGCTGGTCACATTGCTACCTCCCGCACCGCATAACGGTGCTATCATGCAGACGTTGGAGGCCTATCCATGAGTCTCTCAAGCCTTCTTCTGATGACCTTGCTGTTGGCGGCGCCGCTGGCGGCCACCGACGCCGCGCAGCCTGCTTCACAACCTGCGCAGCTACAGACTGCCGATGTTCTCGCACCGCAGATGGACAAAGCGCAGCAGCCTTTTGTGCTGCCCGCGCCCCAGCGGGGCCGGGACTTCGCCAGCGAGTCAGACGACATCTGCTACAAGATTCGTGCCTACATCTTCAAGCGCGACGACGACCACGCGCCTGAACTGACCGGTAGCACGACGTGCGGTCCACGCCAGCCACGGGCAAAGGAAGTTGTCTGGCCGAAAGCGCGCCTGGTGCCGGCAGACTGAGAGCTGAGGCGTCGTGAGAGGAAACCCAACGGCTCCCCATGTCCCAAATCTTAGTCACTTCCACTCAACTTTCGACACGGCCTGTTGCAACCCTGTTATAATCAGCCTCATTCATGCCACGAAAGCGTTTGATCCGTTCTACTACTGTTCTTTGCGTTCGCCGGGATGACAAAGTGGTGATGGCTGGAGACGGCCAGGTCACGCTCGGGGAAGGCATCATTAAACACTCCGCGCGTAAGATTCGGCGGCTCTACCAGGACAAGATTCTCGCCGGGTTTGCCGGCTCGACCGCCGACGCCTTCTCCCTGTTTGCGCGCTTTGAGTCCAAGCTGGAACAATATCACGGCAACCTCGGCCGCGCCGCGGTCGAGCTGGCCAAGGACTGGCGTACCGACAAGATGCTGCGCCAGCTGGAGGCGCTGTTGCTGGTCGCCGACCAGAGCCAGACATTTCTTATCAGCGGGCAGGGTGACGTGATAGAACCTGACACGGGAATCGCCGCCATCGGCAGTGGCGGCCCATACGCCACCGCTGCGGCGACGGCGCTGGCCGAGCACACGAACTTGCCCGCCCGCCAAATCGCGGAAGAGGCGATGAAGATCGCCGGCAAAATTTGCATCTATACCAACGATAAGGTAACGATTGAGGAGCTGTGAAGCAGGGGCTAGTGGCCAGGGGCTAGGGGTCAGTTGAAAAGAGCGCCGTAGGAGAACTGATTACTAGCCACTAGCCACCAGCCACTGACAACTGATTATGGCAATATATCTTCCCGCAACCGCAGATGAAGAACACGTAGCGCTCGACGAGCTCACACCGCGCGAGATCGTTCGCGAGCTCGACAAGCATGTCGTCGGACAGGACCAGGCGAAGCGCGCCGTCGCCATCGCCCTGCGCAATCGCATGCGCCGCCAGAAGCTGCCGGCGGAGCTGGCCGAAGAAGTCATCCCCAAGAACATCATCATGATTGGGCCGACCGGCGTGGGCAAAACCGAGATCGCGCGGCGTCTGGCGAGGCTCGCGAACTCTCCCTTCATGAAGGTCGAGGCCTCGAAATTCACCGAGGTCGGCTACGTGGGCCGCGACGTGGAATCCATGGTGCGCGACCTGGTCGAGATCGCCATCGACATGGTGCGCGAAGAGAAGCTGGAAGACGTCACCGACAAGGCCGAGATGAACGCCGAGGAGCGCCTGCTCGACCTGCTGCTGCCGGCCATGCCGACACAGGTTCCACCGCGCGCGCCGGCACCGGAGCAGCAGCAAATCGGCTTCAACATCAGCAAGGAGCCGGTCCTCGCCGGCGAGCCCGGCTCACGCACGCGTGAGAAGCTGCGCCAGCAACTGCGCGAAGGCAAGCTCGACGAGCGCATTGTCGAGCTCGACGTCCGTGAGAAATCCATGCCCGCGTTCGAGATCATCACCAACCAGGGCGTTGAGGAGATGGACGTCAACATCAAGGACATGCTGCCTAACATCTTCGGCCAGCGCACCAAGAAGCGGAAGATGAAGGTCAGCGAGGCCATTGACTACCTCATTCAGGAAGAGGAGCAGCGCCTGGTGGACATGGACCAGGTGACGCGCACAGCCGTGGAGCGGGTGGAGAACTCCGGCATCATCTTCCTTGATGAAATTGACAAGATTGCCGGGCGCGAAGGCGGGCACGGGCCGGACGTCTCGCGCGAGGGCGTGCAGCGCGACATTCTGCCCATCGTCGAAGGCACCACCGTGAACACGCGCTACGGAATGGTGCGTACCGACCACATCCTGTTCATCGCGGCCGGCGCATTTCATGTCTCCAAGCCGAGCGACCTCATCCCTGAACTTCAGGGCCGTTTCCCGATTCGCGTCGAGCTGCAATCCCTCACGGTGGAAGACTTTGTCCGGATCCTCACCGAACCCAAGTCGTCGCTCACCAAGCAGTACATTGCGCTGCTGGAAACCGAAGGCGTGAAGCTGGAGTTCACCCCAGAGGCGCTGCAAGAAGTGGCGAATTTCGCCTTTCGTGTGAACGAAGGCACGGAAAACATTGGCGCACGGCGCCTGCACACCATCATGGAGAAGGTGCTGGACGTCATCAGCTTCGAGGCCTCCGACATGAAGGAGAAGCACGTCGTAGTGGACGCTGACTACGTGCGCAAGACTTTGGCCGACATTGTGAAGGACCAGGATTTGTCCCGCTACATCCTGTAGAAGCGCGTGACATCTTCGTCGCTGCCATGATGGAACAGCACGGCCTCAAACAGAAAGACCTCACAGACGTCTTTGGCACTCGCAGCGTGGTCTCGGAAGTGATGAGCGGAAAAGCGGGAGCTTACCAAAGAGCAAATCCGGCGGCTGAGCCAGCGATTTCATGTGTCGCCGGAAATTTTCTTCTAGGTCTGGCATGCCGTGTCATAAAGCTGGGTGCCAGCTGCCCCGCCCAAGCCGATTTTGCTTGGGTGGGATCCTCAACCGCAACTCATTGGGCGTCCTTGGCCAGGAGATTTTGCAGCACGGCAACCTCAGCCTCAACCGCCGTCTTCAGGCTGGCCATGTCGGGAGCAAAGAACGGCGAATGATTTGAAGGCAAAGAAGTTCCGCCGGCTTGGGCTTGTTTGAACTTTTCCGGATCAGCCACCCCAAGCGCAAAATAAAACGAGGGCACCCCCGCTTCGATGAATTGGGAATAGTCCTCGGAGGCCATGTGCGGCGGGACCTGCTCGACGTTGTCCGCTCCGAGCGCCCGCACCAGCACATGGCTGAGCCGCTGGTTCAGTTTCGGATCGTTGTACACCGCGTCGGCCGCATCCACATCCTGCACGAGCGGCGCTTTGGGCGCGCCGGCGGCCTCTGCCTCAGCCTTGGCCATGCGCGCAATCGCCGACAACAGGTGCTTGCGCACCTCCGGCGTATAAGACCGCACGCTGAGAGCGAGATGGACTTCATCGGGGATGATGTTGGGCCTGGTGCCGCCCTGAATGTAGCCGACGGTAATAACCGCTACGTCGCCGGGCTTGGTTTCACGCGAGACGATCGTCTGCAGCCCAAGCACCAGGCGCGCTGCAATCACAATCGGATCGACGGTGGTTTGAGGCGACGCTCCATGCCCGCCCTTGCCATAGATAGTGATGTTGACCGAGTCGGCGTTGGTCAGCGAGTATCCCGGGGTGAACCCGACCTTGCCCGCCGGCAATTCGTTCGTGGTGTGCAGCGCCACGCCATACTCGGGCTTGGGAAAGCGCGTGAACAGCCCGTCCGCCAGCATGGCCTTGGCGCCGCCGATCGTCTCTTCGGCGGGCTGACCGATCAACAGCAGCGTTCCTTGCCACTGATTGCGCGTCTTCGCCATGATCTGCGCCGTACCCACGAGGGCCGCGATGTGAACATCGTGCCCACATGCATGCATCACCGGCAGGGTCTTGCCGGTGTCGTCGCTAACTGTAACTTTGCTGGCGTAGGGAAGCCCGGTCTTCTCTTCTACCGGAAGGGCATCCAGTTCGGTGCGCAACATGACGGTGGGCCCGGCGCCATTAGGCAGAACTCCCACAACACCCGTGCCGCCGACGTGCTCGGTGACTTCGTATCCCAACTGCCGAAGCTGCGCCGCCAGTTTGGCCGCAGTGTTGACTTCGTGGTTTGACAGTTCGGGATGCTGATGCAGGTCGGTGTAGAGCGCCTGCACCTGGGGATAGATCGAGTTGACCTCAGCCTGGAGCGAAGGGTCGGTTGTCGGAGCGCTCTGCGCATAAGCCGCGGAAGCGAAGAGCAAGAGTGCGATTTGTGTGGAGAGTAGTTTCATTCTCCCAAGTTCACATTCCCGCGCCACCTTCGAACACCTTTACCATCTGGTAAGGGTACACGCGATAGAGCCCGTAATTGATGCTGCCGTCGTTGTACTGACGGAAGAGCAGGTCGCCGCGGCCGTTGGCGTCGGCGTCCAACGCTCCGATAATTTCCAGGCGCGGGAAGGCGTCGAGGTGGTTCTTGTCGGTGACCGAGCTGAAGACCTTCTGCACCTGGCCGTTGATGTCCACCCGCGCCACCAGCGTAACGAAGTAATCGAACTCGCCGGCCGCCGGCTGGCCGGTCGGGGCAGGCACTTTTGCCGTCAGCACAAATGTCGGCGAGTTGCTGAAGTCCAGGTCGAAGGCGCGCAAGTCGTACTCGCTGATCGAGAAGTTCGGAGGCTTGGCCGCAGTCTTCGCTTGTGGCTTCGCCGCGGCCTTCGCCGTAGTCTGCGCCTGCTGGCGTTTGTTGTGGTAGGCGCGGACCTCGTCCAGCGCCAGCGCCAGCATCGGCTTCCCGCGCTCTTCCTTCTCCGCCGAAGTCATCGGATACATGAGTGATCGGGTTTCGTAAACTCCGGCGTCGGAGATCGCGGGATACGCCCGTGCGGGCTGAGGCGCGAGAGCTGGACTCGCAGCCTTTGGCGGTTCTGCGGCCGCGGTAGCAGGTGCTGGCTTGGCCGCACTCACTTTGGCAGTAGTCGCCGAAGGCTTGCTTGCATTGGGTTGAGCTGTCGGCTTGCCACGATGCAGCGTCGGCCGGTCGGGATCGTTCTCGTCAGGCGACGATGCAGGCGGCGGAGCTGTGCTTGGCGGCTGCGCGTTAGCTTGCGACGTATCGCCGCCCAGCGTCGGTTGCGGTGACGCCGTGGATGATGGCGGCGACGAGTTCTTCAGCGTCGGTCGGCCAGAGTCGTCACTCGATGACGAAGACGACGGAGATGAACTCTTTAGCGTCGGGCGCCCGGAGTCGTCACTTGATGCCGTAGAGGACGAAGATGGCGATGAGTTCTTCAGCGTTGGCCGATCGGAATCGTCGCTCGAGCTCTTCGGAGCATTGCTGGCAGAAGCAGTCGTGGTGCCGGAAGATGGCGACCCGCCCGCATTGCCGGTCGTTGAGCCCGTATCTGGCGACCCGCTGGATGGCGCGCGCCGCAGCACCGGCGGGCCCGAATCGTCGTCGTTCGGCGCCCGCGGCTTCTGCTTCGGCTGCTTAGCGGCCTGGTGCGCCTGCATTACGTCGAAGGCGGTTTCCGCCCTCCATTTGCCGTCGGCAACCCAGTTGCCGTTGATCTGCTTCGGCGTAGTGACGGTGAACCATCCCGTCGGCTCGCCATTGTTCAGCGCTTCGTAGAGGGTTTGAGGTTGCAGCGCCATGGGCTCAGGGTTGGCGCCATAGAAGCTGGCGTCGTAGTACTTGCCGTCCATCCAGAGCGCGATTGGCACCAGCCGGGCATCGCCTTTGGGCAGGAACTCGATGACGCCAATGGCCCGCGGGCCGCGCTTGGTGGGCTTCTTGCTCTGCGTCTGGCTTTGGTCCTGGTCGACGCGGGGATGCTCGGTCCGGTCGCGAAGTTGGGCCGGCGAAATCGCGCATATAGACAGAACCGCCACCACCGCCATGGCCCAATTGCGCAATTTGCGGTATAGATAAAGCGATATGGAAATCAACGCCAAAGCTCCCGACTTCATTCTGCCCGACGAAAACGGTAACCCGGTTTCGCTCGCTCAGTTCCGCGGCAAGGACGTAGTTCTCTTCTTCTATCCCAAAGCCGACACGCCCGGCTGAACCATTGAAGCGTGCGGGTTCCGCGACGCATACAGCAAGCTGCAGAAGGCCGGACTCATCGTTCTGGGCATCTCCGCCGACACGCCGTCCGCACAGAAGAAGTTTAAAGAAAAACATGACTTGCCGTACACCTTGCTGGCCGACGCCGACAAGGGGGTCGCGAAAAAGTTCGGCGTGCTCAAGGAGAAGAACATGTACGGCCGCAAGGTGATGGGCATTGCCCGCACCACGTTTCTTATCGGGCCGGACGGCAGGATCGTGCACATCTTCGAAAACGTCAAGCCCGATGGCCACGCCGAGGAAGTGCTGGCGTACGTGAAGAAGAGCGCTTAGCGCAACCGGAGTCCCCGAGGTCAGAATGTCGCTGGTCAGATATCTGATGCTGTTGTCGCTGGTGGTGTGGATTGGCAGCCTCATCTTCTTTGCCTTCGTGGTGGCGCCCACGGCCTTCGCCGTCCTTCCGACCCGGCAACTCGCGGGCAACGTCGTCAGCCACAGTCTGGGAATCCTGCACTGGATGGCGATTGCGTGCGGCGTGGTGTTTGCGGTCACTTCCATGATTGACTCTCGTGTGGTGAATGGAGTGGCGCAACCATTTGCAGTGCGCAACCTGCTCATTTACGCCATGATTATCCTGACTCTGGTGAGCATGTTCGGCGTTGCGCCTCGCATGCTGGCTCTGCGGGAGCAGATGAACCCGATTGACGCCGTTGCGCACGACGACGCCCGCCGCGTGGAGTTCAACCGCCTGCATGCCTGGTCCACGCGCATCGAGAGTACGGTGCTGGTGCTCGGCCTGGCGCTGCTGTATCTGACGGCGCGAAGAATGGCGTGAAGCCTTCTGGCGAAGAGCGAATAGCGAAAGGCGAAAAGCGCATTCATGAAAACCGGCATAATCGGCCTGCCGCAGGTGGGCAAAACATCGTTGTTTGTCATGCTGACCAAGCAGTCTGTCGCGCAACGCGCGCATGGCGGCCCGCGCGAGGCGCACCTCGGCATGGCCAAGGTCCCCGACGACCGCCTCGACCGCCTGGCTGCGCTCTATAACCCGAAGAAGCTGGTGCACGCCAGCGTCGAGTACGCCGACGTCGCGGCCGTGAGCAAAGAAGCGTTGAATGAAACCGCCTTCGCCGCCAACCTGCGCAACGTGGACGCACTCGCCCACGTCATCCGCGCCTTCGAGGACGACTCCATCCCTCACGTCGGGCCCATCGACCCGCTGCGCGACATCAAGAACATCGACTTCGACCTCGTCTTCAACGACCTCGCACAGGTGGAGAAGCGGCTCGAGCGCGTCGAGAAAGACCGCAAGAAAATGAAGTCAGACGAGATCGAACGGGAGCACGAGCTGCTGAAACGCGCTAAGGCGCACCTCGAAACCGAGCGCCCTCTGCGCGAAATGGAGATGACGCCCGAGGACGAGAAGCGCGTGCGCGGCTTCATGTTTCTCAGCGAGAAGCCCATGCTCTACGTGCTCAACATCAGCGAGAGCGCAGAGCTAGGCAAAGACCTGGAGGAAGCCGTCGCGAAGTATGCGGTCAGCGAAGTCGCCGCGCGTCCCAACACTGGCGCCCTCGCTGTCTGTGCCAAGGTCGAAGCCGAGTTGGCCGAGATGAGCGACGAAGACGCCGCCGAATTTCTCGCCAGCTACGGCCTGAAGGAGAGCGGCCTGGTGCGCCTCATCCACAAGACCTACGAGCTGCTGGGCCTCATTTCATTCTTCACCGTCGGCGAAGACGAGTGCCGGGCCTGGACCATCGAGCGCGGCACCAAGGCAGCGAACGCCGCCGGCGTTATCCACACTGACCTCGAGCATCACTTCATCCGCGCCGAAACGATCCACTGGGACCAGTTGCTCGACGCCGGCTCCGAAGCCGAAGCCCGCGCCCGCGGCACGTTGCGGCTGGAAGGCAAGGAGTACATCGTGAAGGATGGAGACGTGATGCATATCAGACATAGTGGCTAGTGGTCAGTGTCGCTGGCTGTCAGCGGCCAGTGTGATGCTGTCACCCCGGGCGGAGCGCTCGCCTTGTCTTCCGGCCCCGATTTGCCCCACGAGGCCCTGCGGCACGAAGGCGAGTGCTGCCGCACCATTCCGCTCATCGGCACGGCATACGCTGCTATCATCGAATTGACGGAGCTATGGTATGACGATCGACCTGACGCCCGAGCAGGAAAAAATCATCAAGGACGAGCTTAAGTCCGGCCACTTTCGTACGGCTCAGGAAGTGATCACCGGAGCCCTGCGAGCGCTCCGCGAGAAGGAACGGTCCTTGCGGGAGACTACTGCCAGAGTCGCGCAACGTGAAGCTGTGCGCGAAATGCTGGAGTTCGTCGACAGGAATCGCGTGCGTCTTGAAGGCGTTACCGTAAAGGAACTGGTCCATGGGGGCCATCGTTTGTGAGCGATTTCGTTCTGGACGCATCCCTCGCGCTCCAGTGGTTTCTTGAAGACGAAGCCGACCGGCAGTACAGCTTGGCGGTCCTCGCTAAGTCTTTCCGAAGAGCGTGCGCTTGTACCCCTTCTGTGGTTCTATGAAGTTGGCAACGGCCTCCTGATGGCGCATCGTCGCAAGAGAATCTCTTTGGACCAAATGATTGGCTTCCTTACGCGTCTAAAGGCTCTTCCCATTGAGACGGCGCAACAAACAACCGCCGAGATTCTCGAATTGCCTTCGCTAGCGCAGTTCCATGGCCTCACGAATTATGACGCGGCCTACCTCGCGCTTGGCATTCGGTTTGGACTGCCCTTGGCCACCACGGATAGCCTTCTCCGAAAGGCATGTGTATCTGCTGGCGTGAGAATTCTGACGGCATAGCGGGGCTTTCTGGCCCTTTCGGGGATTGATCAGGGCCCGCTTCCGAAGCCGAAGCCCACGCCCGCGGCACGTTGCGGCTGGAAGGAAAAGAGTACGCGGTGAAGGACGGGGATGTGATGCACATAAGACACAGCGGATAATCGCTACGGCACAAAGACGATTCTCCGGCCGCGGGGATCGCGTCGCCACGCTGCTTCAACGTCTGACAGCGGAACCCTCTCCGTTTCGATGGACAGGTCCCCGTTGGCGGCGTGTTGCATCACCTTTTGCAGGGTCCCGAAGAGGACTTCGCCAGGTGCAATCCCGGCAGTTCCCATGATTGTCAGCGGTGTACTGCGCAAGACGGCGGCGGGTAGCGTGACATTCGCGGCGGCGCTCTCACCAACCTGAACGTATCGCGTCTCCGTTGTGACTGCGGAAAACTCCTTGCGAGTGACGGCTGCAAAGAAGGCTTCAGCGACCGGGCCCCACACGTAGTCAATTACCACCTGAAATCCACCCTGGCCGGCTGCACGGGCGAATGCCTGAGTCAATTCCTGGGCCGACACGTCGAGTGGGACGATGGCGTCCGCACCCTGATCTTTCAGAGCGCTTAATATCTCGCGATTTCTGCCGGCCGCCACCACGCGCCCCGCGCCCAGCAGCCTGGCTATTTTGATTGCGAGTCTGCCGGTGACTCCGGTTGCTCCCAGGATCAGAACGTTTTCGCAGGGTACGAGTTTGGCACGATGCTCGAGCGACAGCCACGCAGAAACGCCGGGATTGGGGATGGCGGCCGCAGTGTAATCATCCAAAGCGTCCGGCACGGGAAACGCGAACGCCTTGCGGACGACGGTGCGTTCCGCCATGGCTCCATAAGGCGTTCGTGCACCACCGAAGAGGACCCGCTGACCGTCGGCCAGACGCCCAACTCCGTCGATGCCGCAGACGACGGGCAGTGCCTGCGCGCTTGCATAGTGGGCGCCATCCGCCATCTGCTTGTCAACGGGTTTCAGCGACGCCGCGCAAACCTCGATAACGACCTCGCCATCCCCGGCTACCGGGTCTGGGAATTCCTCGTACCGCGGCGCATCCCCAAAGGCTCGCAGGACTGCAGCTCGCATAACGTGACCTCTTTATCTTTCATCTGTTGCAGGGCCGGGAGAGTGCCAATTTACATGCGCAATACGGTATCACTTAATAGAGACAGCGTTCCGCTCTGTTATCCTCTCGCTGTCCATGTCGCCCATTCTCCTCAGCATCCTGCTCGGGCTGACCGCTGCGGCGGCCAACGTCTTCGGCGGAGCGGTCATCGTGCAGAAGAGCTGGGAGCGGCGGTACCTGCGCTACTTTGTGGCGCTGGGCGCGGGATTCATGCTGGCCACCGCGCTGGTCGAGATGCTTCCCGAAAGTATGCAACTGGCAGGCCGCACCGGCGCGCTGCTGGCGTTGGCCGGCTACCTCATCGTTCATTTCTTCGAGCACACCATCACCCCGCACTTCCACTACGGAGAAGAAACTCACGCCGACGAATACGTGCATTCGCATCGCCGAGTCTCCGTACTCTTCGGGCTGCTGATTCACACCTTCTTCGACGGCATCGCCATCACGGCGGGCTTTCTCATCTCCCCGTGGCTGGGCTGGGTCATCTTCCTGGCCGTTTTCCTGCACAAGATCCCCGAAGGCTTCACCGTGACCTCGGTCATGCTGGCCAGTGGTCTCAGCAAGCGGAGGTCGTGGTTCGCGTCGGTGCTGTTGGGCCTGGCCACTCTGGCCGGTGTGCTGACGATGGCCATCGGCCAGCATGCTGTCAGCTACGGATTGCCCGTCGCCGCCGGAGTCACCATTTACGTCGCCGCCTCCGACCTCATCCCCGAGGTCAATCGCGAACCGGGAGTGAAGATGGCGCTCGTCGTATTCATCGGCGTGGCCGCGCTCTTCGTCCTCGATCACCTCTTCCATCTGCACTGAAATAATTCCGCTGCACCAACCCCTTAGTGGGGTACCATGTGCCCATCATGACAAAGAGAATGTTGTCCGCCTTCCTGCTGTTGTCTCTCGCCTGTTCAATCTCCACACTGTCATTCGCCAAGTCCAAGAAGAAGCCGAAGCCGGCCAACTTCGACTACTATCTGCTCACTCTCTCGTGGGCGCCGCAGTTCTGCGCCTCCAATCCCAGCGGGCGCACCTCCGACGAATGCAATCCCAACAAGCACATGGGGCTGGTGGTGCACGGCCTGTGGCCGCAGTACGACAACGGCAAGTGGCCGCAGGACTGCCACAGTACACCGCCCGTTTCCTCCGACACCGTGAACCACATGATGCCCATCATGCCGGGCAGCTCCCTGATCCAGCACGAGTGGGCCAAGCACGGCACCTGCAGCGGCCTCACCGTTGACCAGTACTTCGCTGCCATCGAGAAGCTCTACAACGGGCTGAAGGTGCCGGACGATTTCAAGCAGCCATCCAGCGACTCAACGGCCGCCCCGCCCGACATTGAACAGAAGTTCGCCACCGCGAACCAGGCTCCGACGGACGCGTTCCGCGTCTCATGTCCGCAAAATGAATTCTCCGCGGTGGAGGTCTGCCTGACCAAAGACTTCCAGTATCAGGCGTGCCCAAGCACGATGAAGGAGTGCCACGCCAGCCAGGTTAAAGTGCTGCCCGTGCCGTAGAGTGGGTGAGCTTGAACGGCTGGCTTCGTCTGTCAAGGTACTAATCAGGAAGATGGTAGGCCCGGCTGGAATCGAACTTGAGGCGTCCAGCGGGCGTCCGAGCCCGCTGCCGAAATCCCGAGCCGAGCGAGGGACCTCAAGCTCAATCAAAGTCATGGGAAGATGGTAGGCCCGGCTGGAATCGAACCAGCAACCCTCAGCTTAGAAGGCTGATGCTCTATCCACTTGAGCTACGGGCCCACACTGGCACGCAGACAGCCGCGGCAACATCAGCCGCGCGTACGCGCGCCTTAGCCTTCATTATCGCAAATTCAGGTGCCGGGTGCGGCTCTCGGAGCGGGGTGCCCCACTCATGGTCCTTTACGGCCCGACTAGAAGTCGTGCCCTGTTACAAACCTGTCTTCCGAATATGCCCTAACTCTTCCTCATCGTTTCGTAGGCCGCCCAGGCATCCAGCAAGGGCGGAGCGATGGTTCGGCGCGGTTTGCCGGCCTGCGTCACTGCAAGCTTGATTTGTGCCGCGCCGGCGCTGGGAAACCCGGACCACAGCAAGGCAATAGTGCCGGTGACAAAGGGCGCCGCCGTACTGGTTCCTGCCGACGTCTGCGATTTGCCATCAGCCCCGAGGCTGACAATGTTCTCTCCCGGCGCCGCCAGTCCCCATCGGCCGATGGAGCTTCCAAGGTTCGATTCTCTCGTGGGCCGGCCTTGCGCATCGCAGCTGGTAACTGGAATGACCCAGGGATGACGCGTAATGGCAGAGCTGCCGACTGTGCTCTGATTCCCGGCCGCCGCGACGACCAGCACGCCACGCTGCGCTGCATAATCCAAAGCTTGCTCGAGTTGGTGCTCTCCCCGCGACGATGGATTGGTCAGTGCGGCGCTGAGGTTGATGACCTTCGCGCCGGCGCTGATTGTTTCCGTAATCGCCGTCGCCAGCTCCTCGGGAGAAGCGCTCGGCATGGGATGGTTGTTCTTGGTGGTCTCGGGAAAAATCGGACGCAGAATAAGCGTGCAGTCCGGACATATCGCCTGAGCTCGTGATCCCCGGCGTGCTGCCAACATTCCCGCAACAAACGTTCCGTGCATACACGCCACGCTTTCCAGGCGCGAGCAGGAGCCACGAACGGCCCCCGGAATTTCCTTCATTGTTGACTGAGAAAGGTCGGGGTGATCGAGAGCAACCGGACCATCAATCAGCGCTACCGCCACTTCGCGTCGCCCTTGGCCGCGAGCCATTAATGGCGTAAGGTGGAACTTGACAGAGGGAGGATTACTGCACTCCTCAGTCCGCGACTGCCAGTGGTTCGGCGGGCCAGTCGGCGACGTCGACTTCGTCCAGCGTGACTTCCTCGGCGCAGGTCGGGTCGCGCAGGATGCGAGTGACGATGGCGGTGTGCATGGCGTGTCCGGCGCGGTCGGCCTTGACGTAGCCGAGAATGCGCTTGCCGAACAGCGCCAGGTCGCCGATCAGGTCCAGCACCTTGTGGCGGACGAACTCGTCGGGATAGCGCAGCGGCGGGTTGTCAATGCCGTCGCGGGTAAGGACGATGCAGTTCTCGCGCGCCGCGCCGCGGATCAGGCCCATGTTCAGCATCTCGCGCTGCTGATGAAGGAAGCCGAAGGTGCGGGCGGGCGCGATCTCCTCCACATAGCTGCCGTTGGAAAGCTCGACCTGAAAGCGCTCCTTGCCGATGAGCGGATGGGGAAAGTCGATGGCGTAGCTGACGGAGTAGCGCTCGCTGGGATAGACGGCGATAAACTTGTCGCCCTCGCGCATCTCGTAGGGGCGCAGGATCTTGAGGTACACCCGCTTGCGCCGCTGCTGGCGCAGGCCGGCGTTGGTGATCATGTCGATGAAGGGCTGTGCGCTGCCGTCGAGGATGGGCAGCTCGAGGTTGTCCAGCTCGACAATGGAGTTGTCCACGCCCATGCCGATGAATGCCGACAGCAGGTGCTCGGTAGTCGAGATGAGCACGCCTTTCTTCATCAAACTGGTGGCGTAGCTGACTTTGGCTACGTTGCGGCAGACAGCTTCGACTTCGAAGTTGTCGAGGTCGGTGCGGCGGAAGACGATGCCAGTACCGGCCGGAGCGGGTAGGATGCGCAGATGAACCGGCGCTCCGCTATGGAGGCCAATGCCACTGCATTCGGCGGGGACCCGAATTGTTCTTTCGTACACCAAAGGGTGCAGTCTTACAGTGGGCGCACAACTAGATTACAGTTTGAAGCAGGCAAGTGCTGTTGTATTTTTACAACAGTCGTTGTGATAAAGTGCACGGGAGGCAGAGGCTTGACAAGCCTTACCAAACTGTAAAGCATTTTTTATCAATATGTTAGAGACAACACGAAGATATGTTTTCCCATAGTTTGCGGGATGCATGCGAGGTAACTGGCGAAATACCCGCGCACACGATTTTGCAACGCGAGACCGGAATAGAAAAAGTCTGAGCGTTGAAACACGCTACTTTGGCGGTGGCTCCGTCGGCGCGGTGTCACCCGCGATCAGGCTGGTCAGACTGTCGGAGAGCTGCTGATTGGTCACGACGTAGAAGGTCCCGCCGCGTCCGTTCTGGCTGCTGCCGCAGTTGGTACCTGAGATGGTGCCTTGCTGGTTCATGTCGCCGAAGATGGCGTAATGCTCGTTGCCTGAGGTCGAGACACCAAGCTTGGCGTGGTTGTAGTTGGTTCCCAGCCCTCCGGTAAGGCCAATCTCCTTGCCGGACCAGTGTCCGGTGGTGGCAATTTCGACCGGGCCAGGTTTAGCGAGCGTGGTGCTCCAGCAAGCGATGCTGGTGCTTGCCGTGGTGGTATAGATTTCCGGCGTCGCCCACCAGGTCGCGGTGCGCAGAGGAACGCCGCCAAGAATGGCGGAAACCATCTGCCAGGGCGGAACTTTCAGGGCGGATGGCTTGGAGATCAACTGTACTCCCGTAGAGAGCGTTGTCGTCGAGTACGCTTTGCTGGCAGACTTGACGCCCAGGCTCGCGACCAACTGTTGAACGTCTTCAGGCCCGCCGTTGTTCACGATCTGGCGGTTCTTGGGATCGGTGACCACGCTGGCATTGCCGAGCGCCGTCAAGACTTTTACGAGATCGTCCTTGGTGAGGCGTAACGCGAAGAAGTGCTGACTGACCTGGACGTCGTTGTCTTTGACGCAGCCCAAGGTATTGCCGTCGCTCTTGCGGGGAGCATCCTGACTGCCCGCCGCCGGCCACGAAGGGGTCGTCACCTGCAGGACGAGGCCTTCGCCGTTGTCATTCCAGGCAATCATGCCCTTGGAATGGCCCCAGGGAGCGCCGCAGGATTCGCTGCAGCCGCTGATGTTGGGATCGTCGTAGAACTGGTCGTTCCATACCACGTAATGGAAGGGACCGTTGTACACCTCGTCGAAGGTGGCGCCAATGGGATCATTGATGGTATCGCCGGCGCATCCGCTGCCCTGTTGCAGGGTCGGCGACTCGCTACTGGCATAAACAAACTGCTGGCTGAAGTTCTTGTAGGACTGCACATCGCCGCCAAACAGGCATGCCCTCGTGGCGCCTTCGCTGCAGCCGGGAAACGTCGCGGAGTTCAGCTTGAAGACGAACCACCAGTCAACCGGACGGCCTCTCTGCAGAAGCGGAACCGGCCCCGTAGGACACGCGGGAAGGCCAGGACCACCGCAACTCGCCGGCAGGACCATAGTTTGTTGCGAGGTGGGCTGCGAGACTACCTGCGGTGTAGCAGGAGCATTTCCGCTGATCAATTGCGCGCCCGCGCCGATGGCGAGCGGCAGCAAGGCAGCGGCAACAGGCACGCGCCGCTTCCTGACCGGGGTGGAAGAGGGCGAGGTGGGCCGCGCAGTTGACCGGCTCGTGGTGGTAGTGCGTCGCGTCGGCATGGCGGCTCTAGCTAATGCTTACGACGGCTACGTCGTAGGCGTCAGGAAATGCATCGCTGGTGGCCTGAATGGTTGCGCGAAGAATTGGATACGGCTGACCCGCCGGCGTCGCCGGAGGACTGGGGGCCGTGTAGAGTCCGTTTTGGTCAATGTCGCCTCCTCCAGTTACGGGAACGATGACCGCCCAATGCACTGCCGAACCTGGCTGGCGTGGCACGTCAGCCTTGAACTGTTGTGTCTGCCCGTAGCGGATCATGGCCTTTACGGGAGTGATCGTGATACCCGCCCCGGGCGGAACCAGTCCCGCCGGATCGCTGAACTGGATTCCCTTGCTCACCAGATAAGAGCTGCCGCTGATGCCGAGGAGAGTAAGAACGGTTGTCGGGACAATCGGGAAACGCGGGTCGGTCGACGTCAGGGTGGCAACCACCACGAGAAACAGGCTGAATGCGATCACGAAGGTGAACACCAGGAACTGAAACCGTGACATACTGGCATCGCCGTTCGGTTCGCTGATCAACTTGGAGAGGTCAATGTTCCCGTTGTACATCTCCCGTAAGACCACGAAGCCCAGGACGGCGATCATCGCGCAGATCAGATAACCGGCGACCAGGGTCAGAATATGCAGAGGGGTCAGCAACATGTCAAGTTCTCCTCACTTCGAGCGGTTGGCAAACCACCGCGCATAGGCCTTTCCAACGAGATAGATTGCGTTGCTTCCGCCCATGAGGGCCGGCCAACCACTGGGAATGTCGGGCAGCTGTCCGGTCTTGGCCGTCTCTGTGGTTTGCATCACGTAATAAAGCGCAGCGCCTATGGTAGCGGCCAACAATTGAACCCTTTCTGGACTGAAGTACAGATTGCCGTTCTCATCGCGGCCGTTGGCAGCCGAGGTCCGACCGTACAACAAGTATTGTGTATTGATGCGCCCGTTCAGTAGTTGATAAACGATAAGGCTAGCAAGAGCCCCCAGGAAGATCAGGACCTCCCAACGCACGAGTTGAAGCAGAAGATCCATTCCGGGCAGCGCCAGCCTCAGTTCGACGTCACACGACGACCTTCGACTACCATGAACGACTTAGACAAAAGATGGCGCAATGTTACTCTGGACTCGCAGATTGTCAAGAACAATCGTCATAGTTCGTTCGTCAAGATTTCTATGGGAGCCCCGGCCAGCGCGCCACATCGGACGGAGTCACATTATTCCTTCGGCGTTGTTTGGTCTGCTTTCTCCTTCGCATCTTTCTCCGCTGCCTCCGCCCCGGGCATCAGGTTCTTCAATGGCGCCTTGTGCTGCTCTTCCAGTTCAGGATGAGGCAGCGGCTTGCGCGGCAGCATCTGGTCACGCATGGCGGCGTTGTAAACAAAGATGGCCTCCACAACAGCCGCCTGTGCAAGGTCTTCGGGCGCCAGGCGTTCATAGGTGTCCATGTTGGAGTGGTGTGAGCGCGATCCGTAATCGAGCGGGTCCTGGATGAACTGGAACCCGGGAATGCCAACTGCATTGAACGCTTCGTGGTCGGTGCCTTCCGTGTTGCGCAGGGTCAGCGTCGTAACTCCAAGGTCCTTGAGTGGTTCCATCCACTGAGCGAAGACCGGCCCGATGGCCGCATTCTCCTGCAAGTAAATGCCTCTGATTTTCCCGCTGCCGTTGTCCACGTTGAAGTAGCCGGAAATCTTCTTCTGATCAGGCTGGAGTTGCATCGGGCCTGCGGGTTTGCGCAGCCACTCCGGCAGCTTGAGTTGCTCAGGCGTGGTGGACAGCGGCACGTTGCCGAAGTGCTGCTTAACGTAACCATACGAGCCGTACTCACCTTGTTCCTCGCCCGTCCACAACGCAACGCGGATGGTGCGGCGCGGTTTCACCTGAAGAGTATTGAGAATGCGCATCACCTCCAGGGCGACAACCGTACCCGCGCCGTTATCGGTTGCGCCGGTGCCTGAAGCCCAGGAGTCGAGGTGCCCTCCGACCATCACCAGCTCGTCTTTCAACTTCGGATCGGTTCCGGGGATCTCGGCAATGGTGTTGTAGCCGTGCTCGTGATCGCCAGTGAACTTGGTGTCAACGTTCATCTCCAGCGTGACCGGCACGTGGGCCTTCAGCAGGCGGTACACGCGTCCGTAATTCTCGATCGCCATCACCACCATAGGGAGGGGATTGGCGTGCTCGCGCTTGTACGCCTCCCAGTTAAAGGAGGCGCCATTGTCATCGAAGATGGTGCCGCCCGAGCCGCCACCGGCCCGGCCGTCACGGCTGGGGAGGACCACCGCCAGGGCGTGTTCATCGACCAGGAACTGGGCGATCTTCAGGCGCAACTCCCGGCGCTTCATAAGCTCTTGGATGAAGTCCTGGCTGGGCGGCTTGAGTGGATATTCCGTAAGCTTCTTCAGTTCGGCGTCATCCAAGCGCGTCCAAAGCGGTTTGTCCACCGGAGGCACGTCCCGCATCGCGCCGTACAATACGATCTTTCCGGCAAGTTTGCCCTTGTACTTCTCGAGGTCCCTCTCCTCCTTTACATCAATCCAGATGGCGGGAGCGGTGATGGCGCCGTTCGTCGCCTGAGACCAGGGCGCAGCCTGCGCGATAAAGACGGCGGTATCAGGAGATATCATGCGGGCCCATGTATTGAGCTGCTGCCAACCCATGCCGAACTCGCCCCAGTCCTCGAGGTGCGCATTGCTGCATCCCATCGCCGTGAACTGGTCCCGGGTCCATTCGTTGGCGTGCTTCAGATTCGGCGATCCTGTCAGGCGCGGTCCGATGTCGTCATCCAGCGCGGACGCATATTCCATCACGTGGGAATGGTTGAGACCCTCCTCACGAATCCGCTGGTACATGCCGTAGTCGAGCGTCTCGCGCAGCGGCTGCGGCATCTCATACGATGGTTGATTGGCGTCGCTGGACTTTGTCTTGTCTGCGGCCGTTGAGAGCGGCAGGAGAGCGAGAGCGACAACGAGAAGAAGGGAACAGGTGAAAATATATCGGGGTGACATGAGGCAGTGTCCTCCAATCGAGCGTCACAAATCGTAATCCCGCAGACTATCAGATAAAAAGCGGAGCCAGACAACTGAAGTACTGGTGACCTTAGTCACTCGAGAACGAATCATCGGAGTTTGTGGTTACAATCGGATTCCGTATGGCGCTTGAAGAGTACAAACGGAAGCGCGATTTCAAGCAGACACCTGAGCCGCCGCCCAAGGTCGGCAAGGCCGGGCAGCGCCGTTTCGTGGTGCAGAAACATCGCGCTTCGCATCTGCACTACGATTTTCGCCTCGAGATGGAAGGCGTGCTGAAGTCGTGGGCGGTTCCCAAAGGGCCGTCGCTCGATCCCGCCGATAAACGCCTTGCCATGCAGGTGGAAGATCACCCGGTTTCGTACTTTGATTTCGAGGGCATCATTCCGCCCGGCAACTATGGCGCGGGCACCGTCATGGTTTGGGACATGGGAACCTGGGAGCCGCAAGGTAATGGATCGGAGATGCTGCACAAGGGCGACCTGAAGTTCCGCTTGAATGGCAAGAAGCTGAAGGGCGACTTTGCTCTGGTGCACATGAAGTCGCGCCGGCCCGGAACCAAGGGCAACGAGTGGCTGCTGATCAAGCATCGAGACGCCTACGATCAGGCGGGCTACGACATCGACAAATACGACTACTCGGTGCTGACCGGGAGAACCATGGACGAGATTGCGGGCGATGCCGGCTCGGCAGAGTGGAACAGCCGTCCGGCGTCTGTGGCCGGCAGGTCGAAGAAGAACGACTGGCTGGCTGAATCGATTGCCAAGGCCGATGCCAGGAAAGCCAGGGCCGCGAAGAAGTCCGCACCTGCTGTAAAAAAAAAGCCCGCTCGAGCTGAAAAAGCAGCCAAAGGAGTAAGTCCTCAGGCGGCGCGCATCGGTCACAAGGCGCCGATGCCGCGGGTGATTCATCCCATGCTGGCCACACTGGTGGACCGGGCCTTCGATGATCCGCAGTGGTTCTACGAGATCAAGTGGGACGGATACCGAGCGATAGCCTATCTCGACGCGGGTTCCGTGCGCCTGGTCTCGCGCAATCAAAATGATTTGACCTCGGCTTATCCTGAGCTGCACAACATCAGCGACAACGTGAAAGCGCGCAACGCGATTTTGGACGGCGAGATCGTTGCTCTCGATGACGAGGGAAGACCTTCCTTCGGACTGATGCAGCAACGGACCGGGATCGGTTCAGGTGGCCGCCGCATTCAGCGCACACGTGACGACATTCCGGTGGTGTACTACGTGTTCGACCTGCTCTACCTTGACGGCTACAACCTGATGCCGGCGGAACTGGAGCAACGCAAGGAACTGCTGGCTTCGATTCTGGCGCCGAGCGATCTTATCCGTTACTCGGACCATTACATTGGGAACGGCAAGGCACTGTTTGAAGCCGCGGCCGAACGCCAACTGGAAGGCATCGTGGCGAAGCACCGGACCAGCCAGTATGTGCAGAAGCGCAGCCGCGAATGGCTCAAGATCAAGATTGTGCAGCAGCAGGAGTGCGTCATCGGAGGCTACACCGATCCACGCGGTGCGCGCGAAAACTTTGGCTCTGTGGTGCTTGGGCTTTACGACGATCAGGGGCGGCTGATCCATGTCGGCCACGCCGGCAGTGGTTTTACAGAGCAGTCGCACGCTGAGTTGTGGAAGCGGCTGCACGCGCTGGATACGAAGAGCAATCCGTTCTACGGCAAGGTTGAGAGCACCAGGCGGGTACATTTCGTGAAGCCCGAACTGGTGGCGGAAATCAAGTTCACCGAATGGACGCACGAAGGACAGAGCGGCGGGATGAAGATGCGCGCGCCGGTGTTTGAGGGATTGCGATTCGACAAGAAGCCGACCGAGTGCAAGTTGGAGCGTCCGGTGAACATCAGCGCTGGGCCGGCTAGCGTCGCTTGAGATGGCCGGAAGCTGCCGGTTTCTGGCGTTCTCCGGGAAGTCTCACTTTACTTAGGACCCCGGCGACAACATTCTGAAATTGACTGTTTTCTTCTGGCTGCCTGCGTACTATCATGCGGAGGTTTACCAACAATAACTTTTTGTCCTGGAGGCGACCATGAGCGCAGCCCCACCATCGCGCAGTACCGAGGAAGGCAGTCTTGGCCGTTTCGGGCTTGCTCTGGCGGCGTGGAGCGAGCGCTGGTTTCCTGATCCGCTGGTGTTTGCGCTGCTTGGCGTGGTGGTGGTCTTCGTCTTCGGGCTCATCCTGGGCCAGAGCCCGGCTAAGCTCGCCGTGCAGGGTGGAAAGAACTTCTGGACTCTGGTTCCTTTCACCATGCAAATGGTGATGATCATCATCGGCGGCTACGTCGTCGCATCGTCGCCTGTCGTCTATCGCGGCATTCGCGCACTTGCCGGAGTGCCCAAGACCCCGCGTGGCGCGATCGCTCTGGTTGCGCTGCTTTCTATGCTGACGTCGCTCATCTCGTGGGGACTCAGCTTGATCTTCAGCGGCGTCTTTGTGCGCGAGCTGAGCCAGCGCGTCAAGGGCATGGATTATCGCGCCGCCGGTGGCGCTGCATATCTGGGACTTGGGGCTGTCTGGGCGCTTGGCCTTTCGTCGTCGGCTGCCATGATGATGGGCACCAAATCCACAATCCCGCCGGCGCTCTTCAACATCACGGGACTGATTCCTCTGCGCCAGACTATTTTCCTGTGGCAGAGCCTGATCACGGCGGCGGTCCTGATCGTGGTGTCGGTCATTGTTGCGTATCTGTCGGCGCCCGCGCCGGAGAACGCTCGCACCGCCGAGTCCTATGGCCTGGAATATGAGGCGATGGATGCCAAGATGGCTCCTAGAACCAAGCCGGGCGAGTGGCTGGAATACAGCCCACTGCTGACAGTGCTGGTAGCGGCGCTTCTGCTCTGGTATCTGATCGACGTTTTTCGTACCTCGCCAACAGGAGCTTTGGCGGCCCTCGATCTGAATACTTATAACCTGATGTTCATTACCGCCGGACTCCTGCTGCACTGGCGTCCAAAGCGCTTTCTGAGGGCAGTCGGCGAGTCCGTTCCTGCCACCAGCGGCGTCCTGATTCAGTTTCCGTTTTACGCCGTGATCTTCGGAATGATCGTTGGCACCGGCATCAGCGAGTGGCTGGCGAATCTCTTCACCAGGATCAGCACACCGGGATCTTATCCGTTGCTGGTCGCGGCATACTCCGCGATACTCGGCATTTTCATTCCTTCGGGCGGCAGCAAGTGGGTGATTGAAGCGCCCTATGTCATGCAGGCAGCCAACGCGCATCACGTGCATCTTGGCTGGGTCGTGCAGATTTACAATGCCGCCGAAGCCTTGCCAAACCTGGTCAATCCTTTCTGGATGCTGCCGCTGCTGGGCATGCTGCGGCTCAAGGCGCGGGACATTGTCGGCTACGGCGTGCTGCAGTTGATCATCCACATTCCGATTGTGTTTTTCCTTTGCTGGTTGTTTGCATGTTACACGCCGTATCTACCGCCGGTAAAGTGAAGGTGGCGCCGGTCACTTGATGTCCCTTATCGGCTGAACCGTAACGTAGTCATGGCCGTTGTCGTCCATCGCGCGGGCGATGACAGTGTTGAAGGCATCGCGCAGCTCGGGATATTTCGCCATCAGCGCTTTCATCACCGCCAGATTGTCCTGGGACGCGAGGCCGGCGTTCGCCGCGTCAGGGGTCTGGTACTGCACGCGCAGGTCGAGATTGTCGTCAAGAGTTACGGCAACCAATTCTGTGACCTTGAACGTCTTGCCACCTGCTGTCAAGCTGAGCGGCAACGCAGCGGTGGGCACGTCGCCCGGCAGTGCGGCTTGCAATTCGTCGCCGACCTTGTCCAGTTGCGGGGTGCTCATGAAGCTCACCGGCGCCAGCAGGTCCCACGCTGTCAGATAGTAGAGCCAGGCATTTCGCGGCTGTCCTTTCGCCTTGAACTCCCGCGCCTTGCTCAGATACCACTGACCGTCGTGTCCGGCGATGGAATCAACCCGCGGATAATAGCCAGCCAGCTTCCACGCGCCCGACATCTCCTGCAGGACCAATGTGAGCGTGATTGGGACTTTTCCGGCGACCTTCTGAAAGACGATGGCATAGCGACCCGGCGGCAGATTGGGGATGAAGAAACCGATGCGGTTGGGCGAGTTGTAGATGCCGCAGTAGAAGTCAGCCCGCGCCAGCGGAGCTTTCGCTTGCGACGCATCCAGCAGGTAGGTTCCTGTGATCTCGGGCTGGCCGTCGGCAAGAAGCTGCTTGTTGGCGACCACGGCGCGCTCGATGCTGCCAAAATCACCGGCAATTGCCGGAATGGCGCTGGCCTTGAGGCCGGCAACATCCCCGTGGGCGGACATGTCAAGATACTTGCGGGCCGCGCTTTCGATGGCATTTCTCGTCGGTGCCTCAAGGTCGGGGCCATTGAAGCAGGTTTGCGCGCGAGCGGAAGGGAAGAGAAGAACCGACAGTCCAATCGCAAAGGCGACACGGAGAAATCCGCGAACCAAGACGAAAGAGAACGACGAACACATCATATTTATCGAATTCCTGCCGGTGCGAGAACGCATTCGTACAAAATTGCGACCGGCCAACTCGTCATGGGGTTAGAATAAGCTCACGGTTGGTGCAGTCCATCCAACTCTTATGGTACGCCGTGCGCAAACGTTGGGATTGCCGCTGTTGTTGGCAGCGGTGTTCTGCCTGGCTGGGAGCGAGTCAGCAGCCCAGAACGGCCCCCCGAAGGTCACGCCGATAGCGGCAACGACCACTAGCGTCCAGCCGAAGGCGCATACTCACCGCAAGAAGGCAGCGCCCGACCCACCGGCTCCTCAGGCGCCCGCGCCTCCGCCTACTCTGGAACAATCGCCTCCAACCGCGCCGCAGGTCAACTACAGCAATACGCAGCTGACGATCATCGCCCGGAACGCCACCTTGTCCCAGGTACTGCGCTCGGTGCAGTCGCTGACCGGCGCATCGGTTGACATGCCCTCAAGCGCATCCAACGAGCGCGTTGCCGGCCAGTTCGGTCCGGGTCAGCCCCGCGATGTGCTCAACGCCCTGCTGAATGGTTCGAAGTTCAACTACATCATCCTGGGCGTAACCGGCGACCCCGGCGCGGTGCAAAAAGTCATCCTGACCACTTTCCGGCCTGCGCCATCGGGCACCACGGCGCAGAACACTCCGCCGCCCGAGGAGCCGCAGGATGAAGAGAGCTACAACGAGCCCGAGCCGCAACCCGGACCGCCCCAGCCGATACCTCCGCAGGTTCGTCACCGGCCGAACATACCGAACATGCCTCCTCGTGGGCCCGAGACCTTCACCCAGCAGCAGGTACAGCCTCAGGTGCAGCCACAACCGCAACCGATTCCCGATGGCGGTCCTGAGAACGCCCAGCCCGGCGGCAAGACGCCCGAGCAGTTGTTGCAGGAGCTGCAGCAGATGCAGCAACAGCAGCAACAAATGCAGGACCAGTTGAACCCTGCCAACCGCCAGCCGCCGCAGTAATTGGGTTACTAACCTTTTTCCGCCTGTTCGCGCAATGAGGCCGCGTAGGGCTCTCGCGCCACGCCGCGCTCGGTGATGATGGCGGATACGTAACTGTGCGGCGTCACGTCGAACGCAGGATTCTCAACGTTAACGCCGTCAGGAGTAATCTGCTTGCCGGCCAGATGCGTAACCTCGCGCGACGCACGCTGCTCGATCGGAATCTGGCTGCCGTCAGGGGTTTCCAGATCAACGGTTGAAAACGGAGCGGCGACGTAGAAAGGAATGCCGTGCTCTTTGGCCAGCACGGCGACGGTGTAGGTGCCGATTTTGTTGGCGACGTCGCCATTGGCTGCGATGCGGTCGGCGCCCACAACCACGGCGTCAATTTTGCCCTTCTGCATCATGGCACCGGCCATGTTGTCGGAGATGACCGTGGTTGGAATGCCGTCCTTCATCAACTCCCACGCTGTCAGACGTGACCCCTGCAGAAAGGGGCGCGTCTCATCGGCGAAGACGTGCAGCTTCTTGCCGGATTCCACGGCGGCGCGAATCACTCCCAGGGCGGTGCCGTATCCGCAAGTCGCCAGCGCGCCGGCGTTACAGTGGGTGAGGATTCCGCCGGTTGAAGGAAGCAGCACGGCGCCGTGCTTACCCATCGCCTGATTGGCAGCGATGTCTTCCAGCAACATTTGTTGCGCTTCGGCGATGAGGTCCTGCTTAGTCTTCGGAATAGGCTGGTCTTTGAGCTCCTCGAACTTCTCCCACATTCGGCGGATGCCCCAAAAGAGGTTGACAGCGGTTGGTCGCGTCTGAGCAAGCTCCTGACAGATGTGGTTGAAGTCGCGCTTCAACCCGGCGTAGTCCGTCGCATTGGAGTCACGCACGCCCAGCGCAACTCCCATCGCCGCCGTCACGCCGAGCGCCGGCGCGCCGCGTACGATCATGGTGCGGATGGCGTCGGCAACCTGCTCGTAGGTAGTGCAGGTGACGTAGGTCTCTTCGGTGGGCAGCTTCGTCTGATCGATGAAGCGCACGCCGTCGTCGGTCCATTCCAGGGTCTTGATCATCAGTGGTCAGTAGTCAGTTGTCAGTTCTCGTCCGGATAAGCGTTTAGGATACAAGCTTCAAATGTTCGGCCCGCACATCGTTGGCGGTAAACAACGAAATGAACGGCGCGGGAGCAGCAGCCTTCTCCACGTTCGCACGACCGCCTGCCTCCTGGCGCTCTACAAGGCACAACACGCCAACGATGTCGAATCCAAACTCGCGCGCTGCTTCGATCGCCTGAATCGTCGAAGCCCCCGTTGTGCAGACGTCGTCCACAATGACTACGCGCGACGGTTTCTGGCGAAAGCCTTCGATGCGTTGGCCGGTGCCGTGCGTCTTCTCCGCTTTGCGAACGAGGAAGCCGTGGATCGGCGTGCCGTGTTGCGCGCTGATCACCGAGGTCGCGACCACAATCGGGTCGGCGCCCATGGTCAATCCGCCAATGGCGTCGGCGCGCCAGCCGCGATCGTTAATCTCGTGCAGCACGGTTTCGCCGGTCAGCAAAGCACCGGTTGCGTCCAGCGTGGTCAGGCGGCAGTCGATGTAGTAGTCACTGGTGCCGCCGCTGGAAAGCCTGAATTCGCCGAGGCGAAAGGATTTCTCGGCCAACATCCGCAGGAGTTGTGCACGCGCAGTCGCCATCATAGTCATTCAACGCCTAAACGCTTCAGGAGAGGTTACAAATCAGGACACAATAGCCACATAAGTGCCCTACCACTGCGTGCCCCATACTTTATCCTTCGCAAGCTCCACAACCTCTCCATTGTCTGTCCTGAGGAGATAAGTCTTATCATTTTCGATTAGAATGGTAACCGGTACGGATAGCTCAGGCTCGGTGCTCGCCTTCTGCGGCAGGAAAAACTCTATTCCGAGCTCTCTGGCTCCAATCTTGGCTTCCGGTGACACCAAGAATCTGGCCTTAGGCCATTCGCGCTGTCCGCGCGTCCTCAGAAACCCCAAGATCCCCGAAAATAGGATCAGTCCAAGAGCGACATACGCCACAGCTTGGTAATATCTCTCGGCCGTTGGGCGACGGTGGTATCGCCAGCCGATATATCCTGACATCAATAGAGGGAGGAATGGCATCCCGCTCAAAATCCAGTTGGTCCCAAACACAGTGTTTATGTCAACCAGCGCAAATATCGCCATGGAAGGAACCGCCAGCACCCACCACGACCAGCGCTGAAACTTAAATAATATCGGCAAGAACACGATAAATAGACCGATTAGATAAAGCCCAAGGCAAAATGTGCCCTCGGTTAGCACTACAGGCGTACTAATGGGGTAAATTATGGGGAAGTGGCCGGGCCGAAGAAATCGCAGTAAAGATGTAAAGTAAGTAAAACCCGATAGGTATGCGGCTGCTATAAGCAATGCACTATATTTCAGCAACAGGTCTAAACCGTGCCGTGGAAGAAAACCATCTTGAAGATCCTTCAAATCTTGCGAAACTGTGGTTGCATTCGTTCCCATAACTTCACCCGGTATGCTAGAGTCATCCATCCGATCTCGCTAGGTACCAGCTTATCTAAGCGATCATTCCTTCCGATACGTGTTTCGACACGTAACCGCAGAAGCAACCTTTTCGGCGCTCCTGATACAAAACGGTTTATGAGAGCACTCCAGCTTCCCTAAAAGTTTCTCTCTGTGCCTCTGTGTCTCTGTGGTTAGTTTTCATCGTGCCTCTGTGGTTAATCTTCATCTTGGGAAACGATACCATCCTCATCCGGCGACCTTTTCCAGGTGGCGGAAGTGGTCGCTGGCAACCCAAAGCGCCGTGAACAAGGCAAAGTTGTAGCCACAGTGCGTCAGAAAAGAAGCAGCAACTGAATTCGTGCGGACGCGAACGATAGTGAAGACAATCCCGACGACAAAGATGCTGAGGATAGGCCCCCAGGCGTAGCCAAGCTGGGCGCCGTGGATCCCGGCGAAGGCGGCCGCCGTCACGACCACGGCGATGGTCAGACTAAAGGTGCTGCGCAGCAGCGGATACAGCAGCCCCCGGAAGAACATTTCTTCCATCAGGGGAGCCAACGTCAGCCCAAACGCAGCCAGCAGGTACGCACCAGTGGCGTCGTGAAAGTACTTGTCCATGGGCAGCGACTTAGGAATGGGCAGCAGGTTCGACAGGCTCTCGACAACAATGGCGAGCACGGTCCCGCCAACGAAAAACGCAGGGGCGGTGACCGCCGGCCAGTTCCAGCGAATCGCTTGGGCAAAGCGCTCCCGCGTCTTGCTGCGCACCAGGATGAAGATGAATACAAGTACCAGGGGATAAGCGGCTGCTTGCGCTCCGACTACGATGCGGGCGTCGGTAGCCAGATCGGCCAGCGGCATCCTCCGCAACTGAGGAATGTGGCGCGCGATGAACAGCGCGGCCATGCTGAACAGGAATACCGTGAAGAGTGTGAAGCCGAGGACGGCCAGCACGTCCCACCATGACCAGGCCGGAAAACGCGGAGCGAGCAGGGGTGGCTCCATTGGAACGAGCTCGGGCTGAAGACGAGGTTCTTCAGCTACCTCAGGCTGAGGCAGGCTCTCGTTAGGTCCGGGCAGCGGCTTGGATCGCAGAAACATGACTAGCTGACGCCCTCGGAGACTGTTACGACATCGTCTTCGGCTCGTGGCTGCGCATTAGACGCGCACGGTAACAGTTTCGCCAGAATTTCGCCCGTGTAGGATTTCCTGACCCTCGCGACCTGCTCCGGCGTTCCCGCGGCAACAATGCGGCCACCCTTTTCGCCGCCTTCCGGCCCGAGGTCGATAATCCAGTCGGCATTGCGGATGACGTCCATATTGTGCTCGATAATGATGACGCTGTTGCCCAGGTCGGTCAGCCGGTGCAGCACCTCCAGCAGCTTGCTGACGTCATCAAAGTGCAGGCCGGTGGTCGGCTCGTCCAGCAGGTAAAGCGTCTTGCCGGTCTGCCGCTTGCTCAGCTCGCGCGCCAGCTTGATGCGCTGCGCTTCGCCGCCCGACAGCGTCACCGCCGACTGCCCAAGGTGAATGTATCCCAGCCCGACGTCCACCAGCGTCTGCAGCTTCTGCTTGATCTGCGGGAAGTTCTCCAGCAGCGGCAACGCGTCAGCCACCGGCATCTCCAGTATGTCAGCGATGGAGTATCCCTTGTACTTTACGGCCAGCGTCTCGTGATTGTAGCGCCTGCCGCCGCAGACTTCACATTGGACATAGACGTCGGGCAGGAAGTTCATCTCGATGCGCCGCTGGCCTTCGCCCTGGCAGGCCTCGCAGCGGCCGCCGGCGACGTTGAACGAGAAGCGGCCGGCCTTGTAGCCGCGCTCGCGCGACTCCGGCAGCATGGCGAACAAATCGCGGATGTGAGTGAAGACGCCGGTGTAAGTGGCCGGATTCGAGCGCGGCGTTCGGCCGATCGGCGACTGGTCAATCTGGATGACCTTGTCGATGTGTTCGGTTCCCGTAATGGCCTTGTGCGCGCCCGGTTCTTCTCGGGAACCATAAAGCGTCTTGGCCAGGGCGCGATAGAGAATGTCATTGACCAGCGTGGACTTGCCCGAGCCTGAGACGCCGGTGACCAGCGTCATCACGCCCAGCGGGAAACTGACATCGAGGTTCTTCAGATTGTTTTCTCGCGCACCCAGGATCGTGATGGCATTACCGTTGGGCTGGCGGCGCGCGTAGCGATACGTAACCTGCTTCTCGCCGGAGAGATATTGTCCGGTGAGCGAGCGCGGCTCGGCTTCAATTTCCTGTGGTGTGCCGCTGGCGACGAGTTCACCGCCATGGCGTCCTGCACCCGGTCCGAGGTCAATCACGTAGTTCGCTCGCAGGATCGTGTCCTCGTCATGCTCGACGACCAGCACGGTGTTGCCCAGGTCGCGCAATGACTCCAGCGCCTGCAGCAGGCGATCGTTGTCGCGATGGTGCAGGCCGATGGATGGCTCGTCGAGAACATACAAGACACCGCGCAGCTTCGATCCGATCTGCGTTGCCAGCCGGATACGCTGGCCTTCGCCGCCGCTGAGCGTCATGGCGGAACGGTCGAGTGAGATGTAACCGAGTCCTACGGCATTCAGGAAACCGAGCCGTTCAGCAATCTCTTTGAGAATTCGTCCGGCGATAAGTTCCTCGCGTTCGGTCAGCTTGATCAGCGCGATCGCCTCTACCGCGCGCGACACAGGCAACGCTGTGAAATCAGCGATGGACATACCGTTCACTTTCACAGCGAGGCTTTCGGCGCGCAAACGCTTGCCCTGGCACACGGGACAGACGGTCGCCGACATGTGGTCGAGCAGCCATTCGCGATAGGTTTCCGACGAGCTCTCTTCCAGGTTCCGGCGCAGATACGCGAAGACTCCCAGGAAGCCGGCGCGCCTGGGCTCGCCCCGCCGCGGTCCATAGAGAACCAGGTCCTGTGTTTTGCGCGGCAGTTGCTCGAACGGCGTGGCCAGATCAAAGCTATAAGCGGCAGCCGCCAGTTGCAGCATGTGAATGAGATTTTGCGAAGCGGATCCCGGTCCCAACGCGCCGTCCAGCAAGGGCTTCGACCAATCGGTGATCACCTTTGCCGGATCGAAGTCGAACCTGCTGCCCAGACCGTTGCACTCCGGACACGCCCCGTACATGCTGTTGAAGGAGAACGACCGCGGCTCCAGCGCCGGTACGTTGACGCCGCAATCCGGGCAGGCCAGCTTGGACGAGTACAGCCGTTCCTCTCCGCCCACCACGGCCACCTGCACCAGGCCGTTCGCCATCTTCATTGCCAGCTCGACCGCGCCGGCGAGGCGGCGTTCGATTCCAGGTTTCACCAGCAGGCGGTCCACAACCAGTTCGATGGTGTGGTTCTTGCGCTTGTCGAGCGTGATTTCCTCGTCGGCGATATTGCGTAGCTCGCCGTCAATGCGGGCACGTGTGTAGCCCTGCTGCGCCAGCTTGTCAATCTCCTTCTTGAACTCACCTTTGCGGCCACGCACCATGGGCGCCATGATCATGACTCGCTCGTCCGGCTTCAGTTCCATGACCTGCTGCACGATCTGGTCGGCCGACTGCCGCGAGATGGCGCGCCCGCATTGCGGACAATGGGGCACGCCGATGGATGAGTACAGCAGGCGAAGATAGTCGTAAATCTCGGTAATCGTCCCGACGGTCGATCGCGGGCTGCGGCTGGTGGTCTTCTGCTCAATAGAGATGGACGGGCTCAGCCCGTCGATACTGTCGACGTCCGGCCGTTCCATCTGGTCGAGAAACTGGCGGGCGTACGCGGACAGGGTCTCAACATATCGCCGCTGACCCTCGGCGTAAATGGTGTCGAACGCGAGCGACGACTTCCCCGAACCGCTGAGGCCGGTGATGACAGTTAGAGTGTTACGCGGAATCTCCACGTCGATGTTCTTCAGATTGTGCTGACGCGCCCCGCGTACCGTAATGCTGGTGATGGCCATGAATAACTTTTGCAGGCTGCTCTGGAGACTCCGGGAGAGGAGAAACGCAACTCTACTCACGTATCTTATTTGCCAATATCGATGGCGGTCAATGCGAGGTAAAGTTGCATCAGAGTAGATGGAGAGATCGGCGCGACGGATTCAAGCGCGGGCCGGCGCCGATCAGGAGTGTCGGCATTGGCCGCATATAGAATCGAATAAAGACCAGCTCATGAACGCATTCATGCTTTCCTTCCTGCTGTTGTCCACGATAGTCATAGCATTCGTCTTTGGAATTGCCTTGGGATACTGGGCCATCTTGGGAGTGTTGCATCTGTTCCACCCAGCCCGCAGGCAGCCAAGCGCCTCTCATGCGCCTGCTCTTGCGCCGACAGCGAGCGGCGACTAGGGCGATCGGCAACCAGAAGTCGCTACCGATCGTGGCCGGCACTGATGCCGATCGCCACATTCTTGCCGAGATTGTCGAATATTTCATCTTCACCAGGCCTGACCGGTGAAGAACTTTTCCGCGTCGTCCGCTCTAGCTAGCTAGCCCAATCGTGCCTGTGTTGCAATCCGCCGCACTCCTTCGAACAACCGTTCGAAACTGTTGCGAAATACATCACGTGGCGGCGTGACCCCCGTCACAGCACTCAACCAATCCATATTCGACAATGAGATCGTACTGATGGAAGTTGCAACACCCGGTTTTTCTAACGCTTTATAGGAGCTGTCATGAAGAAAGTCATCTTAGCCGTGCTGCTCATCGCAGTGGCCTTGTTCCTGGTCCTTCCCAGTCTCTCCTGGGCGCAGAGCACCGAGGAGATCTACAAGGCGAAGTGCGTTGGCTGTCACGGACCCGACGGCAAGGGTACCGCCGCCGGCACAAAGATGGGAGCGCAACCGTTCTCGTCTCCCGCGGTACGGAAGATGTCGGACACCGAAATCGCCGACTTTATCGAAAACGGTGGGCCGCAGAAGAAGGCCACCCACGCTTTCGCTAACAAGGGTGTGAGCGCAGCCGATGCAGCGAAGCTGGCTGCTTATGTGAAGACGCTGAAATAGCTTTCGGCGCTGGCGTTCGCTCCAGAACCGCTTTTCGCCCTTCGCCTTTCGCCAGAAAGCCAGGCGGCCGTACGCGAGAAAAAGCGAACGGCGAAAGGCGATTCTGGAGTGGCCCCTCCCCCGAAGTCCGCAGTCGCCCGACGGCGCTCTCGCTTGGCGCCGCTTCCTACCTGCCGAGGTCCGACTGGGCCGCCAGGGCGACCTGGAGTGAAATCAATGAGCAAGGGACTACTTTACGATGCGACGTTGTGCATCGGCTGCAAGATGTGTGAGCAGGCGTGCGCTACGGAAAACGGCCTGCCGTATGACGAGCGCATTGCTACCGAGGAAGTTACGTCGGCCCACAAGTACACCACCGTCCTCGCCAAGGACGACAAGTTCATGCGCCGCCTGTGCATGCACTGCGACGATCCGGCCTGCGCCTCCGTCTGCCCAGTGGGCGCACTGAAGAAGACCGCGCTGGGCCCGGTCACCTACGACAAAAGCCGTTGCATGGGATGCCGCTACTGCATGGCCGCCTGCGTCTTTGGCGTGCCGAAGTATGAATGGGACAAGGCAGTGCCCGGTGTGCGCAAGTGCGTCATGTGCAGCAAGCGCGTGGCCGCAGGCAAGCCGACGGCCTGTGCCGAAGCCTGCCCCACCGGAGCGACGAAGTTCGGCGATCGCGACGAGTTGCTGGAAGAGGCGAAGAAGCGCCTGCACGACGATCCCGGGAAATATGTGCCCCACATCTTCGGCGAGACCGAAGTCGGCGGCACGTCGGTCTTTCTGCTGTCGTCGATCCCGTTCAACCAATTCGGCTACCGGCCCGACCTGACCGAGCGTGCCCTCCCCATGTACACCTACCAGGTGCTGTCAAAGATTCCCGATTTCGTACCGCTGTTCGGAGTGCTGCTGGGTGGCGTGTACTGGATCACCCATCGCCGCGAAGACGTGGCGCAGGCCGAAGCCGAAGAAAAGCAGCGCAAAGGCGGTGTCCAATGACGGTCCCGAGAATCAGGTTCACGTTCTGGAAGGGGCTCTTCGTGGTCATCATGATCGCGGGGGCTTACGTTACATATCTCCGGTTCTTTCATGGACTCGGCGCCGCCACCAACCTCAGCGATCGATTTCCCTGGGGACTGTGGATCGGCTTCGACGTGATGTGCGGCGTGATGCTGGCCGCAGGTGGCTTTACCCTGACCACCGCCGTCGAGATCTTCAATATCAAGCGCATGCATTCCATCGTCCGGCCGACGATCCTGACGGCCTTCCTGGGCTATCTTCTGGTTTGCGCGGCGCTGATGTATGACCTCGGCCTGCCGTGGAACATCTGGCACCCGATTGTCATGCGCAACCCCCATTCGGTGATGTTCGAGGTGGCGTGGTGCGTGATGTTGTACACCACGGTGCTGGCGCTGGAGTTCTCGCCGATTGTCCTGGAGCACTTCAACCTGCAAAAGCCGCTCCGCATCGTCCGGAAGCTGATGGTCGTCCTCGTGATCCTCGGTGTTCTGCTCTCGACGCTGCACCAGTCCTCGCTGGGCTCCCTGTATCTGATCATGCCCAACAAGCTGTCCCCGTTCTGGTGGAGCCCGCTGCTGCCGGTGTTCTTCTTCCTGTCGGCGATTGCGGTCGGTTTGGCGATGACCATCTTCGAGTCTTCGATGAGCTCGAAGTACTTCGGGCGCGAGTTGGAGTTGCCCGTGCTGATCGACCTGGGACGCGCGCTGGTCGTGGTGCTTGCCCTTTACGGCATCCTGCGCTTCGAGGACCTGTACCACCGCGACGCGCTCAAGCTGGTCCTGGTGCCGAGTTATCAGCAGCGTTTCTTCCTGCTGGAGATCTTCCTATCGGTCATTGCGCCGTTCTGTTTGCTGCTGGTGCGAAGAGTACGCGAGAGCGCACAAGGACTGTATTTTGCGGCTGTACTGACACTCCTCGGCTTCGTCACGAACCGCCTCAATGTCACCATCACCGGAGTCGAAAGCGCGAGCGCGCGCTACACGCCAAAGTGGACCGAAGTCGTGATCACCGCCATGTTCGTCGCACTCGGTTTCGCAATCTTCGGTCTGGTGGCAAGGTATCTGCCCATCTTCCCTGAGGAGAAGAGGGACCATATCCCGGCACGCCGCGAACCGGCTTTCGCAGAAGTCGCGGTGCCCGTCCATGCTGGAGACTGACAAGTCGGAGCCGTCCTCACCTGAACTCGAGGGTGCCTTTGTCTTCCATCCGCATTGGGTGCAGCGGGTGGGACGCAGCGTCAGCGCCAAGCTGATGGTCTCCATCTTCGTGGTCATGCTCATCATCTTCGGCTTGCTGGGCTATTTCAGCATCCGGCTGCATCGCAAGAACCTGGAGGCGACAGCGCTGGTAAGTGCCGAGCGGCAGAGCGAAGTTCTGCGCCGCAGCGCTTCGCATTACATGTTGCAGAATGACCGAGTCGGGCTTTATGAGCTGATGATGAACATGGCCGACCAGCCCGGGATGGTGCGGCTGCGCATTCTGAACGCGGAAGGCGTGATCACTTACTCGACCTCTCCCGCCGAAGTCGGCAAGGCAGTGGACAAGGGCGCCGAGGCCTGCTATGGCTGCCATGCCCAATCGCAGCCTCTGGCGCGCCTGAACCGCTCCGATCGTTTCCGGGTGTATCGTGCTGACCACACTCGCATTCTGGGCGTGATTACCCCCATCGAGAATCAGCCCGCCTGCTCCAATGCTGCATGCCACGCCCATCCTGCGAGCACGCAGATTCTGGGCGTGCTCGACACCAATCTTTCGCTGGCCAAGGTTGACGAAAGCCTGGCGCACGAGCGCCGCGCAATGCTGGCATACACCGCCATCGCGCTATTGGCGGTCGTCTTCCTGAGTGGGCTGTTTGTTTGGATCGTGGTCCACAACCCGTTACGCGCACTGAAGACCGGCACCGAACGCGTGGCGAAAGGGGATTTTGGGTATCAGCTCCCAGTCGCGTCCCACGATGAAATTGGGGAGCTGTCCCAGTCGTTTAACAGCATGAGCGAGCGGCTACAGGTTGCACAGGATGCAAGTGACGCCTGGGCGCAGAACCTGGAGTTCCTTGTCGAGGAAAAGACGCGCGAGTTGAAGCAGGCCCACCAGCGCATGTTGCACGTAGAGAAGATGGCCACCATCGGCAAGATGGCCGCGGTGGTAGCGCACGAAATCAACAATCCGCTGTCCGGCATTCTCACGTACTCCAAGCTGGTCAAGCGCTGGATTGGAAACAACGCCGCCAGCGCGCCGCGCCACGAAGAGATGCAGGGATCGCTCGACCTGATTGCCAGCGAAAGCAAACGTTGCGGCGAGCTGGTGAAGAACCTGCTGAGCTTCTCGCGGGTCTCGCCCATGAATCTGGCGTGGTGCGATCTCAACCAGGTGATCGACCGCTGCCTTCGCCTGGTGGAGCACAAGATGGAGTTAGGCGGCATCCAGCTCAACCTCGATCTCGCAGCGGACTTGCCCATGGCGCATTGTGATCCGGCGCAGATCGAGCAGGTGGTGCTGGCCATGGTCATCAATGCCATTGACGCCATGCCACACGAGGGCAACCTGTGGATCAGCACGCGCGTCACGGCAGATTCCACGATTGAGCTGGTGATTCGTGACGACGGCATTGGCATTCCAGCTGAGCACCTCCCGCACATCTTCGAGCCGTTCTACACGACCAAGGAATCCGGCGGATCGGGACTGGGGCTGGCTATTAGCCAGAACATTGTGGAGCGGCACGGAGGCCATATCGAGGTGAACTCGGTGGTGGGCCAGGGAACGACATTCAAGATTTTGCTCCCAGTTGACAGCCAGGCACCCGCGGCGGCGAAGGAACCCGACCGCGCAATGGTTGAAACGAGGTAGAAAAATGACGCAAGGCAAATTGCTGATTGTGGACGATGAACTCAGCGTACGTGATTCGCTGGCCAAGTGGTTCACCGAAGAAGGCTATGAAGTCGCCACAGCCGAGAGCGCCAACGAGGCGCTCACCCGCGTCGCCGAGACGGCGTTCGACGTCGCACTGGTGGACATCAAGATGCGCGGCACCGACGGCATCGAGTTGCAGCGGCGGTTGCACGAGATTTATCCCGACATGCTGGTCATCATCATGACCGGTTATGCCTCAGTGGAGACCGCGGTCGCTGCACTCAAGAATGGCGCTTACGATTATGTTACCAAGCCGCTTGATCCCGACGAGATTGCACATCTGGTAGCCAAGGCCATGTCACATCGGCGCACGCAACAGGAAAATGTCCGCCTGAAAGAGACCGTCGCCGAGATCGCGCACCCGTCGGACATCATCGGCCAGAGCGCTGCGATGAAGAAGGTCTTCGACGCCATCGAGACGGTGGCGCCGACCGATGCAACGGTGCTCGTTACCGGCGAAAGCGGCACTGGCAAGGAGCTGGTGGCGCGTGCCATTCATGCCGGAAGCCCGCGGCGCTTCCATCCACTAGTGGTCATACATTGCGGCGCGCTGACCGAGACGTTGCTGGAGAGCGAGCTCTTCGGGCATGAGAAGGGTGCTTTTACCGGCGCGCAATATCGCAAGAAAGGGAAGTTCGAAATCGCCGAAGGCGGCACTGTGTTTCTGGACGAGATCGGCGACATCAGCCTAAAGACGCAGACCGACCTCTTGCGCGTATTGCAGGAGCACGAGATCACGCGCGTGGGCGGCAACCAGACTATCAAAGTCGATTTCCGCGTCGTCGCTGCCACGAACAAAGACCTTGAGAAGCTGATCGAGGAAGGCAAGTTCCGCCCTGACCTGTACTATCGCCTGAACGTTTTCCACATCGAGATTCCGCCGCTGCGCGAGCGGCGGGAAGATATCCCAGCCCTGGTGGACCACTTCGTGCGTAAATTCTCCGGCGAAATGAACAAGAAGATCACGCGGGTTGCTCCCGCGGCCATGAACGCGCTGCAGCAGTATGGCTGGCCAGGGAATGTTCGCGAACTAGAGAATGCGGTCGAACGCGCCATGGTAGTGGCGCAGGAGCCTGAACTGCGCGAACAGGACTTCACGCTGCGGCCGAAGAATGGAACCGGGCTGGGCGATGTTCGCAGCCTCGAGGACATGGAACGCGTGCACATACTGCGCGTGCTGGACGAGTGCGGCGGCAACCAAACGCATGCTGCTGAGATTCTCGGTATTGACCGCGTGACATTGCATCACAAGCTGAAGAAGTATGGCTGGGCGCGGAAAGAGAAGGAGCAACTAGCAACTAGCAACTAGCAAACAGCCAAGAGCTGGGTGGATCGGCAGTTCGTTGTGCAGGATTTGCTTGTTGCCAGTCGCTAATTGCTAGTTGCTTGCTATGAAGAAGCTCCAGCTACTTCCTGTGGGCACCGTTGACGCCCGGCTTCTAGCCTGGCTAAGCCAGGCACTACACGAGAAATTTCGGGTGCCCGCAGAAGTGCTTTCACCGGCTATGGATCCCTCGTTCGCTCTTCACGCCGAGCGCCAGCAGTACCACTCTTCGGAAATCCTTGCCAGGATGCAGGGCTGCGTTACCAGCAATACCTGGCGGCTGCTGGGAATCACGTCATTCGATCTGTACATTCCGATTCTGACATTCGTCTTCGGTGAAGCGCAGCTTGGCGGAAGCGCCGCAGTGGTCTCCTATCATCGTTTGCAGCAGGAGTTCTATGGGTTGCCGGCTGATGCGGATCTGCTGGCCAATCGTCTGCTAATTGAAGCGGTGCACGAGCTAGGGCACACCATGCATCTGACGCACTGCCACGACTACAGTTGTGCCATGGCGCCGTCTCACGCGGTGGAGTGGATCGACATCAAGGACAGCGGTTTCTGCGAGGATTGCCTGTCGCGGGTATTGCAGACAGCGTAAAGCCCACCGAACGATAAACTGTTGTCGCCGTGACGGATGCCGTTAACAATCTTCGCGTGGTTCTGGTAGCAACGCGAAATCCTCTGAACCTCGGTGCAGCCGCTCGTGCCATGAGCAACTTCGGCGTCGCGCACCTGCGCGTGGTCAATCCCTACGAGATCGCCTTTCGCGAGGCGCGGTCTGCGGTCGGTGCATCGGCGGTGCTCGCAGACGCAGAAGAGTACAAGGACGTAGCTCAGGCCGTCGCCGACTGCTCACTCGTTGTGGGAACGACAGGAGCGGTTAACCGCGAATTGCAGCATCCACTCCGCAGGCTGGGATACGGGGTATGTCTCATCCGCAGACAACTTGCATCAGGGCGTGTCGCGCTGCTCTTCGGGTCGGAGAAGGTTGGACTCTCCAGCAGGGAGCTCAGCTATTGCCACTGGCTGATGCGCATCCCGACCCACGAAGAACACATCTCGATGAACCTCGGCCAAGCCGTCGCGGTCTGCCTCTACGAACTGGCGCGAGATACGAGAGCAGCGACGCTTTCCAGGGAGAAAGTGCGGCGGGCCACAGCAGGCGAATTGGAACGCATCAGCGAAGTTCTGCTGGCCGCGCTGCGCGCCAGCGGCTATGTGAACCCCGGCGCCGGCACCGCAACCGAAGAGAAGCTGCGCCGCCTTGTACGCCGCCTCAACCTGAACACTACCGACGCGGAAATTGTGCTCGGGATGCTGCGGCAGATTGTCTGGAAGCTGCGACAGGAGTAACCGGGGTTGCCGCGGACCGCTAGAACAGCCCCAGCTTCTTCTTTTTCTTCTGCTGCTTTGAGGGATCCTCTGTGGCAGTGGTCGTATAAATAGGCTTGGTTTCATTGGGGCTGGCGCCGGTGTCAACGTACGGAGACTTAATGTCAATGTACGCCTTCTCGCGCAGGCTGGTGAGGTAGTCGCGCAGTGCCGGCTGCATCTTCTGCATGTAAATGTTCTCCTGGATCCTGCCCTCAACATCTTTCAGCGGAGGAATCCCGGCCTGCTGGTGTTCCGTGACCTTGAGGATCACGAATCCCTGGTTGGTCTGGATGGGCTTGGTATATTCGCCGGGCTTCAAACCGAAGACCTGTTGCTCCAGGTCTTTGGACATGGTGCCGCGTTGGAAGTATTCCAGGTCGCCCCCGTTGGCTGCCGTAGGGCCGTCGGAATACTGCTTGGCAAGGTCATCGAACTTGCCGCCTTTCTGCAGCAACGCGTAAACCTGGTCAGCCTTTGCCTGGGCCTTGGCCACAGCTTCGGGGTTGGGCGTCGACGGCAGGACCTCTTTCCCTTTGTCCGTCTTCACCGGCGGCGCGGTCTGGGTGGAGATCAGGATTTCGCTCAGGCGGACCTGCTCCGGCCGCTCCCATTCCGCCTTGTGCTGGTCGTACATCTGCTGAATTTCCTGCTGCGTCACGCTGATATGACCGCCGACTTCCTGGCCGATCACCCGCTGCGTGATCAACTGGTTCTTCATGTTTTGTTTGAACTCTTCGAACGAGACGCCCTGCGCCTGCGCCGCCTTTTCCAGGTCTTCCATGGATTCCGCATGCATTTGCTTGCGCAAGTCATCGAGCCGCTTGACGACCTCGGCATCCACGTTGATGCCGAGCTCCTCCCCCTTCTGCAGCAGGAGTTGTTGATCGATCAGGTCGCGCAGGAGGTCCTTCTCGCGGTCCTTGATCTCCTGGGTATTAGCATTCGGGTCCTGCTGATGCACTTCGTTCAGCAACTGCTCACGTGCGCGCCTGAGGTCGGCCCTGGTAACAATGTTGCTGTTGATACGGGCGATGATTTCCTCGACCACCGTGTCATCCTGGCTGAGCAGCCAGGGAACGCCGAGGACGATCAAGAACAAAAAGACAACAGATTTCTTCATTCAGAACCTGATGAGGCAGGCTGCTGCACTGGACTCACGTGAGTTTTCTTGGCAGGGCCGTTCGTCTTTGATTTTACCGCGTCCCGCCAACTTGTGCTGCTGGAGGCAGGCTCCAAAGCAGGAGAACTCTTACTGTGAAGCCGTAGGCACCTTCGGCCCTGATGACTCCGCCGGCTGCGCAACAGGATCCGCGGTCGCATTCCGGTACGACGCCTCTTTCCACAGACTGGTCGGCGATACGAAGTACACGCGCACAGCCGCCAGCGATGCTGCCATGAGCACGACGAATGTGCGGATGGGAGAAGTCAGCTTCTTCAGCGGAAAGCGGTCGGGAACCAGCGGGTCAAGCGCAGCGAGCACATAGAACACGACCTGTCCCCAGGCTGCCAACGCCCTCCAGGGCGAAGGCAGACCGAAGGTCGCCAGCGCAATTGCGATCAGACAATAGGGAATGACGGTGCGGCCGTACTTGGCCGAGAGGAAATGCAGCCGCATGCGATTTCGCGAGCTGAGCAGCTCGGGCATCATCTTCAACATCTGGTACAGGCCCGCCTGCAGGCGCACCTTACGCCGAAACTCCGAGTGCAGCACCGTAGGATAGTCGTACATCGTAGCCATCGGCTCATAGAGGATGCGGTAGCCCTGGAAGAATGCCTTCAGCGGCACATAAACGTCATCGAGCAGCGTGCCGGGCGGCAGCGGTACCCACAGGGAACGCCGCATGGCGGCGAAAGCGCCGCTGTAGCCAAAGGTGGAATCAATGACGGTGTGGCGGCGGCGGATCCAGTCCTCGTAGCGCCAATACGCGCTGGTGGTTGCCTCCTCATGGCTGTCACCTTCCACAATGATGGTCTTGGGGCTGACCGAACCGACCTTGGGATCGCCGAAGCAGGCGACGACGTTGCGCAGGCAATCCGGTTCCAGCGTCTGGCGCACGTCGCACAAAGCCAGGATTTCGCCTGAGACGTGGGGTACGCCTGCGTTCAGCGCCATTGCCTTGCCGCCGTGCGGAACGCGCATGAACTGTATGCCTTCACCGGCGAAGCCGCGCGCGATCTCGTCGGTGCGGTCGGTCGAGCCGTCGGAGACGACGAGGATCTCCATCAGCTCGCGCGGATAATTCAGGCTCAGGATCGTCTTCAGCTTGCGCTCGAGGAACTTTTCTCCGTTGTAAACGGCAATCACAAAAGAAACGGTGCGTAACTTGTCATCCTTGCGCACCGGATTGTTGGCGCGCCGGGCCATCCAGTCCAGCAGCAGCGGATAGCCGACGAGGACATAAAGTATGGTGCAGCAAGCCACGGCGAAGACCGTGACACTGAGGATCTGCACCGGTGAGAGCGCGGTGGCGGATAACAGGCTCAGAGAAATCATGCCGTTAGGAACGACGGCGGTCATGTTAACGGTTGCACGTTGGCAGGAAGGCGCCTTGATCTGAGTGGCAACATGTCCCCGCGTCGAGGGTAGCCCACGTGCCTAGCTGAGTCAATGCAATCACCACGCAATCACCACGCAATGTGGCGCAAGGATCGTGTCGACTAGTGGTAATGCCCGAGCGGGCGGTGACCAAATGCGTTCGGGTATTCTTCGCATTCGCCGGGGAGTTCTGTATCTCAGCACATCCCGGCCAGCAACCAACCAGCACAGATCAGCGCGCCGATTGACAGCAGGACCACTTTTCCCGCTTCTTGGAAGATCTCCGGCGGAGCGTGCTTCTCCTTCTGAAGTTCGCGCATTTTCTCTCCGAACGTGTAGATATCGAAAATCATTAGGAGCGTGAACAGAAACATTCCCCACGCAAGGTGCTGGAGATCGAGGTGCCCAAATGTCCAAGCGTGGTTGGGCGCAGGTTTATCCAGGAATTGAACGATTGCGAATGCTCCGCCATTGACCGAAAACAATAGGCCGTAGCGGCGATGCTTGCCATCTTCGTATTCCTTGAAAACCCCTAGGTTGGTGGTGTCGTCCATGATGCCTCCTGAGAAGTCGTGTTGTGGGTAGAGTAAAGCACTACGATGTTGACTTCCAGAGACCTTGGTTCTTTAACGAGAATCAAGCATCAAGAGGTCTAGCCGTCGCGTTCGAGCCGCACTCCGCCATCGTCTTCGAAGATCGCCCCCTCCCCGAACTGAAGCCCTGCGACGGTCGTCCTGATCCGGTCCACGTCTGCACTGGCTCAATTCCGCATTCCTGAAAAACGGGTAACATAATTGCAGAGACTCCGCGCTCAGGGCTAAAGTCAGACATTGGCGCTGGGCAGCGATTCAGACGGTCAGAATCTCGAGAGGTAAAACAGCGATGGCCGAACCAACCTACGACGAACTGAAAGCGAAATTGGCGGAACTGGAAAAGCAGGTCCAGGGGCGCAAGCGGGGCAACATTGATTTCAAGGTCAGCGAAAAAGGCGGCGTCAGCGTGTATGGTTTGGGCCGTTTTCCTGTCACCCTCTATTACGAGCAATGGATCCGGCTGCTCGACCAGGCGGACCAGCTACGGGAGTTCCTGGAAACCAACAAGAGCTCGCTCAAGATGAAGGAGTCCTGAGGGCATGTCGGTCGCAGACGCCTTGCGGCGGTTCGCCGTTCGGCGACTGCGGGCCGCGGCTATCGGGGGCTTGCTGGAACGTTCCGCAACTTCGCCATGTCGTCGCGAACATGGTCGGCGCGCGGTCCGTCTGGTTCTTCCTTTAGAAATGTCTGGAATTCGGCGAGCGCCTGGTCTTGCCGCTTTTCCTGCTGGTAGGCCTTTGCAGCAATGTAATGAGCGACCGAGGGGTGTGCGTTGGAAAGCGCATGTACCTTTTGGGCGGCATTGATGGCTGCGTCATAATGGCCCTCCATGTATTGCACGTCCGCCATCAGCGTCAGATAATCGCTGTTGTTGGGATCGGCACTGAGGCCTTTCATGAGCAACGTTTCCGCGCGCGCGTAGGTCCTCTCCCGCAGGTACACCTTAACCAGGTTCTGGAAGGCGGGAGCATAGTGCGGGTCCAGGCTGACGGCCTTCTCCAGAGCTTGCTGCTCGCGCGCGACGTCGTTCATCCGCTCGTACACCACGCCCAGATTGTTGTACGCCATTGCATATTCAGGGCAGACGGCAACGGCTTTTTTGAGCAACTCCGCCGCTAAGCCCCAGTTTTGCTTGGCAATCTCATCATTCGCCTTATCGAGCAGCCTACGGGCCTTCTCGGGCACCTTCAATTGGGATGCAGAGATCGTTCCAGGCATTGAGCCGGCTGCGTTCTGCTCGCTGCTGGGCGATCTATGTACCGTCACATACAGCGACTGAGTAACCTGTCGGGTATCGACCTCGAAGAGTTCGCTCGCGGCGGTGTCGATTCCGTCTCCACTCACCACAACGTGGTATTCACCAACGGCAACGTTCCGAAAATCCGCTTTGCCGTTGTCGTTCGTGTAGGTATTTGCGATCGGCGTGCTGCTGGAGCCTTGCATTAAGACGACCTGGAGATTGGCGCCTGTATGTCGATCGTCAGCATAGATCACGTGGACGTGTACATTGCCAGAAGCCAGCCCGCCCCCTCTTCCACCCGTCAGTTGGGCCTGAACCGGCATAAGGGGAGCGCAGAAGAGAATGAGAGCGAGCCACTGTTGATAGCGCATTGTCGCCTCCCAGAGTCTGCCATGAAGAATGGCAGTCTCATGAGCTTCGGATCGAACCTGCCGTGGGCTCGGCAGTGGAACCGGAAACACTTGGGCGCGGATCGCAAGCAGGAACTGAACGCGGTCGTCAGCTCCCCAGTACACTAGTGCGGGCGATTCTACACCTATGGCGCTAACTTGCAGCACAAATTTGCAAAAAACTTATGCCTCCGACGGGTACGCGGCTAAGAGGCCAATTCGCGAGCCTGTAACTGGCGACTGCTAGAATAGACTCGTGGAGCGTTCCATTCGCCTCGTCGCCATTGATATTGATGGCACACTGCTGGACTCCAAGGTCGAGATTTCCCCTGCCAATCTGAACGCCTTGCGCCGCGCACATGAAGCCGGGGTTGAGATTGTGCTGGTCACCGGACGCAGGCACAAGTTCGCGATGCCGGTGGCGCAGTCGCTGGGCTTCGACCTGTGGCTTATCAGCTCCAACGGAGCAGTTACGCGCTCGACCCGCGGCGAGGTGTTTCATCAGGACCTTCTGCCGAGGGCTACCGCCATAAGACTCTGCCGCCACATGCAGCCGTACCGCAGCAACACGGTGCTGACCTTCGACCGCGAAGGCATGGGCGCTATCATCTGCGAGAACCACGAGCAGCTTTACAGTGTTATCCAGCGCTGGATGGAAAAGAACGCGCCCTACATCGAATACGTCAGCCCGATCGAGAAGGCGTTGACCGAAGATCCCATCCAGGCGATGTTTTGCGGGCCGATTGCTCTGATGCAACAGGCCGAACAGCGGCTTCTGGCCTGCGACTTCACAGCCGATTTCACTCTGCTGCGCACCCAATACGACGCGCGCAACCTGTGTATCCTTGATATTCTGAATGCCGGTTGCTCGAAGGGACATGCGCTGGAGCGCTGGGCCAACTATCGCGGCATTGATCGCTCCCAGGTCATGGCCATCGGCGACAACTACAACGACGTTGAGATGTTGACCTTTGCCGGCCATCCGGTGATCATGGGCAATGCGTCGGACGACCTGAAGCAGAACGGGTGGACCGTCACGCTGCACAACGATGAGAGTGGCGTGGCTGCAGCCATCGAGCAGGTCCTCGACGCCAATACTGCGAGCGTAAATGCGTAGGCTTGTACAACTGGGGCTGGCGGTAACGGCCATCGCGCTCCCCTTGCATGCTGCTGAAATAGCGAATCTCCGGAATGGCTTCAGCATCCGTCACCAGCACCACGAGATCGCCGGCGAGACGACGCGCCTCTACATGAATGCAGCGCCGGACAGCGGATACATTGATGTTCCCACCGCTCAGATCGTGAGCTTCGAACCGGCGCCACCCGATCCGCAGGAGGCCGCGACCCAGGCAAGCAAAGCCGGAGGCTTGAACTCCATCGTCACCAGCGCCAGCGCGCGCAATCAGGTGGATGCGGACTTCATCGCCAGCGTCATCCGCGCCGAGAGCGCCAACAATCCCCGCGCGGTGTCACCCAAAGGCGCGCAGGGCCTGATGCAGCTCATGCCGCAAACGGCCGATATGCTGGGAGTGAAGAACAGCTTCGATCCGGCGGAGAACGTAGATGGCGGCGTGCGCTATCTGCGCGATCTGCTGTTGCTCTACGACAATGACATGATCAAGGCGCTGGCTGCCTACAACGCCGGGCCGCAGCGTGTGCAGCAGTACAAGGGGTTGCCACCGTATCGCGAGACGCATGCCTATGTCGCGCGCGTGATCAAGGACTACAACCGTACGAAGCTGGCTAACCGCAAGAGCCAGACGCAGGCGTCCCCCAAGAAGCCTGTCGGCACAGCAATGATCGCGCACGCAACGCACGACTCCACCGATGAGTCCGCACGTTGACCCTGCCGTGCCTCTCATTTACCTTGACCTATGAGCTTCCCGGCGGCGGGGCGCGTGTCTTGGGCCGCTGACTGTCCTGCATGAGTACAAAACGCATCCTGGGTTTCGCCACCGTATTTGTCCTGCTGTGCGTGCTGATATACCTGCAGGTGCGCACCTGGAAAAACTTCGACTGGCACGTATTCTGGAGCCGCACCGATCAGGTCAACCCGCTTGGGTTGATCGAGGGACTCGTTCTCACCTATCTGGCCTACGTTCTGCGAGCCGTCCGCTGGCGCATCTTTCTGAAGCCGGTATGTAAGACAACCACGGCGCGGATGCTGGCACCGCAGTTCATCGGATTCTCCGCACTTGCGCTGCTGGGGCGCGCCGGCGAGATGATCCGTCCCTATATCATCGCCAGGAAGGAACGCCTCACATTTACTTCGCAGATCGCCGTCTGGGGCGTGGAGCGCATCTTCGACATGGGTGCCTTCGCGGTGCTGCTGACCATAAGCCTTCTCTCTCCTGACGTGCGGTCCCTGCCCTTCTATCACCACGTCATCACCGTCCATGGGATTCAGCTCGACCTTGGCTTGCGCGATGCGGCTTTCGTGCTGATGGCTTTTGTCTTCGTGCTGATTGTGGGTTGCGTCGTGGTGCGGCGCTCCGGCGAGCGGGTAGCACAGTTCTTTTACGGCCTCGTGTCTGACTTCGCTCCCAAAGTCGCCCATCACATCCAGGAAAAAGTCCACTCCTTCAGCGAAGGGCTGAGAACCGTCCACGACCTTAGCTCAGCCTTGCAGTTGATCGCTGTCTCCATCCTCATGTGGGTAATGATTGCCTTTTCCTACTACTCCATTACCCACGCCTATCCCGGCGAACTGCAAAGCTTGACAATGCCGTATCAAGTGGTGCTGATGGGCTCCAGCATGGTTGGCTCGATGCTGCAATTACCGGCGGTGGGAGGGGGCTCGCAACTGGCGGCCATCAGCATGTTGCATTCCGGCTTCGGCATCGAGCAGGAGCTCGCCGTAAGCTGCGGCATGTTGATCTGGGCCATCTCCTTTATGTCGGTGATCCCCACCGGCCTGGCGCTGGCGCGCCGCGAGCATCTTTCCATTCGCGCCGTGGCCGAGGCGGAAGAGAAGGCAGCGGCGCTGGTGGAATAGCGGAAGATCCGGCATATAATGCGGGTGTTCACCACTTCTTCGCTGGCTATACTTTCGTGAGGAGCACCCAGGTCCAATGAGACGCCCGCGCTGGATTCTGATCGCCGCACTCGTCAGCAGCTTGTTTATTGTTACGCCCGCCCATCCTGCAGCCAACAGCACGAGCAAGAGCATGACTATAGGTAGCAGCCCGAAGTGGGTTGACACCGGCATGGACGTCAACGCCGGCGACAAGCTGCACATCACCGCCAAAGGCACTGTCACGATGGGCAAGGACACCGGCATCACACCCGCCGGAGTGCAGCGCGGCTGGGTGGACACGCTGCGCCCGCTGATGGTTCCCAGCGCTGGCCGTGGAGCGCTGGTTGGCCGCATCGGTACCAGCGACGCCGCGACTCCCTTCATGGTCGGCGCCAATGGGACTGTGACGGTGCCGGTCGCTGGCCGTTTGTATCTTGGTATTAATCAGGACCCGACCGAAGCTCCGACGGGCAGCTACACCGTAACCATCGATCGCACGCCGGGCACCGCCGCTGCTGCCAGCAAGAGCAACTACGACTTCAAGCCGCTTTTCGCGCAGCTCGACGCCAAGCTTCCCTACCGCGTGACCGACAAGCCGGAAGGCGGTAACCCCGGCGACCTGGTCA
>Ga0335077_10000139_pt1 | contig 73005 bp, 54 predicted proteins | sample Lox_Sample_31_FD_207151 | JGI IMG/M metagenome (GOLD analysis project Ga0335077, IMG submission 207151) | Soil microbial communities from Loxahatchee National Wildlife Refuge, Florida, United States - Lox_Sample_3.1 | ecosystem: Environmental > Terrestrial > Soil > Wetlands | place: USA... | reverse complement strand
ACGACGAGCCCCGCCGCGCGAACCGGCAGATGCTGGTCAAGCTCGCGGTCGTCGTCGTCGTGATGTTCGGCTTCGGCTTCGCACTGGTGCCTTTCTACGACCAGATCTGCAAGGCCACCGGCCTGCGAGACATCGACGCGCCCGACCAGGTCCGCAACACTCAGGTCGATCCGGCCCGCACGATCCGCCTCGAGCTCGACGCCAACGCGAGCAAGCTGCCGTGGCGCTTCCGCCCGCTGACGCCGATCGTGAGCGTGCATCCGGGCGAGGTCACGCAGGTCGTCTACGAAGTCGAGAACCTGTCCGACCGGCCCGTGACGGGCCAGGCCGTGCCGAGCTACGGGCCGCAGCTCGCCGGGGAGTACTTCCGCAAGCTCGAGTGCTTCTGTTTCACCCGGCAGTCGCTCGGGCCCCACGAGAAGCGCGAGATGCCGGTCGTGTTCGTGGTCGATCCCAAGCTGCCGCGGGACGTCGCCACGATCACGCTGTCGTACACGTTCTTCGCCGTCGAAGGCAACGCATCGTAGGACCCGAGGGAGACGATAGGACAATGAATCCAACGCCGAGCGCCGCCAAGCCCTACTACTACATACCGCAGCCGTCGTACTGGCCGGTGACCGGCTCCTGCGCGCTGCTGTGCATGGCCTTCGGAGCCGCCTTCTGGTTCAACGGCTATTCCTTCGGGCCGTGGCTCGTGCTCGCAGGCCTGCTCATACTGATCACGATGATGTTCGGCTGGTTCAGCCACGTCATCGACGAGTCGGAGCACCGGCTCTACAACAAGAAGGTCGACGTGTCCTTCCGCTGGGGCATGAGCTGGTTCATCTTCTCGGAGGTGATGTTCTTCGCCGCGTTCTTCGGCGCGCTGTTTTACGTGCGTAACCTCTCGGTGCCCGAGCTCGGAAGCCCCGACCAGCGGCTGCTGTGGCCCAACTTCACCGCCTTCTGGCCGACCAACGGGCCGTACCTCAAGGACCCGTTCACGCCGATGGCCGCGATCGGCATCCCGCTGATCAACACTATCATTCTCGTCTCTTCGGGCGGAACGCTCACCATCGCTCACCACGCGCTCAAGACGGGCAATCGCGCGGCGCTCAAGTTCTGGCTCGCGGTGACGATCGCCCTGGGCTTCACCTTCCTCGCCCTGCAGGCGCACGAATACATCCACGCCTACAGCGAGCTCAACCTGAAGCTGTCGACGGGCGTCTACGGGTCGACGTTCTTCATGCTGACGGGGTTCCACGGCTTCCACGTCACCATCGGTGCCCTGATGCTCTCGGTGATGCTCGCGCGCGCGTTCCGCGGCCACTTCGACGCCGAGCATCACTTCGCCTTCGAGGCCGCGGCCTGGTACTGGCACTTCGTGGACGTCGTGTGGCTGCTGCTCTTCGTGCTGGTCTACTGGCTCTGACCGAGCGATCAGCAGCGTCGCGAGCGGGCCGGCTGCAAGGTGCCCCGCAGCGAGCCGCGAGACCGGCGTTTGCGGCGTAGCGCATCTGCTCGGCAGTCGCTGTTCGACTTGTACGACCGGCGGCGAGCCTTTCGCGCGCCTTAGCGCAGACCCCCTTCGCCGATCCACCCGAGCTTGTAGCTCACGACCAGGAAGATGATGAGCGCAGCGGACAGCGCGACGCGGATGGCAAGCGCCTTCACCATCCGCGTGCCGTGGCCGCGATCGTGGTACAGGTAGTACAACGCCGAGCCGAGCGTGGCGACGATCACGATCAGGGCGCCGATGACGATATATCGCATGATGGGACGGACAGGGAACGCCGCGCCGTCTTGGGACTCGAATCGAGTCTAGCCCATGCGCATCGCGCTGCCAAACGGGCTCGAATCCTTCTTCGCGGGGAAGGAGTTCCGCCCGCGCGTCGTCCCCACCGTCGCGACCGTCGCCTTCGTCGCGCTGGCGGTAGTACTGGGGAACTGGCAGCGACACCGCGCCGCGGAGAAGGACGCGCTGGCCGCCGAGCTGGCGGCGGCGGAGAAGGCGCCGCCGGTCGGGCTGCCGGCGCGCGACGAGGACGCCCTCGCGCTGCGCTTCCGCACCGTGCGCGCGAGTGGAGACTACGACGCGTCCCGCCAGATCCTCATCGACAACAAGCTGCGTAAGGGCCGTCCCGGCTTCGACGTAGTGACGCCGCTGCGTCTCGCGGGCAGTGGCCGCTACGTGCTGGTCAATCGCGGCTGGGTCGCGCAAGGCGCGTCCCGCCGCGATCTGCCGCTCGTGCCGCCTCCCGCCGGCGTGGTGACGGTCGTCGGCCGCGTGAGCCTGCCTTCGAAGCGCTATCTCGAGCTCGCCCGCGACCACGTTCCGGGGCCGCTCTGGGAAAACCTCGACGTGCAGCGCGTCGCCGCGGCGACAGGGCTCGATCTGCTGCCGGTCGTCGTCGAGGAGAGCGACGGCGCCGGGGCGCCGGATGCGCTGCTTCGCGACCGGCCGCCGCCCGACCTGGGCTCCGCCCAGCACGTCTCGTACATGCTGCAGTGGTATTCGTTCGCCGCTCTGGCCATCGCGCTCTGGCTGGGGCTCAACTGGCGGGCGCGGGAGGGCGGGCATGGACGATAACGCCGCCGTGCGCCGGCGCGGGAAGACGCGGCGGACGATCGCGCTGATCGCGCTCCTGTGCGCCGCGCCGGTGGTCGCATCCTACGTCGCCTATTACTGGCTCAAGCCCTCGGCTCGCGTGAACTACGGCGAGCTCGAGGCGCAGCCCGCGCCGCAGATCGTCGGTGTGACCGCGCAAGGCGCCCCGTGGCGGCTCGACGCGCTGCGCGGACGCTGGCTCCTGCTCGTGACGACCGACAGCGACTGCGACGAGCTCTGCGAGCACGCGCTCTACGCCACGCGCCAGGCCCGCACGATCCAGGGTCGCGAGCAGGACCGCGTCGTCCGCGTCCTGCTGCAGCCGCAGGGCGTCACTCCGCCGGCGGCGACGGTCGAGGAAGAGCACCCGGGGCTCGCCGTCGTGCGCGCGGACCCGCGCCAGTGGGAAGTGCTCGCCCGCGGCACGGCGACCGCCATCCACGTCGTGGATCCGCTGGGCAACCTCGTGCTTCGCTATCCCGCCGATCCGGACATCAAGCGTCTCGCGCAGGACCTCGAGCGGCTGCTCAAGGCTTCGCGGATCGGCTGAGGGCCGCGAGGTGGTAAAATTCGCCTCTTCCGCGGACCCTCGCATGACTTCCCTCGTTCTCACCCACGGCAGGCTGCGCCGGGCGCGCCAATTCCTGGCGCTCGCCAAGCCGCGTGTCGTGACGCTGATCGTCTTCACCGCGGTCATCGGCATGTTCCTGGCCACGCCCGGCTGGCCACCGCTCGACGCCGTCTTCTTCGGCACGATCGGCATCGCGCTTGCAGCCGGAGCCGCGGCGGCGATCAACTGCCTCGTGGAACAGAAGATCGACGGCGCGATGGCTCGCACCCGCGGCCGTCCGCTGCCGCGCGGCGAGATCACGTCGGCGCAGACCCTCGCTTTCGCCTGCGTGGCCGGCGTCGCCGGGCTCGCGATCCTGTACTTCAAGGTGAACGCGCTCACGATGTGGCTCACCTTCGCCACGTTCATCGGCTACGCCGTGATCTACACCGTGGTCCTCAAGCCGGCCACACCCCAGAACATCGTGATCGGCGGCGCTTCGGGCGCCATGCCGCCGGTGCTCGGCTGGGCGGCGGTCGCGAACGACGTCTCGGCCGAGGCGCTGATCCTCTTTCTCATCATCTTCGCGTGGACGCCTCCGCACTTCTGGTCGCTCGCGCTGTACCGGTCCCGCGAGTACGAGAGGGCGGGGCTGCCGATGCTGCCCGTCACGCACGGGCCGGAATACACGCGCCTGCAGATCGGTCTGTACACCGTGGCCCTGTTCGCCGTGACGCTGCTGCCGTTCGCGATCCGCATGAGCGGAGCGCTGTACCTGGTCGCGGCGCTGGCGCTGGGAGCGGTCTTCGTCGCCTACGCCGTCGCCTTGTACGTCCGGTACAGCGACGCGCTGGCGCGACGCACCTTCCGCTATTCGATCGTCTACCTCGCAGCGTTGTTCTCGGCGCTGCTCGCGGACCACTACTGGCGGTGATGCGCGGCTGCCCCATACTCGGCGCGGCGCTTCTCGGTCTGTGCCTGGCGGCGTGCAATCCTGCAGGCGCGCCGTTCGAGGGCTCGGACGTGACGGGCGCAGCGTTCGGGCGCGATTTCCATCTGACCGATCACAACGGCAAGCCTCGGAGCCTCGCCGACTTCCGCGGTCAGGCCGTGGTCGTGTTCTTCGGCTATACGCAGTGTCCCGACTACTGCCCGACCACGCTTTCCGAGCTGGCTGCCGCGATGACCAGGCTCGGCGCCGAGGCCTCGCGCGTCCAGGTGCTGTTCGTGACCATCGACCCGGAGCGCGACACGCGTGAGGTGCTCGCGCAGTACGTACCCGCCTTCAACCCGACGTTCCTCGGCCTCTACGGTGACGAGCAGGCAACCGCGGCGACCGCGAAGGAATTCAAGGTGATCTACGAGAAGCGGCCCGGCCCGACGCCGGGCAGCTACACGATGGATCATTCGGCGGGCACCTTCATCTTCGACCCGAAAGGGCGGCTTCGCGTGTTCGAGAGCTACGGCCGCGGACCGGACGTGCTCGCGCACGACCTCGACGCGGTGCTGAAGTCGGGCTAGGGCCTTCCTCCGTCGCGCGATCGCGCTTCTCTTACCGCAGCCGATGCAGCTCACCATCCAGGATGCCTTCGCGACCGCGGCCGGCCACGAGGCGGCCGGCCGCAAGTCCGAGGCGCGCCGCATCTACGACCAGATCCTCGCCGCGCAACCCCGCAACGCCGGCGCGCTGTTGCGAATCGCCCAGCAGGATCTCGCCGCGGGCCTGCACGACCGCGCCCGCGACGGGCTCGCCCGGGCGCTCGATTCGGCGAAGCAGCAGGCGCTGCCCGCCCAGGAGATCCACCTCGCACTCGGACGCGTTCATCTCGCGCGGCTCGACCGCAGCGCGGCCGCCGCGTCGGTCGAGGCTGCGCTGGCGCCGCCGCCGCAAGAGCTGCTCACGCTCGCGCGCCTGGGAGGGCTGGCGCTCGATGCGGGCGCCTTCCCGCTGGCGGAGCGATGCTTTCGCGAGGCGCAGCAGCGCGAGCCGGGCAACGCGCTTGGCGCGATCGGACTGACGCTGGCGCTCGCCGGACAGCGGCGCTTGCCCGAAGCGCAGGAAGTCGCGCGACGGGCGCTCGAGCAACACCCCGACGACACCGGCCTGCTGCGCGCACTGGGCGACGTGCTCAAGTCGAGCGGAGCGGCCCGCGAGGCCTGCGCGATGCTCGAGCGCTGCGCGGCCCGACTGCCGGAGGATCACGCCGTTCGCGTCGTGCTGGGCGGGGCGTGCGTCGACGCCGGCCTTCCCGAGACCGCCCGCGGACATCTCGAGCGCGCGATCGCGCTGGGCGCGCCGGGCGGCGAAGTCTGGGACAACCTCGGCGTCGCCTACCGGATGCTCAAGAACGAAAGCGCCGCGCTGGGAGCTTTCGAGCGCGCGCTCCAGGCCGATCCCTCGCTCACGCCGGCGCGGGCGAATCTCGTGCATACGCTGCAGTTCCTGTGCGAGTGGGATCGCCTCGACGACGAAGAGCGCCGCCTGACCGCGACGCTGGACGGCTCGCAGGACGCGCGGTGGTCGCCGTTCGTCGCGCTGGCGATGCCCCTGTCGCCGGCTCAGCAGCTCGCGGTCGCGCGCCGCTGGTCCCGCGCGATGCTGCCGGCGCCGGCTTCGCGCCGCCGCGCCCCGCCACGCAAGGAGCGCCTGCGGGTCGGGTATCTGTCCGCGAGCTTTCACGACCATCCCACGGCGCGGCTGATGGCGGGGCTCTTCGAGCATCATGACCGCGGGCGCTTCGAGATCACCGGCTACAGCTACGGGCCGGACGACGGCAGCGCCGTCCGCGCCCGCGTGCGCGAGGCATTCGATCGCTGGCGCGACGTGCGCGCCGCGTCGGATGCGGACATCGCCGAGCAGATTCGCGGCGACGGCATCGACGTGCTGATCGACCGGGCGGGGCACACCTTCGGAGGGCGCCTCTCGATCCTCGCGTCGCGGCCCGCGCCCGTGCAGCTGCACTACATGAGCTATCCCGGCACGCTGGGCTACGATGCGATCGACGGCGTCATCGCCGACGCGGTGGTCGTCCCGCCGGGCGAAGAGGGTCATTTCCACGAACGCGTGTGGCGCCTGCCTCGCTCCTACTACGTCAACGACAGCCGCCGGGGCGTGCCGGCGGCGACTTCGCGCGCCGTGAGCGGGCTGCCGCCGGAGGGGCTCGTGCTCGCCTGCCTCAACCAGAGCTACAAGCTGCGGCGAGCCGTGTTCGCGACCTGGCTCGCGGCGCTCCGGGCGCGCTCCGACGCGGTGCTGTGGCTTCTGGGCGGCGACGAGCGCATGCAGGGCAACCTGCGCGCGGAGGCCGGGCGCGCAGGAGTCGCGCCCGAGCGGCTCGTTTTCGCGCCGCCGCTCGACCACGATGCCCATGTGGCGCGCCTCGCCTGCGCCGATCTCGCGCTCGACACCCTGCCGTACGGCGCGCACACCAGCGGCTGCGACGCGTTGTGGATGGGCGTGCCGATGCTCACCTGCCGCGGGACGACGTTCGCCGGGCGGGTCGGCGCGAGCCTGCTGGAAACCGCGGGGCTCAACGATCTGATCGCAGATTCCCTGGAAGACTACGGCACCCGCCTGCACGAGCTCGTCTCGTCGCCGGCGCGTCTCGCGGCGTACCGCGAGCAGTTGCTGGCCGGACGCGAGCGCAATCCTCTTTTCGACACGGCCGGCTTCGCCCGCGACTTCGAGGCGCTGCTCGACACGATCTACGACGACGCGGCGGCCTGAGCTCTTCTCAGGCGGCCTCAGGCGGCTGGCCTCACGCCGGACCGCTGTGCTCGATCACGACGGCGAGCTCGACCCAGCCACCCGAGTGCGCCACGCGAGCGTATGCGGGGGCGGGCCACGTCCACGCCGGCTCGGGAAGGAGAGCGCGCACGGCGTTGACGTCGCAATGGTACGGCGGACCGTCGATGCGTCCGTCCGCTGCGCCCGTCCGCGGGGCCTGCATGAGGAGCGCGAAGAGCCTGCCCCCCGGGGCGAGCCACGCGTCGAGGCGCTCGGCGTAGAGCTCCCAGTGGTCCGGATGCAGCGCGCAGAGGCAGGTCTGCTCGTAGATCGCATCGAAGCGCGCCGGCGCCGGCCAGTCCAGGACGTCGGTCTCGATCACCGTCGCGCGGGCATCCGCGCGCTCAAGCCGCTCGCGCGTCAGGGCGATTGCCGCAGGCGCGTAGTCGAGCGCCGTGACCGTGAAGCCGTTCCGGGCGAGCGCCACGACCTCGTGGCCGCTGCCGCAGCCCGGCACGAGGATGCGGCACGGCGCGAGCGCCCCCGAGGCGAGCCAGCGGGCGAGCTGCGGGTTGGGTTCGCCGCGATCCCACTTGGTCTCGTGGGCGAGAAACTTCTCCTGCCAGAATTCGCGCGTCGGTCCCGCCATAGGGCGTGCGTCGACCGATGGCTGCGATGGCCGCAGAAGACGCGGTCAGGCCGCGCGACGCTCGATCAGCTCGATCTTGTAACCGTCCGGATCCTCGACGAAGGCGATCACGGTGCTGCCGCCCTTCACCGGGCCGGCCTCGCGCGTGACCTTCCCGCCCTTGCTGCGGACGGCGTTGCAGGCGGCGGCTGCGTCGGGCACCTCGACGGCGACATGGCCGTACGCCGTGCCCAGGTCGTAGCTCTCGACGCCGTAGTTGTAGGTGAGCTCGAGCGCAGCCTCGCGAGACTCGTCGTCGTAGCCCACGAAGGCGAGCGTGTACTTCTGCTCGGGACGGTCGGTCATGCGCAGAAGCTGCATGCCGAGCACGCCGGTGTAGAAGCGGATGGAGCGCTGGAGATCGCCGACCCGGAGCATGGTGTGCAGGATTCGCATGGTGTCTTCCCGTAAGGGCCGGATCGCTCCCGGCCGATTGCCGAAGCAGTCGCGCACCGGCGTCGCAGCCCGGTGTGCGCCTCAGAACTCCATCAGCTCGTAGTCCTCCTTGCGGGCGCCGCAATCCGGGCAGGTCCAGTTGGGCGGCACGTCTTCCCACAGCGTGCCCGGGGCGATGCCGGTATCGGGATCGCCAAGGGCCTCGTCGTAGATATGCCCGCAGATGAGACACATGTACTTCTTCATCGGCCGCGTCGGCGTTTGGAGTAGACTCCCGATTCTACCAACTGATCGTGGCCGAAGCTTCCGTTGCCAGCGACGGTCCCGTTCGGCGAGCCCCGCGTTTTCGCGCTTTCTCTTCCCGCCCGCATGGCTTCGTCTCCGGATCAAGGCGCCGACTTCCCGCCGATCGTGCTCGCCTTCGCGGCTTCGGATCCGAGCGGGGGCGCCGGCATCCAGGCCGACATCCTGACGCTCGCGAGCATGGGCTGCCATCCGCTGTCGGTGCTCACCGCGATCACGGTGCAGGACACGCTCGGCGTCGAAGGCATCCAGCCTCTCGAAGCGGAGTGGGTGGCGGACCAGGCGCGGTGCCTGCTCCAGGACATGCCGGTCGACGCCTTCAAGATCGGCGTGCTCGGGAGCGTCGAGAACATCGCGGCCATCGCCGAGATCCTCTCCGACTATCCGGACGTGCCGCTGATCCTCGACCCCGTGCTCGCCTCGGGCCGCGGCGACGAGCTCGCCAGCGAAGACATGCTGCTCGCGCTCCGCGAGCTCTTGCTGCCGCGCACGACGATCCTCACGCCCAACAGCACCGAAGCGCGCCGGCTCGCGGAGACGGAGGACGACGAGGAGGCCTCGCTCGGCTCCTGCGCACAGCGGCTCATTCAGACGGGCTGCGAGTACGTGCTCGTCACGGGCACGCACGAACCCGCGCCGCAGGTGGTCAATACCCTCTACGGCAAAGGCGGCGTCGTGCGCAGCGACAGCTGGGAGCGCCTGCCCGGGAGCTACCACGGTTCGGGCTGCACCCTTGCCTCGGCGATCGCCGCCATGCTCGCCAACGGTCTCGAGATGCCCGAAGCCGTGCGCGAAGCTCAGGAATACACCTGGAACACGCTCGCCAAGGGCTATCGGCCGGGCATGGGACAGTTCCTGCCGGACCGGCTGTTCTGGGCGCGCGACGACGAGGCCGAATCGCCCATCGGCGAGAGCGACGCGGCCCGGCCGTCGAACATGCACCGGCACTGAAGCGCCGCTCCCGCTCCCGCTCTCGCTTCGCTACGCTCGCGATGCCGCAATCGATCCCATCTTTCTTCGCGAGGCCCGCTCGCGTGGCGATCTCGGGCCTCTACGCCGTCACGCCGGACCTCCTCGACAGCGATGGGCTGTTCGAGCGCGTGGCCGCGGCGATCGCGGGAGGAGCGAGCGCAGTCCAGTACCGCAACAAGCTCGCCTCGCCGCCGCTGCAGAGGGCACAGGCGCTCGTTCTGCGCGATCTCTGCGCCGAGCGCAACGTGCTGTTCATCGTCAACGACGACATCGACCTCGCCTACGCGGTCGATGCCGACGGCGTTCACCTCGGCCGCGACGACGCTCCGATCGCGCACGCGCGTGAGCGCCTCGGCCGCGCGGCGATCATCGGCGCATCGTGCTACGACTCCCTCGAGCGCGCGGCGGCCGCGGTGGCAGCGGGCAGCGACTACATCGCCTTCGGCAGCTTCTTCCCCTCGCTTACCAAGCCCGACGCCGTGCGGGCCGAGGCCGCCCTGCTGACGGCGGCGAAATCGCGCTGGCACGTGGCCGTCGTCGCCATCGGCGGCATCACCGCCGCCGCGGCGCCGGCGCTGATCGATGCCGGCGCCGACGCGGTGGCGGTCATCGGCGCGCTGTTCGAGATGCCGGACGTGGCGGCGTCGGCCAGGGCGTTTCGCGACGTCTTCGCGGCCCGGGCGCTCACCTAGCGACGACCTTTCGCGGCGCATGAGCAGGAACGACGAGCTCTTCGCGCGCGCGCAGCGCACGATTCCCGCGGGAGTCAATTCGCCCGTGCGCGCGTTCCGCTCGGTCGGCGGCACGCCACGCTTCTTCACGCGCGGAGCGGGCGCGCATCTCTGGGACGCCGACGGCAAGCGCTACATCGACTACGTCGGGTCGTGGGGACCGGCGATCCTCGGTCACGCGCATCCCGACACCGTGCGTGCGGTCCAGGAGGCCGCGCGCGGCGGGCTCTCGTTCGGCGCGCCGACCGAAGCCGAGATCGAGATCGCCGAGATGCTGTGCCGCCTCCTGCCCTCGCTCGAGCTGGTGCGGCTGGTGAGCTCAGGGACCGAGGCGACGATGTCCGCGCTGCGTCTCGCGCGCGGCTATACCGGGCGGCCGAAGATCGTGAAGTTCGAGGGCTGCTACCACGGCCACGGCGACAGCCTGCTCGTGAAGGCGGGATCCGGGGCACTCACCTTCGGCCAGCCTTCGTCCGCTGGCGTGCCGGCGTCGATCGCCGGCGAGACGCTCGTGCTCTCGTACAATGAACTCGACGAAGTCGCCGCGGCGTTCGAGCTGCACCCGGACACGATCGCCGCCGTGATCGTCGAGCCGGTCGCCGGCAACATGAACCTGATCGCGCCGCGTTCGGGCTTTCTCCAGGGCCTGCGGGCGCTCTGCGACCAGTACCGCGCGGTGCTGATCTTCGACGAGGTGATGACGGGGTTCCGCGTGGCCCTGGGCGGCGCGCAGGGGCTCTATGGCATCACGCCCGACCTCACCACGCTCGGCAAGGTGATCGGAGGCGGGATGCCGGTCGGTGCCTTCGGAGGCAGGCGCGCGATCATGGAGGCGATCGCGCCGCTCGGCCCGGTGTACCAGGCGGGGACGCTCTCGGGGAATCCGGTGGCTGTCGCCGCCGGGCTCGCGACGCTCAAAGCGATCCAGACGGCGGGTTTCTACGAGCGCCTCGCCGCGCGCACGCGTGCGCTCACCGACGGGCTCGCCGCCGCGGCGGCCGAAGCCGACGTGGCCTTCTCGGCGCAGGCGGTCGGCGGAATGTTCGGCATCTACTTCGCGGCGAAGCCGCCCGGCTCCTACGCCGAGGTGATGCGCAGCGACAAGCAAGCGTTCAACCGCTTCTTCCACCGCATGCTCGATGCCGGCGTGTACCTTGCGCCGTCGGCGTTCGAGGCCGGATTCGTGTCGGCGGCGCACACGGCCGAGGACATCGCGGAGACGCTGCGGCACGCGGCCGCGGCTTTCGCGCGACGCGACTAGCCCCGGAGCGCATCGCCTGGCGAGCGGGCCGCCACGGCCCGTTCGTAGGCCGCCTCGAGCGCTCGCGTGTAGCACTCGAAGTCGGCGAGCCCCGACCGCGGCAGGCGCGCGGCGATCGCAGCGGCGATCTCGGAGCGCCACAGGGCATCGTCCGCGAGCCGGCAGGCGATCTCGACGTACTGCGCGTCGCTGTGCGCGGCGGTGTCGGTCACCCCGAGGTGGGCGAGCAGGCTCCAGCCGATGCGCTCGGCCGCGCGCTCGCCGACGCGCGTGACCACCGGCACGCCCATGTCGAGCGCCGCGGCGGTCGAGTCGCCCCCGGTGTAGGGCAGCGTGTCGAGAACGACATCGATCAGGCGATAGCGGGCGCGGTCGGCCGCGTCGTCCCGGGTCCAGGGGATGAAGCGCACGCGGGCGGCGGAGATGCCGAAGCTCTCGAGACGCCGGAGGTAGAGCGGCTCGGCGTTTGGCTCGATCGAGAACACGAGCGCGCCGCGCGGCACCCGGTCGAGAATCGCGCGCCATAGCGAAAGGCCGCGCGGCGAGAGCTTGCGCAAGTCGGCGAACGCGCCGAAGGTCACGGCGTCTGGAGCGAGGCGCACCTGCGCGCGGGTCATCGTTCCGGTCGCAGGAGCGACGCGGCGGACCGGCAGCAGGCAGCAGTCGAGCGCCAGCGGCTTCTCGATCTGGTAATCGCCGGCATCCGGCAGGTCGGAGTGGCGGTCGCTCAGCTTGAAATCCACCTGCCGCAGCCCGATCGGCCCGTGCGAGCCGAGGTGGGTGACGATGACCGGCGCCGGCTTGTAGAGCAGGATCCCCGGCCGCGAGGCGCCCGAGTGGCTCATCAGGTCGATGAGGAGATCGAGCTCGTCCGCCGCGATCCGCCTCGCTGCGTCGAAGTTGGAAAGCTCGTCCAGCCGCACGAAGTCGCGGCAGCAGCCGCGGAATTCCGCCGTGACCGCGTCTTCCGTCTCCCGCCTGCCGAGCGAATAGGCGCTCACGCTGAAACGGGCGCGGTCGTGCCGGCGCAGCACCTCGAGCATCAGCCGGCCCATGACATGATGGCGGAAGTCGGCCGACAGGTAGCCGATGCGAAGCGCGCGCCCCGTCGCGGGACGCGGCGAAGCGAGATCGGCGACGCCCGTGCGCTCGTACTGCCGCAGACGATCGTAGGTCTGGTGCAGGCGCTTGAGCCCCGCGCGCGAGACGTCGAAGTACTCGGCGTGCGCGGCCGCGGCGCCGGCGTAGCCCGATTCGCCGGGACCGTACGGCCAGTCGAGTGCCAGCGGCAGATACTTCTCCTCGCAGCGCGCTCCCGGGGCGATCCGCGAAGACACGAGTCCCGCGACGGCGAGCGCAGCCGATGCCCGCGCCCGGGGCTCGAAGGCGAGGAAATCCTCGTAGGCTTCCTCCTCGCGGCGCAGGCGCAACAGGAGCGCGCGCAGGGTCCGCCAGATTTCCTGGTCCTCCGGCGCGAGCTCCCGGGCGCGCCGGAAAAGCGGCAGGGCCTCGCCCCACGCGCCGAGGCGATCGAGGGCGAGCGCCTGATTGAACACCGCCTCGGCCGATTGCGGCTCGAGCGCCGCCGCGCGCTCGAACGCCCGCTCGGCGTCCTCGAACCGGTTGCGCGTGAACGCGACGTGTCCCAGGGCAAGGAGCGCCTGCGGCCAATCGGGCCTGAGCTCGAGTGCCTCGCGCAGGCTCGCTTCGGCGCCGGCCACGTCGCCTTTCCGCAGCCGCAGCGCCGCGACGTTGTAATGTACCTCGGGAAGGCGCGGCGAGCGGGCGAGCACCTCCGAATACGCGGCGAGCGCCTCGTCGATGGCTCCCGCCGCGGCTCGATCGACCGCCCGATCGAGCAGTTCGCTCACGCTGGTCATGCCTGGACTACGAGCGTCGGCTCATCGCGCGCAGGCTTCTTCGAGCAGTCGCTCCAGCGCGCGGGTGTAGGCCGTGGTATCGAAAAGCGGCGCCGTGGCGTGACTGGCGCGGAGCCGCTCGCGACAGGCCCGCAGCCGCTGCGGATCGCGCGCGAGCGCGAAGGCAAGTGCTTCGTAGGCCGCGAGGTCGCTCGTCACCAGCTCGGAGAGGCCTGCCGCGCGCAGCTGGCTCGCCGACACGCGGCCCGCGAAGGTCTCGCCTTCACAGGTGAGCAGCGGCAGGCCGGCGAAGAGCGCGTCGTTTGCCGTGGTGTGCGCGTTGCAGGGCAGCGTATCGAGGAAAAGATCGGCCGCTGCCTGCCGGGCCAGGTGCTCCGCGAGCGGCACCCGCGGCGCGAAGACGAGCCGCTCCGCGGCGACGCCGCGGCGCTCGGCTTCGCGCCGCAGGTTGCGCTTGGCCTCCGGGCTCGTTTCCAGCAGCCAGAGGACGCTCCCTCGAGCTGCTTCGAGCAGGCGCATCCAGACGTCGAAGACCGGCGGCAGGATCTTGTAGCTCGCGTTGAAGCAGCAGAACACGAATGCGTCGTCCGGCAGGCCGCAATCGGCGCGCGACGGCGTCGCGCCCGCTACGCGACCGGGATCGCTCGGCAGGTAGCAGTCTGGCAGATACAGAAAGCGCTCGGCGAAATTCGCCTGCTGCCGCGGCGGCGCGACGATCGAATCGGCGAGGATCCAGTCGTAAAAACCGGCGCCGAGCGTTCCGGGGAAACCGATGCAATTGACCTGCACCGGCGCGGGGCGCAGCGCGAAGATCTCCGGCCGCGCGTGCAGGACGTAGCCGCTGGTGTCGAAGAGCACGGCGATGCGATCGTCGCGAATCCGCTGCGCCGTTGCCCCGAACGACTCGGAACGCACGTCGACGAAGCGGTCGAAAGCGGCGGCGAAACGCGCCCGCGCCGGGCTCGCGTCGTCGGGCCCCAGAGAATAGCCGAAGACCTCGAATCGCGAACGGTCGTGGCGCTCGATCACCGCGGTGAGCAGGTTCGCGAGCGGATGGGTCCGGAAGTCCGGCCCGAGATAGGCGATCCGGAGCCTGCCGTCGACGCGCACCGGCGCGGGTGGCGCGGCCACCGGCGCGAGGGCGATGTTGGCCGCGACCCACTTGCGGGCGCCGGCGAGAAGCTCCGGTGCGGAATACGGCAGAGCCAGCATGTTGTGAGGCGGGATCGCCGGCGCGCCGTCCTGCCCGAGGGAGGCGCGCTGCGCCTCGAAGAGCGCTTCGAAGTCCCGCCAGTCGCACAGCTGCTGGCGCGTGTAGAGCAGCAGGTTGCTTGCCGCCGCGGCGCCGGCCGAAGCGGCCTTCTCGATCAGGGCGAGGGCTTCGCCGTGGCGTTGCGCGGCGTTCAAGGCTGCGGCGAGGTTGAGATCGACGTGCGGATCGTCGGGCGCGAGCGCGTGCGCGCGCTCGAAGCTCGTGCGGGCGCCGCCGAGATCGCCCATCTGGTGCTGGCAGACGCCAAGGTTCAGCCACAGTGCAGCCACGCCGGGCTCGATCGACAGCGCCCGCGCATAGCGCTCCGCGGCTTCCGGATGACGGCGCTGGAGCCGCAGCAGATCCGCGAGGTTGGCGTGGGCCTCGACGAGATCCGGCGCATGCCGCAGCGCCTCTCGATAGGATCGCTCCGCGTCGGCGAAGCGGCTCCGCTGCTGCAGCGCCAGCCCGAGATTGTTGAGCAGCACGGGATGCGCGGATCCCGCCTCGACCGCGGCTTCGTACGCGGCGACCGCGGCGTCGTATTCGCCACGCCGGCGTCGGAAGTCGCCGACGCGGAAATGCGCTTCGGCCTTCCCGGGCTCGACCGCGACGGCCGTCTGCCACGCGGCGACCGCGGCCTCGGGCTCGGTCGCCTCGAGCGCGAGCCCGAGCACGGTCCATGCATCGGCATCGCCCGGATCGAGATCGACTGCGGCGCGCGCCGCGCGCGCGGCGTCGGCGAAGTTGCCTCGCGCGAGAAGCTCGCGTGCTGCCTCCCCAGGCGGCCGCGCGGCCGGAGCCTTGAGCGCGCCGTGGCAGTCCTTGTAGCGCTTGCCGCTTCCGCAGGGACACGGCGCGGTGCGGCGGATCTCCTCGGGGATCGGGGGCGCCTCGGGAGCGCTCGGCTTGCCGCCCGACGGCGCGAACTTCAAGAGCGCGTCGCGGACTTGCGGATGATGCGCGAACTTGCGCCCCACCAGATCCGCGTAGACGCGCACCAGGCCCTCGTCCTTGCGGCGTCCGCCGCCGGCCTTGAAGCTCTCCGCCGCCGCGTCGAGGTACGCCTCGTCGCGCGGCAGGCGCACGAACTCGAGCAGCCGCTCGAGCACGCCGCGGCCCATCTCGTGCTCGAAGAACAGGAAGAAGCTATCGCGGCTTCCGGAGCGATCGCGCAGATCGAGGAACCAGGCGATCTCGTCGAGCACCGCCGCCAGGACGGCCTCCTGCGGACTCGCGAGCGAGAGGCCGTGGGATTCGGCGAAGAACTGGACGTGTCCCTGCCGCAGGTTGGAGATCGCGCAGTCGATCGGATTGCGCACGGGCAGCAGGAACCGGAGCTTGCCGTTGCGCTCGAGCAGCCGGCCGACGTCGACGCGCGAGGCACGCAGCAGGTTGCTCACCATGTGGGACTCTTTCCACACGAGGCAGGTCGCGCGGGCGCGCGGCAGGTCGGCGAGTTTCGCTTCCGCGTCGCGCATCTGCCTGCGGTCGAAAGCGTGCGAGAGCCGGATGTCGCCGCCGTGAGTCCCGCGCTCGCCGCCTCTCGCGGCGAAGCCCGCGTACCGGACGAACTCGCGGAACTTGTCGTCGGAGTAGTCGGCGAGGAAATTGAGCCGCGGATTCTGCAGCGTCCGCAGCCCGGCGTGGTTGAGCACAGTGCACTGCGGATGGAGCCCGAGGACCGCGCTCGTGAGCGTCGTGAGGTTGCGGTAGGGGCCGAGCAGGATGCACACCGAGTCGAGCTGCTCCGGCGTGATTTCGGCACCGGGATCCAGCGCCCCGATCCTGGTCTCGACCGCCTTGAGCAGGTCGGTGCAGTACACGTAGAGCTCGGTGTAGGCGGTGACGTCCTCCGGCGCCGAGGCGAGCAGCGCGCCGACCCTCTCGGCCGCCGCATCGAGCTCCTCCTCAGGCGTGGGCGGATCGAGGCTGGCGGAGGTGACGCCGGCCGCCTGGCCCTTCGACGTGGTCATGCGGCCGCGCTGCCGGCGAGGCCGGGCGCGCGCGCGCTCTCAGATCCCATAGCGGCTGAAGTCTACCGTCGGGTAGTAGGAAAAGTGCTCGCGGATGCGCCGGCGCTGCGCTTCGGTGAGCCTGTCTCCGCCCTGACCGGTCCGCCCGTCGCGGTAGGTCTCGTACTTGCGCGACATGAGCTCGGGATCGATGACCTCGGGCGGCGGCACGCCGAGAAACTCCAGGATCTCGCGCAGCGTCGGCTCGGTCTGCCCGACGAGCTGCTCGTAGGTGACCCACAGCGCCTTGACGGCGCCCTGCTCGCACAGCCGGTACCACGAGACGTAGAAATTCACGAACCAGGGAAGCGCGAGGTCGATGATCATGTCGGCGAGGCGCTCGTCGCTCAGCTCGCCGGTCGATCGATCCTGCCAGATGAAGGAATAGCCGTGGATCCCGGTGCCGAACGTCGGGCGGTCTTCCTTGCGTCTCAGATCGTGCTGCAGGCTCACCACGATGTCCTCGATGCGCCGCACGAGGATGACCGGCGTGATGCCGAAGCTGCGCATCAGTGCCGCGTTGTGGAACGTGCCCTTCATGTGCATCGGCGAGATGCAGCCGTGCGCGTTCATCAGGCACAGCGCCGGGAGATACAGATCGTGCTCGTTGGTCGAATACGCCGAGCAGAGCCGGAAGCCGGAGAGCCCGGTGAGCTTGGCCAGCGTGTTGACGAGGAAGGTCGATCCGGCCTTCGGCGCCGAGGTGACGACGATCATCTGCTTGTCGCCGCGCGCCTTGGCAAAGTCGGCAATGCCCTCGGGAACGAGGCCGTTGCCCGTCGCCGCGCCGGTGACGGTGTCCAGGAGTAGCTGCCGGTCGAAGGTGATCGTCGTGGTGCGAGTTGCCAAACGAGGGCTCCCTGCGGTGTGCTGCGGAACGAAAGCTCGCGCGACAGTATAGACCGCCGGCGAGAGCGGCGGCCGTCGCTACGTTTCCTTGCGCTTGTCCACCTGCACGGCCAACCGGAGCTTGGAGAGGTGCTGCGCTGGCGAGGACCCGTAGGGGGTCTTCCCGAGGAAGTCGTAGCGCTGCCGGCCGTCCTTGCGGGTCTGCGCAACCCAGACGTTGAACTTGCGCGTGAACTCGTCGCGCCGTTCCTTCCACTCGAAGGTCTGCCGCTTCATCTCCGGGTCGCTCTCGAGGTCCACGATCTCCGGCTCGCCTTCGTGGAGCGCGCCGTGCGGGACCGGATGGATCATGCACAGCGGCTCGTCCCTGTCGAACCGCACGCTTCCCGTACGGGTCATCTGCCAGTTCATCGTGAACGGATACGGCAGCCAGTCGGTCTCGATCACGCCGGCGAGCGGGGCGATGCCGTCCTTCGGCCTGTTGAACGAGCCGGAGGCGACGAGATCCCAGCCCGGCTCGGTCCGGAACAGGTACCCGAGGTGGAACGTGACGATCCCGTACGCAAAATGCGACACCGCGAGCTGCGGCGCTGCGGATAACCGTCGAGTGCACGCAGCGCAATGCCGCCGACGTGCGCGGCGCCGTTCCACGACACTTCGAACGCGCAGGGCGAGAGTATCTCCCAGCCGTGGCTGTTGGCGATATTGAGCGGCAGGCAGCGATAGGCGTGCTTCTCCGCGACGGCGTCCATCCACGCCCGGGTCGCCGGTGCGGGCCGGATCACCGGCGGATCGGGTCGAAGCGCATAGCAGATCAGCTTCATCGAAGGGTCGAAACCGGGTTTGTCACGTTGGCGATGTGTCTTGCGCGAGCGGAGCGCCGCTGGCCGCGGCTGCTGACGAGGCAGCCGCGAGCGCTGCGCGCGTGGCTTCGAGGTAGGCGCGCCCGAACTGCGCGTCGGGCTCGAGGTAGCAGCCTTCGCCCCACTCGTTCCACGCATTGACGAAAACGATGCGCTCGTCGGCCGGCCTCGTTGCGCGCGTCTGCGCGACGATGCCCGCCAGCCAGCGCCGGTAGTTCTCCGGGTGCGAGTTCACGAACACGTGGCCGTTGTTCTGCAGGCGGGGCGTGTTGTCCCATCCGGCCATCACTCCGCGAAACAGCGGAAACTCCGGGAGCGGACGCGCGAGCGCGTATCGCGCCGCCGAGACGTAGTCCCAGACGTCGCCGACGAAGTTGGGGTTGAGCTTCTCGATGTGCGGCGTCAGCGGCTGAGCCTCGGTCGAATGCGGCGGGAATTCCACGCCGGCATCGAAGCCCCACTCGATGGGCGAGGGCATGCCGGGCACGTGCACCATCGCGAGATAGGGCTCGGCTTCGCCCGCGGCGCGCGCCACGCGCCGGAAGGTCGCGGTCGCGCGCCGCGGCTCCGGCAGGAGGTTCGCCCGGTAGACGACGAAGAGCGGGCGCCCGCGCACGCGGATGTAGCGCGGATCGCGGAAGAGCGGCAGGAGATCCGCTGCGAGCCGCTCCTCGTTCTCGGGTGAGTAGGTCTGCGCGACCAGCAGCTCGTCGTTGCCTCCATCCCAGCGCCGGGTCCAGTTCTCGTTCGCCCAGCAGACGCAGAACGGGAAGTCCGGCTCGCCGCCCGCGACGACCGCCTCGAGCGGACGCTCGAGCAGCCGCCGCCCGTTGAACCAGTAGTAGTAGTAGCAGAAGCCGTGGATGCCGTGCTCGCGCGCGAGGCTTGCCTGCGCAGCGCGCGTTTCGGGCGAGCGCAGGTCGTAGAAGCCCAGCTCGCCGGGCAGGTGCGGCTGGATGTGGCCGACGAAATTGGGCCTGGCGCGGGTCACGTTCGTCCACTCGGTGAAGCCCGCGCCCCACCACGCGTCGTTCTCCGGGATAGGGTGGAATTGCGGCAGGTAGAAGGCGAGCAGCCTCACGTCTGGCACGATGATTCCCCCTTCCGGCTCGCGAGCGCCTCCGGCGAGGCCTGCGCGGCATCGCCGCGATGTTTCGACACGGCGGCAAAAGCCTCCTGAGCGCGCAGCTGCCAGCCCCGCTCGAGCGCCGCGACCAGGTCGGCGGCGAACGACGTCGCGTCGCCGAGACGGGCCCGCACGTGCTCCGCCGCGACCTCGCTCCAGCGCCGGCGCGCGGATGCGTCGGCGGCGAGCTCGCGGACGATCGCCACGTAGTCTTCGGCGTCGCGAGCGATCCATTCCGGCCGATCGAGCGCCTGGAGAAACGCAGCGCCCTGCCTGCTGATCAGCGTGTCCTGCGGCCAGGTGACCAGCGGCAAGCCCATCCACAGCGCGTCACAGCTGTTCGCACCGCCGCTGAAAGGGAACGGATCGAGCGCGATCGCGGCGCCACGATACGCGCGGAGCGCTTCGGCGACCGGCGCGTAGCCGGAGCATTCGATGCGATCAGGATCGATGCCCGCGCGCCGGAAGCGTCCGCGCAGCGAGGCGGCCACGCCCGCGTCGTCGCCTCCGCGCGCCTGGAGGTGCAGTGTCCAGTCGGGCAGCGCGCGCAGGACGTTCGCCCATACCGCGATCACCGCCTCGTCGAGCTTCGCGAAATGGTTCAGGCTGATCAGGCGCAGTGCCCCGGGCTGGGGCCGCTCCGCTGGCACCGGGGGCTCGTAGCAGAGCCTGGTCCGCGGAAGATAGAGCGCGCCCTCGGAGAAATGCGACGCCTCGTCCGGCGGGGTTGAAACCCGATCGGTCAGGACGAAATCCATCGCAGCGATGCCCGTCGTCCCGAACGAGTCGAGCCACGTCGCCTGGACCGGTGCAACGCGCCGCGACAGTGCCGCCAGCCGGCCACCGCCCGCGTGGCCGGCGAGATCGACGAGAACGTCGATGCGATCGTCGCGAATGCGCCGAACGAGCGCTTCGTCGTCGAGGTCCGCGACGTCGCGCCATGACGCGCACGCGGCCCGCCAGGCCGCCGACGAAGGGTCGTAGCGCGGGTTGCAGTTGTAGAGGGTGTTCCGGGTGAGGCCTCGCCGCTCAAGTTCCATGAGCGTGAGCAGGAAGAAGGTCTGGACCGGGCCGTTGCGGAATGCCGGAGACAGCCAGCCGACCGAAAGCGGCTCGCCGGCGGCGCGCGCCCGCGCGGGCACAAATTCCGCCGTCGCCGCATGCCGCTCCGCCCAGAGCCGATGGGCCTCGAGCAGTCGCGCCGCGTCGAACCCGCTCGAGAACTGCGCGCAGCGCAGATACGCGGAGTGCGCCTCGGCGTCGCGCGGGTGCTCGTCCACCCAGCTGCGCAGGCGCTCGAGGCACCGCGGGATATCGCCGCGCTCGAGGAGGAGATGCGCGCTCTGCAGCACGGCCGCGCGCCGGTCCTGCCCGGCCGCCGCGACCTTGTCCAGCAGCGCGATGGCCGCGCCGCTGTCGCGGCGCAGCGCGGCGAGCCGCGCCTCGAGCAGCCACGCGCGGCTGCGGGTCGCGTCGGAAGCCTCGGCGATCTCGAGGATCGCGTCTGCCTCGTCGAGCCGGCCGGTTTCCAGCGCGAGCTCGCCGCGAAGGAGCGCGGTCTCCGGATCGTCCGCGCCGTGGATCGCGTCGACCGCGGCTTGCGCCTGCGCGATGCGGCCCGAATGCAGCAGGGAGCGTACGAGGCCACGGCGGGCCACCGGCGCGACCTCGGGCACGGCCTTCAGCGCGTCGAAAGCGGCCGCAGCGGCGTCGAAGCGACGCTGCGCTTCCAGCGCCAGCGCGAGATTCAAGCGCGCTCCCACGTGCTCCGGCGCGGCCGAAAGAGCGAGCCGCGACTCCGCTTCGGCTTCGGCCGCACGTCCCGCGGCGAGCAGCGCCGAGGCGTGGTTGACGTGGAACGCGACCGACGGATCGGCGCGGCCGCGCTCGAACCACGCCAACGCCTCCTCCGAGCGCTGCTGCTGGTGGAGCGAGAGCGCGAGCATGTGCGCGATCTTCGGATGCGCGACGCGCGCGTACAGCGCCCGATAGGCGGCCTCGGCCGCGGCCGCATCGCCGCGTCGATGCTTGTCGAGCGCGCGCGCGAAGTCGAGTCGGGTTGCCTTATCCATGCGGCAGTTGAGAGGGCGACAGGCAAGGCCCCGCGTCGGGGCGATTTTTCTGCACGGCAGCACGCATTATGGCGGAGCCGTCCGGCCCGCGGCCAGCGAGCCTACGGAACGGGCAGGACCGGGTATGGTCTATGTTAAAATTTTTCGTTTGCCGGCGCCGACTTTGGCCCTTTATCGCGTGTACCACACCACTTCGGCCTCCGACCGCGGACGCGGCCTCGTCGCCGTCGTCGGGCACGCGCGGGCGCTTCGGAAAGCGCCCCGGCCATGAGCGCCGTCCTGGCTCCGGCGCCCGAAGCGATCACCGCCCGGAAGCGCATCGGCGAAATCCTGGTCGAGCGCGGCCGCCTCGATGCTGCCGGCCTCGAGCGCGCGTTGCGCGTTCAACAGGAAACCGGCGAGAAGCTGGGGAGCCTCCTGGTGACGCTCGGCCTCGTCGCCCAGCGCGACGTCGCCGAAGCGCTCGCCGCGCAGCTCGGCATTCCGCTGGTCGAAGCCGCGGGCTACCCCGAGCTGCCGATCCTGGAGGAGCGCGTCTCGGCGCGCTTCCTGCGCGAGGCGCGCGCGCTGCCCCTCTTCGAAGACGAGCGCGAGCTCGCGCTGGCGATGGCGGACCCGACCGATGCCTACACCATCTCCGCGTTCGAGATGGTTACGGGCCGCAGGGTCAAGCCGCGGGTCGCCATTCCCACCGAGCTCGAGGCCGCGCTCGAGCGCCTCTACGGTCAAGGCAAGTCGGCGCTCGGCACCCTGGTCGGCGACGTCGAGCAGCGCGACGATCTCGCCTTCGATGCCGACATCCAGCAGCTGAAGGATCTCGCTTCCGAGGCCCCCGTCATCCGTCTGGTCTCGCTCATCATCACCAACGCGCTGGAGACCCGCGCCTCCGACATCCACATCGAGCCCTTCGAAAACCGCCTGATCGTGCGCTATCGAATCGACGGCGTGCTGCACGAGATCGAATCTCCGCCGCGCAAGTTCGCCGCCGCGGTGATCTCCCGCGTCAAGATCATGGCGAACCTCGACATCGCCGAGCGGCGCCTCCCCCAGGACGGCCGCATCCGGCTGCGGGCCCAGGGCAAGGAGATCGACCTGCGCATCTCGACGGTGCCGACAATGCACGGCGAATCGGTCGTCATGCGGATCCTCGACAAGGGCGGCGTCGCGCTCGACTTCAAGCGGCTCGGCTTCGAGGAGGACACGCTCAAGCGCTTCCTCGACGTGCTGCTCGAGCCGCACGGCATCCTGCTCGTGACCGGCCCCACGGGCAGCGGCAAGACGACGACGCTCTATACGGCGCTCGACCGGCTCAACAAGCCCGACGTCAAGATCCTCACGGTGGAGGATCCGGTCGAGTACCAGATGCCCGGGATCAACCAGATCCAGGTCAAGCCGCAGATCGATCTCACCTTCGCCAACGCGCTGCGGTCGATCGTGCGCCAGGACCCCGACGTGATCATGATCGGCGAGATCCGCGACCTCGAGACCGCGCAGATCGCGGTCCAGTCGGCGCTGACCGGCCACCTGGTGCTCTCGACTGTGCACACCAACGATGCGCCGTCGACGGTCAACCGGCTGCTCGACATGGGCGTCGAGGACTACCTGCTCACCTCGACGATCATCGGCATCCAGGCGCAGCGGCTCGTGCGCACGCTCTGTCCCGACTGCAACGAGCCGTACACCGCGCTGCCCGAGCTGGTCTCGGAGCTGGGCCTCGCGAAATTCGCCAACGGCGGCGACATCACGCTCTACCACGCCAAGGGCTGCAAGCAGTGCGCCAACACGGGCTACGTGGGCCGGGTCAGCATCATCGAGATGATGCCGATGACCGATTCGATGCGCAGCCTCGTGATGCGCCACGCGACCGCGACCGAGCTCAAGGCGCAGGCCGTCAAGGACGGCATGGTCACGATGTACGAGGACGGCATGCGCAAGGCGCTGCGCGGCGTGACGACCTTCGAGGAAGTTCTTCGCGTCACGCGCGAGGACTAGCCGCCGTCCCGGCGAAGGCCGGGATCCAATTTCGATGCCAATGCAAAACGCCAGAATGAAGTTGGGCTCCTGCCTGCGCCGGGGCGACGCGCGCTGATGCCCGTCTACCGCTACAGGGCCGTCAACAACGCCGGCGACGTCGCCGCCGGCGAGCTCGACGCGGCCAACGAAGCCGAGATCGTCGAGCGCCTGCGCGACCAGGGCCTGATGCCGATGCAGGTCGTCGCCGCCGCGGGCGATCGCGCCGGCGGCTCGCAGGGCACGTCGCGCCGGAAGTCGCTGTTCGCGCCGCGGCGGGTGACCCGCAACCACGTCCTCGCGATCACGCGCGAGCTCGCGACGCTGCTGCGCGCGGGGCTGCCGCTCGACCGCGCGCTCGAAATCCTGATCGGGCTCGCGCCCGCCGAGCCGGTGGCCGCGCTGCTGCAGGCCGTCCGCGACAGCGTCCGCGGAGGCAAGTCGCTTTCGCAGGCGCTGGACATGCACCGCGACGTCTTCTCGCGCTTCTACGTGAACATCGTGCGCGCCGGCGAGGCGGGGGGCGCGCTCGGGGTGGTGCTCAACCGTCTGGCGGAGACGATGGAGCGCAACAAGGAGCTGCGCGAGAGCGTGGTCTCGGCGCTGATCTACCCGACGATCCTGATCTGCGTGGCCGTCGCATCGATCATGGTCCTGCTGGTCTTCGTGGTGCCGACCTTCCAGCAGACCTTCGCGCAGGCCGGCAAGGCCCTGCCGCTGCCGACCCAGGTGGTGATCTTCGTGGGGACCGGCCTGCGCCAGTACTGGTGGGCGCTGCTGCTCTTCGTCGTCGCGGCAGTATGGCTGTTCCGCCGGCACCTGCGCCGAGCGGACGTGCGCTACCGCTGGGATCGCCGCCTCCTGCGCGCGCCCCTGCTGGGCGATCTCCTCGCGAAGGTCGAGGTGGCGCGCTTCGCCCGCACGCTGGCCACGCTCCTTGGCAACGGCGTGACGCTGCTCACCGGGCTGTCGATCGTGAAGGAAACGATGACCAACAGCGTGCTCGCCAACGCGCTCGACGGCGTGGTCACCCGGCTGCGCGAGGGCAAGGGCTTCGGGCGCCCGCTGATCGAGACGGGAATCTATCCGCGGCTCGCGACGCAGATGATCCTCGTGGGCGAGGAGTCCGGGCGGCTCGAGGAGATGCTGGTGCGCGTCGCCGACGTCTTCGACCGCGAAGTGGCGACGTCGATCAAGCGCTTCCTCGCCGTGCTGGAGCCGGTGCTGATCCTATCGCTCGCGGTGATGGTTCTGGCGATCGTGCTGTCGATCCTGATGGGCATCGTCGGCATGAGCGAACTTGTGGGGTGAGGCTCCGGTCTCACCGCGCCCTGAGGCAATCGAGGAGAAGGTTCATGAGCACGAATACGCGACCCTGGGCGACGCCCTCGCGGCGCGCCGGCGGCATGACGCTGATCGAGATTCTGGTCGTGCTCGTGCTGATCGGCATCGTGATGGGGATCGTCGGCGGCAACTTCATCCAGCGCGGCGAAAAGGCCAAGCGCGACGCCGCCAAGATCGAGATCGGGCAGATCGGCCAGACGCTCGACCTGTTCAAGCTCGAGGTCGGGCGCTACCCGACGACGCAGGAAGGGCTGCAGGCCCTGATCGCCGCGCCGCCCGGCGTCAACAACTGGAACGGGCCGTACTGGAAGAAAGCCACGGTGCCCAAGGACCCCTGGGGGAACGACTACGTCTACACGTTCCCCGGCACGCACGGCGCCTACGACATCGTCTCCTACGGGGCCGACGGCAAGGAAGGCGGCGACGGCGCCGACAAGGACATCACCAGCTGGGATCAATGAAGCACCGCAGCGCAGGCAGGCCATGACGACCGCCGCCGAGCTCGCGCCCGCGCTCGTCGCCTCCGGCCTCGCCCACCAGCGCGAGGGACGGCTCTCGCCTGCCGAGAGCTGCCTGCTCGCGGCGCTGCGCCTCGATCCGGGCAACGCGGAAGCGACCTACCTCATGGGTGTGCTCGCCCTGCAGGCGGGCAACGGCCAGGGCGCGATCGCGTATCTCTCGCGCGTGGTCGAGCGGCGGGCGGGCGACGCCGACGCGCTCTACAACATGGGCATGGCGCACGTGCTCGACTTCGACCTCGACCGGGCCGAGACCTGGTTTCGCCGCGCGCTCGCCGTCAATCCCCGGCACACCGGTTCGCGCTTCGGCCTGGGGAACCTCGCCCGGCTGCTCGGGCGCGACGAGGAGTGGCCGGAGCACTATCTCGCGGCCATGCGCTGGCCGGATGCGACGGCGCCGATGGTGAGCAACGCGCTGCTGGCGCTGCACAGCAGCCCCTCGGTGAGCCTCGAGGAGCTCTACGCGCTGCATCGCGAATGGGAGCGTCGCTTCGCGGCGCCCGCGTACGCGCGCCGGCAGCCGCACCGTAACGACCGGGACGCGGGACGGCCCCTCAGGATCGGCTTCGTCACCAGCGCCTTCAACGCGGAGATCGTGGGGCGCTACCTCCGCGGCGTGCTCGCAGCTCTGGCCTCGCGGTCCGAGGCGCAGGTTCATCTCTACGCGAACTCGACGAGCCGCGACTGGGTCGCGGAAGCCCTGGAGCAGGGCCATCGGGGAGGCTCGATCGCGTCGCTCTCCGACGACCAAGCCGCGGCGCGGATCCGCGCCGACGGCATCGACATCCTCGTCGATCTCAACGGCCACGCGCCGGGGCATCGACTGCTCGTCTTCGCGCTGCGCCCGGCGCCGGTGCAGATTTCCTGGCTCGACTACTTCGACACCACGGGGCTCGAGGCGATCGACTACCTGATCACCGACCCCGTGAGCACGCCGCCGGACGGCGCACAGCGCTTCGCAGAGCGCCTGATGCACATGCCGGTGCGGCTGTGCTTCACCGCGTCGTCGACGTCGCCGGCGGTGGCACCGTCCCCGGCGCTGCGCGGGAGCGGGGTCACGTTCGGCTCGTTCACCCGCGCCGACAAGGTCACCGGCGAGGTCGTCTCGACCTGGGCGCGCATCCTCGCCGCGGTGCCCGGATCGCGCCTGATCCTCAAGGGCGAGACGCTGAAGTTTCCGCGGGTGCAGGCGCGCTTCGAGGGCGCGTTCGCGCGGGCGGGCGTCGATCCGGCGCGCCTCGAGCTGCGCACGCCTTCGCCTCACCACGAGCTTCTCGCCGAGTACGCCGATATCGACGTGGCGCTCGACACGTTTCCCTACAACGGCGGCGCGACGACCTGCGACGCGCTGTGGATGGGCGTCCCCGTCGTGGCGAAGATGGGCGAGAGCATGATCTCGCGCCAGTCGGGAATGATGCTGCGCGCCGTCGGAGCCTCGCAGCTCGTCGCCGGCGACGACGATCAATACGTCGAGATCGCGGCGAGCCTCGCCCGGGACCCGCAGCGCCTCGCCGAGCTCCGCAGCGGGCTGCGCAGCGCGATGGCGGACTCCCCGCTCTGCGATGCGGAGCGCTTCGCCGACGCGCTGCTCCTCGAGGTCCGGCGGGCCTGGCGCGAGTGGTGCGCGGCGTGAGAGCGCGACGCGCACCCCGGCGGCGTGCTCGCGCCTGCGGGTCCGGGCACGGCTTCACGCTGCTCGAGATGCTGGTCGTGCTGATGCTGATGGGGATCATCGCGTCGGTGGTGATCCCGATCTTCGGGCCCGGCGTGTCGACCCTCGAGCTCAAACGCTCCGCACGCGAACTCGCGGCGGGCCTGCGTCTCGCCCGAAGCCAGGCGATCGCGCAGCGGACCGAGGCGGTGCTCGAGCTGGATCTCGCCGGGCGGAGCTTTCGCGTGCCGCCCGATCCGCGCTTGCACAGCCTGCCGCAAGGCGTCGAGCTCAAACTCTTCACCGCGCAGAGCGATCTGCTCAACGAACAGGTCGGCACGGTCCGTTTCTTCCCGGACGGCGGGTCGAACGGCGGACGGATCACGGTCGCGGCCGGCGACCGCAAGTACGACGTCGATATCGACTGGCTGACGGGGCGCGTGGCGATACTGGAGTGAGAAGACGAATGCAGCGGGCGGCCGGCTTCTCGCTCCTCGAGGTCCTGGTCGCGTTCGTGATTCTCGCGCTGGTCGGGACCTCGCTCTTCCGGCTGTTCGGCGCGTCGCTCACGAACGCCGGCGCGGCGGACGACTACAGCCGCGCCGCGGCGTTTGCCGAGAGCAGGCTCGCGATGGCGGAGGTCGAGGCCCCGCTGCACGAGAGCGCCGACCAGGGGACGTCCGACGACGGCCGCTACGCCTGGTCGACGAAGGTCGAGTCCTACGTCCCTCCGGGAACGACCAGCGACCAGCAGAGGCTCGACCAGATGCTGCCCGTGCAGCTCTGGCACATCTCGGTCACGGTGAACTGGCCGGGCGAGCGAGGCGCCGCGCGCTCGTTCACGCTGTCGACCGTGCGCATGGCGATGAAGCAGCCATGAGCCGCGCCGCGCTCCGGAGGCAGCGGGGCTTCACGCTGATCGAGCTCACGGTCGCGCTCGTGCTGGTCGCGCTGATCGGCTCGGTGCTCTACGGCTCGCTTTCGCTCGCCGGCGACAGCTGGAATCGCGGCGAGGCGAAGGTCCAGCGCGTGAACGAGATGCGCTCGAGCGAGGATTTTCTCCGGCGCACGCTCGGCGCCCAGCACCCGCTGCGCTTCCACAAGGTCGCCGACCAGCCGCTGTACTTCCTCGGCACGCGCGACGCGCTCTCCTACGCGGCGGCGCTGCCCGGGCGAGCCGGCGCGGGCATGTACTACTTCCGCCTCAGTGTCGACGGCGACAGCGGGCGGCTCGTGCTCGCGCGCGTGATCCCCGACTACGCGGCGCAGGCGCTCCCCGATTTCGGCAACGCCGAGTCCACGGTACTCGCCGGCGGGATCGGCGCCGTGCGCTTCGGCTATTTCGGCCGCGACCCCGGGTCCGCGGACACCGTGACGCCCACCTGGCGCGACCGCTGGGACGACCCGCAGCGTCTGCCCGACCTGATCCGCGTCGACGTGACGCCCGCGAAGGGACCGGCGTGGCCGACGCTCGTCGTCGAGCCGCGCATCGCGCTCGAGGTCGGCTGCCCGACCTGGAACGCCGCGCAGCACCGGTGCCAGTGAGCCGCTCGCGCATGCGCGTTCAGGACGTCGGCACCCGGGTCGCGGGGCCGCCGCGTGCGCCGGCGCATCCGGGCCTTGCGCCTGTCCCCGCGACGCAGCGGGGCGTCGCGCTGATCCTGGTGCTCTGGCTCACGATCCTGCTCACCGTGATCGCGTCGGCGTTCGCCTACAGCATGCGCACGGAGACGCTCGCGGCGAGGAACGAGCTGTCGCTCGCGCAGGCGCGCGGCCTCGCCGACGGCGCGATCATGCGCGTGGCCTTCGAGCTCATGCGTCCGCGTGCGCCGAACGACCCGTGGCAGTCCGACGGCTCCGCGCACTACTGGGACGAAGGCGATGCTCACATCGCGGTCAAGGCCATCGACGAATCTGGTAAAATCGACCTGAATTCGGCTTCGGACGCGTTGCTCAAGGGGCTGTTCCAGACCGCGGGGGGGCTGGATGGGGACGCGGCGCAGCGGATCGTCGACGTGATCGACGATTGGAAGGATCCCGACGATCTGCGACGGCCGAACGGCGCGGAAGCGGCGGACTACCAGGCCGCGGGCTTGTCGTACAAGCCGGCCAATGCGCCGTTCGAGAACGTCGCCGAGTTGCAGCGCGTGCTCGGCATGACCCCGACGCTGTACGCGGCGGTCGCCGACCAGCTGACTGTCTTCAGCAAGTCGCCCGGCGTCAATCCCGCGTTCGCTTCGCGCACGACGCTGCTCGCGATTCCCGGCGCCACGACAGACGTCGTCGATACGTATCTGGCGCAGCGCCAGGATGCTCTCTCCGCGGGCTTGCCCGTGCCGGCGTTTCCCGTGTCGGGCGGCGCCGGAGCGGCGACGAACCTGTGGCGCATTCGCGCGGAAGCGACGACGCCCGACGGGGTGACGTACATCCGCGAGGCGGTGATTCGTCCGGGGGGCGATACGCTGCATCCGGTCACGGTCCTGGCGTGGCTCGAAGGCGATCAGAGGCAACTCGCTCTGCCCGCGAGCGCCGGATCTGTCGCCAAATGACGACGCGATCGGGCTGTGCGTCGGCGCAACCGAATCAACGGCTTGCAACAAATTTGAGGTTGCCGTAAAACCGCCGCGAGGCGGACGTGTCGAAGGCACGGACTTGCATCGAGCGGGGACATGACGAGCGCAACGACCAGCTGGCGACAACGCGTGCGCGATTCGGCGAATCGCGCGGGCTTGCCGCGCTTCTGGCGCTGGTGGATGAGCGAACTCGCGCCGCTGCTGCCCGGCGCATCGCGCGCGGCATTTCAGCGCCGCTTCGCGCGTCCCGTCATCGAGCTCACCGAAGGTCAGGCCATTTTCTGGCGTCCCGAGATCAGCAACGGCGCCGCTCGCCTCTCGGTCACCGAGAGCGTGATGCTCGCAGGCGACGCTGCCGCGGTGCTCGCGGCGGGTCGCGCCGCCGTCGCGCGGCTTGCCGCCAACGCCTCGGCCGGCATCGCCGCGCCCAAGGTCATCGTCGCGCTCGGGCCGCGCCAGGTCCTGCGCAAGGAGCTCACGCTCCCCGCGGCCGTGGGAGAGAACCTGCACCAGGCGCTCGCCTACGACCTCGATCGGCACACGCCGTTTCGCGCGGAGCAACTCTACTTCGACGCCGCCATCACTGCGCGCGACACGGCGAGAAAGACGCTGCGCATCGACTGGGTCGCGGCGCTCAGGACGATCGTCGACGGCGCGAAGAAGCGGGTCGAGGACTGGGGCGCGATACCGATCGCGGTGGTGCCCGGACCTCCGACGACCACGCCGACGCGGCTCAACCTGCTTCCCAATGGCTCGCGCCCGCGCCAGCTGCAGTGGCGGCGCTGGCAGGTGTGGGCGCCGCTCGCTGTGATGGCGCTGCTGGTCGGCGCGGCCGTGTTCGTGCCGCTGCTGCAGAAGCGCCAGTACGCGATCGCGCTCGCCGGGCTCACCGCGGAGGCCGGGCAGCAGGCGCAGGTCGCCGACAAGCTTCGGCAGCAGCTCGAGCAGATGCAGAACGACTACAACTACATTCTCACCAAGAAGTACGCCTACCCGAGCGCCGTGCACGTGCTCGACGAAGTGACGCGCGTGCTGCCGGACGACACGTGGCTCACGCAGCTCGAGTTGAAGACCGGAGCGGGTCGGGGCAAGGACACGCAGCGCGACGTCTATCTTCGCGGAGAATCGGCCAACGCCGGCAAGCTGATCGCGTTGCTCGAGGACTCCAAGCTCGTCGAGATGGTCACCCCTCGCTCGCCCACGACCAAGATCCAGGGAAGCAGCGGAGAGATCTTCGATCTGGGCGCGCGGCTGCGAACGCTGCCTCCGCCGCAACCGGTGACCCTCACGGCGAACACGCCTCCGCTGCCGGCGCCTGCGCCGCTTGTGCCCAAGAGCGCGGTGCCCGCCGCGGCGAGCGACTCGGCAAGTGTCCCCGGAGCGCAGCGCGCGCAAGCGCCGTCCGCCGCGCCTCCGGCTGCCGCAACGGGACCGATCTCCGGCGACGCGGCCGTGCCGCCCCCTGCTGCTGCCGCAGCGCCGCCGCCGGCGAACGTGTCCGGCGCGCAACGCCGTGCGCGCTTCGGGACGCGCCAGGAAGCGTCCGCGCCCCCGCCGCCGATGCCGCAGCCGCCGGAGACTCTGCAGGCCGTGCCGCCCGAGGAAGGCGCCGAGCCCGGCGCGGACGCGCCGTCCGAAGGCGAGCCGAAGACGGACGAACAGTGATGGCCACGCTCTCGATGCCGCTTCCGCCGCGGCAGAGCCGGATGCTGGCGGTCGCGCTGCTCGCGCTGGCAGTCCTGCTGACGCTCGGCGTGCTGCTCACCCCGTTCCTGCTGCTGCACCGGCACTATGACCGGGCGATCGACGCGCTGCAGGAGCGCCTCGATGTCTATCGCCGCGTAGCGGCGCAGACACCGGAGCTCAAGAGAACGCTCGAGACGCTGCGCTCGCGCGACGGCCGCCGCTTCTTCCTGCAGAACCTCGCGCCGAATCTCGCCGGCGCGGAGCTGCAGGACCTCGTGCGGGCGGCGATCGAGAACAACGGCGGCCGCATCACCACCATCCAGATCGCCCAGCCCCGCGAGGACGGACGCTTCAGGCAGATCGGCGTGAGCGTGCAGCTCTTCGCCACGACGCCGAACCTGCAGAAGGTCCTGTACACGCTCGAAACGCAGACGCCCTACGCGGTAGTCGACAACATCACGGTGCGTCCGCTCAACGCCTTCCGCGGCTTCAAGCCGCCGCCGGGCGCGGAGCCCGAGCTTTCGGTGATGCTCGACGTGAGCGCCTTCACCTTCGTCGAGGGCGAGAAGAAATGAGCGCGCTGCCGGCCGCTCGCGCCCCGCAGATCCGCGGCTGGATGCTCTGGCTCGCGCCCGCGATCGTGCTGGCGCTGGTCGTGGGCCTGGAGACCGACTGGGGCCGGCAGGTCGTGCGCGTGCCGTCCACCCCGCCGCCCGTCGAGCCGAAGCCGGTGAGCGTCGCGGCGCTGCCCGACTACCAGATCGAGGGCGGGCTCGCCGCGCATTCGGAAACCGTGCAGCGGACGCTTTTCAACGCCACGCGCCGTCCTGCGCCGGCGCTGGCCTCGAACGAGGGCCCGAAGCAGATCGTGCACGGCAAGTTCCAGCTTACGGGCACCACCGTGACCGCGGGGCGCAACGTCGCCTTCCTCAAGGAAGTCGCCGGAGGCAAGACGCGCGTGGTGAGCCAGGGCGACGAGATCGATGGCATGAAGGTCGCGCTGGTCACTCCCGGTCTCGTCCGGTTCACGGCCGGCGGCGATTCCGAGGACCTGATCCTCAAGGTTGCGCCGGGACCCAAGACGACGATCGCGGCCGCGCCCCCACGGCCGGCGCCGCCCGGCGGCGCGCCCGCGGGCGGACCGACCGCCGCCCGGCCGACCCTGAGACCGGCACAGGCGCCCGGCACGACGACGCCGGCTGCGCCGGCCCAGAGCGCCCGGGCGGCGCGCCGCGCGGGCCGCGCCGTGGATGCCGGCGCCGGCGCGCAGCAGGACGGCAGCAATCAGCAATCGGATGGCGGGTTCCGCAACTTCCGGCAGCGGTTCAGCAAGTAGCTCCCGAAGGCGCATCGGGACCATGCCGGGCAACGCACAACAACACGGAAAACCGATGACTCGACATCGCGCGAGATGGGTATCGACGGCGCTCGCCGCCGCGCTGGGGCTGCTCCTCGCCGCGTGCGCTACGGTGAGCCGTCCTCCGGTCGAGCCGCCGCCCGCCGCGCCGAGCGCCCAGAAGGACTCGGCTCCGGAGAGCGGCACCGCGGTCAAGCCCGGCTCCGCCGACAAGACCCCGGAGTTGTCGAAGATCTACAACGGGACAGGCGTCGTCGTCGCGGGCCAGGCGGCGGGTGGTCAGGTGCCGCAGGGCGTCAAGCCGCCGGCTCGACCCGGGTCGGCGGTCACGCTCAACTTCGAAGCCGCGGACATCCGCGAGGTCGTGCGCAACATCCTGGGCGACATCCTGAACGAGTCATACACGATCGACCCGGCCGTCGGCGGGACGGTCACGATCCGCACGACGTCGGGCATTCCCCGCGAGTCGCTCCACGCGACGATGGAGATGCTCCTGCGCATGAACGGGGCGACGATGACCCGCGAGGACGGCATCTGGAAGATCCTGCCGGCTGCGGCGGCCGCGCGCGGCAACGTCTCGCCGCAGCTGGGCGGCTCGTCGCGGCCGCTTCCCGCCGGATACTCCGTGCAGATCGTTCCGCTGCACTACGTCGGCGCCCGTCAGATGGCCGCGCTGCTCGAGCCGTTCGTCAAGGACCAGACCACGGTGCGCGTCGACGAGCTGCGCAACCTGCTGATCCTTTCCGGCACCGAGCTCGAGCTGCAGCATCTCTATGAAGCCATCGACATGTTCGACGTCAACTGGCTCGCGGGCATGTCGGTCGGCGTCTTCACGCTGCAGAGCACCGACGTGAAGTCGCTGATGGCGGATCTCGACAAGGCGATGGGCACGCCGGACAAGAGCCCGCTCGCGGGGATCGTGCGCATCATCCCGATCGAGCGGCTGAACGCGCTGCTCGTCGTGACGCCGCAGCAGGAATATCTCGACGAGGCGAAGAAGTGGATAGAGCGCCTCGACCGCGCGGGCGGCGAGGGCACGAGCATCCGGTTCTACGTCTACCAGGTGCAGAACGGCCGCTCGGAATACATCGCGCCTCTGCTGCAGCAGGCCTTCACCGGGCGCGTGACGCAGCCTGCGGCCGCGACCGGGCCGCCGCAGGTCGCGCCGGGCACGCCGGCCGGCACGATCGTCTCGCCGCCGGCATTCCAGCCGCAGAGCGTGATCCCGGTGCAGAACCCGACGCCGGTGCCGCAGACGGTCGTCAACCAGACGCAGACCACCGCGGGCGCCAACGTGCCCGGGGCGACGATGACGCCGGGCTCCATCCAGAGCACGATTCAGAGGGCCTTGACCGGGGGCGCCAGCGGGGACGGCATCGGCGTGGTGCGCAACGTCCAGGTCGTCGCCGACAAGGACAACAACACGATCCTCGTCGTCGCCACGCCGTCGGAGTACTCGGTGATCGAGGCGGCGCTCAAGAAGCTCGACATTCCGCAGCGGCAGGTCGCGATCGAGCTGACGATCGCGGAGATCACGCTGACCGACCAACTCCAGTTCGGCGTCGAGTGGCTGTTCAAGGGCGCGGCCCCTTCGGGACGCGGAAGCGGCGGGCTGTTCAACCAGACCACGCCGTTCAATCCCGCGGTCCCCCTCGCTGCCGCGGCAGGCGCCGCGAGCGGGCCGGTCGGTCTCGCGCTCGCGACGGGATTCAACTATCTCATCAACAACGCCAACTTCCCGGGCGGTGTGCAGGCGGCGCTGCACCTCCTCGACACCTACGGCAACACGAAGGTGGTGTCGAACCCGCACATCGCGGCGCTCGACAACCAGAAAGCGACGATCAAGGTCGGCAACCGCATCCCGATCAACCAGCAGACACTGGTCGGAGGGACGACCAACGCCGTCACTACGACGGCGCAATACATCGACACGGGTGTGCTGGTCCAGGTGACGCCGCACATCAACGCCGGCGGCCTGGTGACGCTCGAGGTCGATGCCGAGGTGAGCACGCCGGGGACGACGACCGACCCGACGGTGGCGCCTCCGATCAACACGCGCTCGGTTCAGACGCTGCTCGCGGTGCCGTCGGGGTCGACGATGGTGATGGGCGGGCTCATCACCGAGAACAACCAGAACAACTCGGCAGGTTTGCCCGGCCTGGCGCGCATCCCTATACTCGGCGGGCTCTTCGGGAATCAGACGCTGCAAAAGGATCGCACCGAGCTGATTCTCTTCATTACGCCCAGAGTCGTGGAAAACGAGCTCGATTATCGCCGCATCATCGAGGATTTGCGGCGCAAGATGGAGCGCCTCGACGAGGTCTTTCCGGCGAAAACTGCTCCGTAGGACAGCTCATGGGCTGGAACCGTCGCCAAATGGCGACGCACTCAATGTTGCGTCGACGCAACACAACAGGAAGAGGGGAAAGAATGCGGTTTATGCGATTGACGCTACAGGGGGCCTTGGATAGGCTTCAAGCGAACAAAGGCGGGCGGCGGCGCGGGTTTTTCGCGTCGCGGGCCGCGTGGCTGGCGCTAGGCGTCGTGCTGGCAGGATGCGCAGGAATCCGGGTGGATTCGAGCCCGGACGAGAAGCAGAAATTCGTGGCTCAGCGCGCGGAAGCGCGCTGGAACCTGCTGATCAAGGGCGATGTGGCTGGGGCTTACGAGTACCTGAGCGCGGGCTCGAAGGCGGCGACGCCGCTGGACCAGTACAAGGCCAGGATCAGGCCGGGCTCGTGGCGACAGGCGAAGGCGGAAACGGTGGACTGCGAAGCCGAAGTCTGCAAGGTGACGATGGCCATCACCTATGACGCCAAAAGGATGAAGGGGATCGAAACGCCGTTGATGGAAACGTGGATCATCGAAAAAGGATCGGCTTGGTACGTTTTTCGCTAACAGAGCTGGACCCGGGCGTTGCAAATTATCCACAAGCAGGGGTAAAGAGCGGCTTGCGGCAGTTCGGGCCGGTTTGTAAATCGACTAGGTGTGTAATACACTCGCGGTGCTTGGCGGTTTTTAAAGTGATCACTTTAAACCCGAAGTAACGAATTAAGAGGAGTCATCAACAACCATGAACTCGTTCCAAAGAAAATCGCTGTATGCCGCTCTGGCGGGCGTAGGAGCCCTCGGAGCGACGGGCGCCGCCGATGCGGTCAACTTGAACCCGGACGGGCTGGGTAACGTACTCATTTACCCGTACTACACCGTCCGCTCGGACGCGGCAGGCAATGCGTATAACTCGCTGCTGACCGTCGTCAACACCACCTTCTCGGTGAAGGCGGTCAAGGTCCGCTTCCTCGAAGGTCGGGACAGCCGGGAAGTGATCGACTTCAACCTGTTCCTGTCGCCGTACGACGTGTGGACCGCGGGCCTGATCCCGAGCCCCTCCTCGGGAGGCGGTCGCCTCGTCACGTTCGACAAGTCCTGCACGTTGCCGCCGATCGCGACGACGCAGGGCGGCCAGGGCTTCGTCGACTTCGTGAACTTCGCGTACTCGGGGACGGCGGACGACGGCGCCGGGAACGATCTCGACCGGACGAAGGAAGGCTACGTCGAAATCATCGAAATGGCGACGTATGCGACCTTCCAGACCGTCGGCTTCGCCGTCACGCACGGCAACGGCAAGGTGGCCGGGCAGCCCGACTGCAAGCCGCTGAGCGACGGCCTCGCCTCGCACGAGCAGAACATCGTCAACGGCGGTCTGTTCGGCGGCATGACGCTGATCGACGTGGGCGCGGGCACGGATTACACGGAAGACGCGGTCGCGCTCGACAACTTCACGGTGGACGAGTCCATCTATACCGCCGAAGGCACGACGACGCCCGACCTGACCTTCGCCTTCCCCGCGGCCAGCCAGGTGGTTGCCGAGAACGCGGTGTACACCTCGCTCTGGAACACCGGTCCCGACCCGGTCAGCGCGGTGCTGATGCACGCCGAGGTGATGAACACCTACGTCCTGGATCCGGGCACCAAGTCCGGCTCCGACTGGGTGGTCACGTTCCCGACGAAGCGCTTCTACGTCCGTCACGGCACGGGGCTCGCGCCCAAGCTGTTCCAGCGCAACTTCAACGGCGTCGCGGGTTCCTGCGACGACGTGACGTTGAGCATCTGGGACCGCGAAGAAAACGCGCTCTCGACTCCGGCGACCTTCTCGCCGCCGCCGCCGACGCAGGGCAACTCGATCTGCTGGGAAGCGAACGTCGTCACGTTCAACAACAGCAACGTGCTCGCGTCGCAGAACCCCGGCACGAAGATCGTGACGCAGAACATCCCGGCGACCTCGATCCCGGGTATCGACGGCTGGATGAACCTCGGGTTCTTCCCGACGTCCATCACGGGCACGGTGCACGAGCTGATCAGCACCGACACGGAAGTCACGACGATCTTCGGCAGCAGTGGCACGACGGCGACCTACTTCGGTCTGCCGGTGGTTGGCTTCGAAGTGGAGTCGTACACGAACGGTACGCTCAACGTCGGCGGCACGAATGTGCTGTCGAGCTACGGCGGCAACTTCGTGCACAAGTACTTCACCTTCATCGCCCCGCCGGCCAACGGCACGATCCCGCCGGCGAAGGTCGGCAGGAACGCGAAGTCGAAGTAAGTCGAGCTCCATGCACCAGGAAGGCGGGACTTCGGTCCCGCCTTTTTTTCGCTCGGGGCGGCGGCGAAGAATAACTAGCTTCATCGCGCAAAGCGCTTTGGCGCGCGTGTTCGCGCAGCGTCGCAGTGGGCATTGCGCCGGAGCGCGCAAAGGCGCAATGTGCCGCGCAACGTCAGCGCTCTCGATCGCGCAGCGTCGCGGCGCGTGATCTATAATGCTGATGTCATGTGCCGGGCGGCGGGCGAGGTCTGACGAACGGACCCGGACCGGGGTTGGCGTGCGTCGGCTTATGACGTACAATTAGTTGTTTTCATTGTAATTTGCTGGCGCGGAACTTGCGGATGGTCAGCCATCCGATCGGCGGGTCCCGCCTGGGAGTCAAAGATGAACCGTTCGCACCTCCGAGCGGCTGCGTGGACGCTTGCAGCTGCTGCAGCAACCTCCGTTTTCCTCGCCGTGCCCGCCTCCTCGCCGTTGCAGGCAGCGCAGATCACGGTCGTCGACAACAACTGCTCGAGCTTCACCTACGACTCCAATGCGGGCACGCTGACCTGCGTGCCCGCGAACCCGACTAGCTTCACCTGCTCCCCTTCACTTTCCATCGCGAGTCCCACGGTTTCGCAGTCGGAGAAGATCACGGCCAATTGCGCGGGCGGCACGGCGCCGTATAGCTATACCTGGAGCGGCGGTGGGGGAGTGAGTGCCTGCCCTACTGCGTCCGGCTCCGCGAGCTCGGTGACGCTTACCTCGCCCGGGGGCACGAGCGCAATCGGGCCCTGCACGTATAGCCTGACCGCAAACGACAGCGCGACGGGCACTTTCACCGGGAACGCGCCGTCCTTCAGTTATACCGTCAGTGGCGGTGGCGGCGGCGGCGGTGGTGGTGGCGGCGGCGGCGGGACCATCGCATGTACCGGCATCAATCCGAACGGCGTCAACTGGGGCCAGACGATCGTCATCAACGCGTCGGCAGCGCAGGCCGCCAGCTACTGGACGAACGCGCCGCGAGTCTACAGCGGGGACTTCGGTGCGAACGATGCGCTGGTGCTCGTGTTTACCACCGGCTCGACCGTTCCTTCGACCAGCCAGAGCGGCATGTTCACGGGTGCTGAATTCGGCGGTCCTCCGACGACCCGGTATGCGACGCTGTCGGCCTCGGCCTGCGATTTCGGCAAGGGCTTGACGGGGACCAACAAGTCGGTGAGCCAGGGCAGCCCGAGTGTGGGTCTGCACTTCACGATGGGCGGCTCCGCGACCACGTACCCGCTGCTCCTGCCGAACACGACGTACTACGTCAACATCTACAACATCGGCTGCACCGGCTCGTGCCCGATGTTCGTCGATCTGAGCAAGCCGAAGGGCTCGTAAGGCGACAGCTCATCGCGGCGTAAAGACGGCCCCGCGCTCCGCGGGGCCGTCTTTTTTAAGGCCCTTCGCTCGCGATACAATGCGAGTCCTGTCCGCGGACGACCGCTTGCCTGCGCCGCCCAGTCAACTTCTTCGAGGCTCCATGAATCGCCCCAACCATCTTCTCGCGGCGGCTGCCGCGCTCCTCGTCGTTTTGAGCGGCACGCTGCTCGCCGAAGGCTCGCCCGACGACGTCCTGGTCGAGACCGCCACGGTGAAGCTCACGCGCAGCGACTACGAGGCCGATCTGCTGCGCGTGCCCCAGGACATGCGCGCCGCTTTCGCGAGCGACCCCAAGCGCCTCACCGCGATGCTCAACAACCTGCTCGTCAACAAGACGCTCGCGGCGCAGGCACGCCAGGCCGGCATCGATCGCGACCCCGAGGTCACGAAGCAGATCGCCATGGAGACCGACCGCTTGCTGGCGGCCGAGCAGCTCAGGCGATTCGATCAGCAGGCCGGCGCGGAATTCGATGCGAAGAAGGACGATTTTCTGCAGAAGGCGCGCGAGACCTACGCGGTCGACAAGGACAAGTACCGGGTGCTCGAGCGCGTGAGGATCGCGCACATCCAGTTCGACACCAAGAAGCGCTCGCCCGAAGCGGCGCTGGCGCTGGCGCAGGCGACTCGCGCCAAGCTCCTGGCCGGTGCCGACTTCACCGCGACGGCGAAGGAGGTTTCCGAAGATCCCGCGGCGAAGGCCAACGGCGGCGAGCTCGGCTGGATGTCGGAAGAGAAGGGCGAGCCCGAGTTCAGCAGCGCGGCCCTCGCGTTGAAGGAGGTGGGCCAGATCAGCGAGCCGGTCCGCTCGTCCCGGGGCTATCACCTGATCAAGCTCGAAGAGCGGCTGCCGGCGCGCGCGCTCACGTTCGACGAGGCGAAGGGCAGGATCATGGGCCAGCTGCGCGCCCGCTACGTGAAGGATCGGCACGACGCGATGATCGCCACGATCCGCAGCGACCCGAGCATGAAAGTCGACCAGGAGGCGGTAGACGCGCTCGTCTATCGCGTCGATCCCGCGGTCTTCCAGCAGGAGCTGCAGAAAAAGATGAACTAGGTCGAGGCCGTCGCCCGGGCGGAGCAGGTGTCGCGCCATTTCCAGGGCACGCTCGCCGAGCTGGCGCAGGCGGTCGAGCTGCACAAAGCCGGCCGCCTCGCCGAGGCCGAAAAGCTCTACGCCCGCTGTCTCGCAGCCGAGCCCCACAACGCCGCAGCGCTCAACAATGCCGCGGCAGCCGCCCTGCAGAGCGGCGATGCACGCCTCGCGATCGAGCGATTCGAAAAGCTCGTCGCCGTTCACCCCGAAAACGCCCAGGGTCACAGCAACCTCGGCTACGCGCTGCTCCAGGCCGACCGCGCCGATGAAGCGTTGCGCGCGCTCACCCGTGCGGTTGAGCTGGATCCGCGGTACGCCCTCGCTTACAACAATCTCGGAATCGCGCACGAGCGCATGCTGCGGCGTGACGAGGCGATCCGCGCCTTCGAGCGCGCGCTGGAGCTCGAGCCGGGCTATGCCGACGCGGCGGCGAACCTGGGCGAGATATGGAATCGCGAAGGCGACACGGCGCGCGCGAGGCCGGTGCTCGAGCGCGCGCTCGCGGCGCAGCCGTCGCACACCGGCGCCCGGGCCGCGCTCGCCGCGACCGACGCGCTGGGAGGCAGGCTCGACGACGCGCGGGCCGCGCTCGAGCGTATCGTGGCGTCCGCCCCCCGCGAGCCGCTGTTCTGGAGCGTTCTCGGCGCGCTGCGCACCTGGGCGGGCGACGCGGCTGCGGGAGAGAGCGCGTACCGAACCGCGCTGAGGCTCGCTCCGCAGGACCCGCGCGCGGCGCTGGGTGTGGCGGGCTCGCTACTCGCGCGAGGCGATTTCGCGGACGGCTGGCGCGCCTTCGAGCAGCGCCCGGACGGTTGCTATGGCGCCCCCACGCGCTTCGCCGACATCGCGCAGTGGAACGGCCAGCCGATCGCCGGCAGGCTCCTGCTCACTTGCGAGCAAGGCCTCGGCGACACGGTCCAGTTCGCGCGCTTCGTCGTGCTCGCACGCGAGCGCGTGCAGCGGTTGAGTTTCCTGGTCGACGGTCCGAGACGGTCGCTCGCCCCGCTCCTTGCCACGCTCTCCGGGGTCGACGACCTCGCGACCGACGAGGCGGCGCTCGCCGGGCTTCCCGACCGGCCTCTCGCGCGGGCCTCCGTGCTCTCGCTGCCTTATCTGCTCGGCCTGCGCGTGGAAGCGCTCCCCGGGCCGATTCCTTACCTCTCGGCACCGGAACCGGCCGTCGCGGCCTGGCAGCCGCGGCTGGAGGCCATTCCCGGGCTGCGCATCGGCCTCGCCTGGGCGGCCTATGCGCGCCGCGACATGGGCTACGTCACCCGGCAGAAGTCGGTGCCGCCGGACGCGCTCGGAGCGGCGCTCGCCTCGTCGCACGCGAGCTTCGTGAGCCTCCAGGTAGGCCCGGCGGCCAAGCTTGAGCCGCGGGGAGGGCTCGCTCGCATCGTCGACCTCGCGTCCGGCATTCGCGATTTCGGCGACACCGCGGCGATCATCGCCGGGCTCGACCTCGTGATCTCCTCGGATACGTCCGTGGCGCACGTCGCGGGCGCGCTCGGCAAGCCGGTATGGATGCTCGATCGCTACAACACCTGCTGGCGCTGGCGGCTGGCCTCGGACCGCTCGCCGTGGTATCCGACGATGCGCATCTTCCGCCAAGCCCGCTTCGGCGACTGGAGCGATCCGCTGGCACGGGTGAAGGCGGCGCTCGCCGCCTTCGAGCGGGACGCCACGGCTGGTTTTGTGGCGACCTGACGGTACGCTATAGTGATCCATTTGCCGGCCGCGCCTCCTCGGCCGGCGACGAGCAGGCGAGAGATGACCGATTTCGTATTCACGATGACGACCGGGCGGAGCGGCACCCGCTACCTGGCCGAGCTGCTCCAGCAGAACCTTCCCGACGCCGAGTGCTATCACGAGATCGTCGGCTGGGACCGCTTCGGCGTCGACACGCCGGACGTCTCGCACATGACGCTGTTCAATTCGCAGGGCAACGTCGAGAAGGTGCGCGAATTCTGGCGCGCGAAGCTCACGCGGATCGCGTCGACGCGGCACCGGTTCTACGTCGAGACTTCGCACGTGCTGATGAAGGCGGGGCTGGTCGAGAACATCGCACCGCTGACGGCGAAGGGCAGGGTGCACTTCGTCCTGCTCGAGCGCGATACCTACGCGACGATCGCGAGCCTTCGCCGGCGCCTCGACTTCGTCAACAAGGGCACCTGGTGGCTGTGGTACCTGGATCCCGATTACCCGAAGAACCTCGTGCGCTCCGCCGAGCTCGTCGACTCGGGCATCAGCGGCCTGTGCCTGTGGTACGTCCTCGAGATCCGCGCGCGCGCCGCCTACTATCGAAAGCTGTTAAAGGGGACGCCCAACGTCGTCTTCCATACTTTCGACCTCGAGGAGCTGCGTGCGCCCGAGGGCATAGCGCGGTTTCTCGCCGCGCTCGGCGCGCCCCGGGATCCCGCGCAGATCAGCGTGCCCGGGCCGCGAAACACCGGGCAGACCCCGGTCCAGATCACGAGGCAGGAGGAGCAGCGGATTCGCGACCTGATCGCTTCCGTCGAGTCCGCGCCCCGTGCGTCCCTTGACGCGAGCATCCCCGCCGCCCGGTGACCGCGAGCCGCGAGCGGACGCGCTCGCGGCGGCTCGAGCCGCTTCGACGATGCAGCACGAGGGCGTGAGGCGCCCGGTCCTCATGGCCTGGATGGCGACGAACACTTTCGGCTGGGGCATCGCCGGGCTGAACATCTTCTGCCACTGGGCCGCGTCGCGCGATGTCGAGCCCTACGTGCTGCGGCCGATCTCGGAGGGCGATCTGCTCGCGCTCGGGCCGCTTCGCCGCCGCCAGGTCGAGCCCTGCGTCGCGCGCAGCAACGCCCTCGCGAGGCGCCTCGCGTCGACGCAATCGGCCGCGGTATCGGTCGGCATGCCGGTGATACATCCGCTCGGCAATCGCGACGTCGACTCGCGGCCGCGCGTTCACGGACAGCGGAACATCGCGCGCATGGTCTTCGAAGAGACCCGGCTCGACGACTGGGCGGTGCGGATCGGGACCTTCGACGCGGTGGTATGCGCGAGCACCTGGAACGCGCAGACGCTGAAGGCGCGGTTCGATTGCCGTCCGATCGTGATCCACGAGGGCGTGGACCCTTCGCTCTTCCACCCGGCGCCGAAGTCCGGAGTCATGGATCCGGACCGCTTCTACATCTTCACCGGAGGCAAGATCGAATTTCGCAAGGCGCAGGACCTGGTGCTGCTCGCGTTCCGGATCTTTTCCGAACGGCACGACGATGCGACGCTCGTCACCGCGTGGCACAGCCCGTTCGCGCACTACTCGACGGGCTTCCGCGGCCGGCTCGACGCGGCGATCGAGATGGGCCCCGACAAGCGGCTCGCGATCGGCAAATGGGTCGCCGACAACGGCATCGATCCGGAGAAGGTGATCGACGTCGGCGCGATGCCCAATCAGATGATGCCGCTCGTCCTGCGCGAGATGGATTGCGCCCTGCAGCCGAGCCGCGCGGAAGGCGGCACGAATTTCGTGGCGATGGAGGCGATGGCCTGCGGCCTGCCGGTGATCGTCGCCCGCAACACGGGAGTCAAGGACATCATCGAAGGCTCGAACTGCGTCGCGCTGCAGCGGCAGGGTCGCGTGGAGCATCCCGCGGATCGCGGCGCCGAGGGCTGGGGAGAGAGCGACGTCGAGGAGATCGTGGAGGCGCTCGAGGCGCTGTACCGATCGCCCGAGCGGCGCAGCGTCATCGGCGCCGCCGCCGCAGCGTTCATGAGCGCTCGCAGCTGGGCGCGGCACGCGGCCGAGCTCGCGCAGGTCGCCCTGGCGGCATCGTGACCCAGGAGGACTACGCCCGATGGTTCAACCGCGGGCGCGAGCACCAGCAGGCCGGCCACCTGGTCGAGGCGATGCTCTGCTACCGGCGCGCGCTCAACGCCAATGCGCGCTCGCTTCGCGCTCATTTCCGGCTCGGCCAGGTGCTGCGGGACCTCGGCAATGCGCAGGAAGCGCGCGCATTGTGGCAGGCGGGCCTCGCGATTCAGCCGGAGCACGTGCCGACGCTGCTCGAGCTCGCCGCCGAGGCGCGCCACGCGGGCGCGCTCGATCAGGCGCTCGGAGCCTACGATCGCGTGCTCACCGCCAGCCCCGGGCTCTTCGATGCCGTGCTCGGCATCTCGCTCATCGAGATCGAGCGGGGCGAGGCGCGCGGTTACGCCCGGGCGGCGCAGCTCGTCGCCGCCGACCGCGACCCCGGCTTCTGGAGCGATCTCGCGCAATCTCTCGCCGCGGCGCCGCCGTCGCCGGCCCGCACGGCGCTCGTCGCGAAGATCGCTTCCTTGCGTCTCGAAACTCCGCCGCCGCTGCTGCTCGCCTGTGTCGCGGAGGAGATGATCGCCCTCGGCCGGATCGAGGACGCACGCGACGTGCTCGCACGGACAGAGAACGCGCGACCCCTGCCCGATGATCCCGAGACGCTGCGGCGCCTTGCCCTCGCGGGCGCGCGCCTCGGGTCGTTCCGCGTCTGGGCGGAGCGCTACGCGAGCCGATGCGTCGCGCTGTCTTCCGCGGCGCCGCCGCTTCGCTGGCCACGCCGCACGGCGGGCACCGCGCTGCGCGTGGCCTACGTCGTCGCCGCCGGCACGCGCCTCACCATCGACGGTGTCGCGATCGATACCGACGACTACCTGCGCGCGGTCGTCGCGCCACAGGCGGGCGGGCGCATCCTCGCCGCCGTGTTCAACGTCGGAGAGGTGCCGCGCGCCGCGATCGAGGCACTGCTGCCGCCGGACATCGCGGTGGCAGCACTCGCGACCGGGCTCGAAGCCGCGGCGTCCGCGCTCGCCAACGTCGACGCCGATGCGCTCGTCGACCTCGCCGGTCTGGGGGCGCCGATCGGGCCGCTGCTCGCGCAGCGGCCTGCGCGCACGCTCTGGACTTATGCCGGGCTCGGCTGGGCGAACGCCGCGCCGCTGGTGACCGGGGCCCTCCCGCCGCTCCCGGGCGCGGATGCGCAGGCGCTCGACGAGCACCGGGCTGCACTCGAGCGCGTGCTGCTCGATGCCTGCACGACCGCGGCGTGGTTCACCGACGTCGCGCCGCGCACGGCCACGGAGCTCGACGCCGTCTGGCGCGGCGCGGTCGCCGCACACCAGAGCGGGTCGCTCGAGGCCGCGCGCGCCGGCTACGAGGATCTCCTCGCTGACGAGCCCCGCCATGCGCGCGCCAGCTATCTGCTCGGACTCCTGCTGCGCAACGAGGGCCAGTCCGCCGATGCGGTCGCTGCGCTCTCGGCGGCGGTCGAGGCCGCGCCGGCGTACCTCGATGCGCGCATTGCGCTGGCGGACGTCTACCGCGAGCGGCAGCGCCTTGCCCGCTCGCTCGAGGTGTGCGAGGAAGGCCTGCGCGCCACGCCCGACGAGGTGCTCCTCTGGCGCGCGCTCGGTCTGACCCAGCTCGCGCGGCGGGACGCCCGGGCGGCGCGGCGCGCCTTCAGGAAGGCCCTGGCGCTCGCGCCCGGGCACGCGATGACGCACTACAACGAAGGGGTCGCGCTGCAGATGCTGCGCAGGAACGACGCCGCGCTGCGCTCGTACCAGCGCGCGCTCGCGCTCGCTCCCGATCTTCGGGCCGCCCAGTTCAACATCGGCATCATCCTGCGCGAGGCCGGCCGCGCCGGCCGGGCGATCAAGGCTTTCGAGCGCGTGCTCGCGCGCGACCCGGCGCAGATTCCGGCGCACAAGGCGCTGCTCGACACGCTGCAGGACCAGGGAAATCTCGCTGCCTGGTTCGCGGCGTTCGACCGTTTCGAGGCCGCCTGTCCCAACGCCTTCCCCCTGCTCGTCGTGGCGCTTCAGGTCTGCCAGTACCGCGCCGACTTCGCCGCGCTCGATCGCTACCTGGCACGCTTGAAGCGCGACGAGTTCAAGGCGAGCAGCGAGACCGAGCTGGCGGACTGCCTGGAAGAGTTGCTCTTCCTGCTGCTTTACTTCGACTTCGAGCCCGACGCGCAATTCGGGCTCTATCAGGCCTACGACGCGGTCGCGCGCCGGGTCTACGGCGACCCTTTGAGCCTTCCGAACCGCCGCCGCCCCGGGCGCATCCGCATCGGCTACCTCTCGGGCGATCTGCGCAATCATGTGATGGGCAAGATGATGTGGTCCGCCATCGAGCATCACGACCGCGAGCGCTTCGAGCTCCGCTTCTATTCCCTCTCCTCGAAGAGCGACGAGTGGACCGAGCGCTATCGGGCGCTCGGAGAGGGCTTCGAGGTGATCACCGATCTCTCCGAACAGGAGGCCGCCGCGCGCATCGCTGCCGACGAGCTCGACATCCTCGTCGATCTGTCGACGCACACGCACGGCTCGAAGCCGGGCATCCTCGCGCTCAAGCCGGCACGCGTGCAGCTGACGCACGTCGCGAGCGCCGGTCCCGTCGGGCTGTCGACGGTCGATTTCAAGCTGACCGACGCCTGCGCGGACCTGCCCGAAGCGCAAGCCTTCCAGCTCGAGACCTTCCTGCCGATGGCCGGCTGCGTGTACCCGTACCGGCACATCCCGCCCGCGGCGGATCATCCGTTTACGCGCGAGCGTCTGGGCATCGCGCCGGCCGCGGTCGTGATCGGCGCCTTCGTCAACCCGCTCAAGCTCTCGCGCCGCTGCCTCGCGCTGTGGCGCGAGGTGCTCGACCGGATTCCTGAAAGCCTGCTCGCGCTCTCGCCGACGGATGCGAACCGGCGCGAGATCTACGACCGGCTCTTCCGCGCGGCCGGGATCGAGACGAGCCGCGTCCGCGTCGTGCCTCAGGGTCGCGACGACGGCGAGAACCAGGCGCGCTACGGCGTCGTCGACTTCGCGCTGGACCCGCTGCCCTACGGCGGCGTGAACGGGACGCTCGAAGCGCTCGACATGCATGTACCCGTGGTCGCGCTGGTCGGGCGCCGGCACGGCGAGCGCTCGTCGTACACCATTCTCACCCATCTCGGCGCGACGCAGACGCTGGCGACGAGCGGCAGCGAGTACGTCGAGATCGCCGTGAGGCTCGCGAGCGATGCCGCATTCAAGGCGGAGGTCAAGGCGGCGATCGCGCGCGGACTCGAGCGCTCCCCCCTCACCGACATGAAGGCGCACACGCGCAACCTCGAGGCGGCGTACCTGCGGGCGCTCGAGCAGCGCTATCCGGAGGCGCTCGCGGCGCCGCGCGAGGAGGGCGTCTCGAAGGAGGAGAGCGCCTGAAGCCTGCCCACCCGGGAGTGTCGCGACCCGTCCGGGATCAGTCGGGGAGGCTTCCCCGGTCGCGCCAGAGGCCCTCCATCGCCTCGGCGAAATCGCGCGCGTAGCGGTCCATGTCGAACAGCGGGTGCGTGCGGCGGTGGGCTGCGAGCCGATCACGCAGCACCTCGAGCGCGGCCGGCTGCACGGCGAGCGTTCCGGCCAGCGCTTCGTACGCCGCCGGGCTGTCGGTGACGAGCTCGGGCAGGCCGATCGCCTGGAGCTGGCTGCCGGCGATGCGGCTCACGAGCGTGTCGCCGGCACGGGTGACGACAGGCAGGCCGGCGAGCAGCGCGTCGTTGGCGGTCGTATGTGCGCCGTAAGGGTAGGTGTCGAGGAAAAGATCGGCGGCGGCGTGGCGGGCGACGTGCTCGCCCACCGGCGCCTTCGCGGCGAAGACGAGGCGCTGCGGATCGATCCCGGCGCGCCCGGCCTCGCGACGCAGATTCTCCTTCGCCTCCACGCTCGTCTCCAGCAGCCAGAGCACGCTGCCCGGCGTCGCCGCCAGGAGCCGCATCCACGACGCGAACGCGTCGGGCAGGATCTTGTAGGCGCTGTTGAAGCAGCAGAAGACGAAGCCCGTCTCGGGCAGCCCGCAGGCCGCGCGACTCGGCGGCGGCCCCGCGGGCAGCCGAGCCGTGTCGCTGGGGAAGGCCATGTGCGGCATGTAGAGCGGACGCTCGGCGTAGAAAGGCGCGAGTCGCTCCGGCAGGCTGAAGCGGTCGGTGAAGACGTAGTCGTACCAGGGCGCGCCCAGCGTGCCGGGAAAGCCGATGCAGTTGATCTGCACCGGCGCGGGTCGCAGCGCGAAGATTCGCTCGCGCGAGTTCTCGGTGTAGCCGTTGCTGTCGAATACGATGCCGATGCGATCCGCACGAATGCGCTGCGCGATGCGCGCCGGGGATTCGCGGCTCACGTCGGCAAAATGCTCGAAGGCGGCCTCCGCGCGACGGAAGTACGGGTTGCCGTCGTCGGCGTGGAGGCTGTAGGCGAACATCTCCAGCCGCGAGCGATCGACCTTCTCCCAGAATTCGAGCGACAGGTGCATCATCGGATGCTCGCGGAAGCTGTCCATCACGAATCCGATCCGCAGACGCTCGCCGGGGGCGAACGCAGCCGCGGGTCGAGCCGCGAGGCGCGCCGGGGCGAAGCCTTCCGCCCAGAGTTTCGCTGCATGGAGCTGCGCGCGCGGGGTCGTGGGCATCGATAGCAGGGGAAAGGGATTGGGGCGGCTGCCGCTGCGCGCTTGCGCCGGCGCGCTCTCGAGCCGGCGGTTGATCTCTGCGAAGAGACTGTCCAGATCGCGCCAATCGCAGCGATGCTGGCGGCCGTGCGCGAGCATCGACAGCGCGTAGAGGCTGCCCGGGTCGAGCTCCAGCGCCCGGGTCCACGACGGCTCCGCGTCCGCGTAGCGTCGCTGCTCGAAGCACGCGGTGCCGAGATTCAGATGGACCGCCGCGTCGTCGGGGGCGATCCGCACGGCTTCGCGAAAGCTTGCCTCCGCGCGACGCAGGTCGACGGCGCGCTGGTGAGCGATGCCGCGGGCGACGTAGACAGACGCCGGAAGATCAAGCCGCAGGGCGACCAGGCGGTCGTAGGCATCCGCCGATTCGCCGAAGCGCTCGTCGTCGGCGAGGAGCCGCGCGAGGTTGGCGGTGGCCTCGACGTGGCGCGGATCGGCCGCCAGCGCATCGCGATAGCATGCTTCCGCGCGCTGTCTCTGTCCGTGGGCCTCGAGGGCGAGGCCGAGATTGTTCAGGACCCCGGGATGGGCCGGCGTACGCTTCAGAGCGAGCTCGTAGCGTTCGATCGCCGCTGCGAGCTCGCCGCGGCGACGCAGCTCGTTGCCGGCGACGAAGTCGGCCTCCGCGCTTCCCGCGTCTCCCGATCGGCTTGCGCTCGCCTCGCCGCTGCCGGGGGCCAGCGCGCCGTGACAGTCCTTGTAGCGCCTGCCGCTGCCGCAGGGGCAGGGGGCATTTCGCGGCGCACTCATCGGCCGCGCTCGCCGCTTCGCTGCGATGCGCGGTTCGCGGCGACGTCGAGGAGGAGCTGGTCGAGATTGCGCGTAAAGCGCGCCATGTCGAAGAGCGGCGAAGCGGTGCGATTGACCGCGAGCCGCTGCTTGAGCGCGCGCAATCGCGCGCGATCCCCCGCGAGCGCGAGGGCCGTCGCCTCGTAGTCGGCGAGCGTTCCTGTCACCAGCTCGGGGAGGCCGACGGCGAGCAGCTGACTGCCGGCGACCCGGCTCGCCATCGTCTCGCCCGCGCAGGTGAGCACCGGCACGCCCATGAGCAGCGCATCGTTGGCGGTCGTGCCCGCGTTGTAGGGCAGCGTGTCGAGGAACAGATCCGCATGAGCCAGGCGCGCGAGGTGCTCGGAGAGCGCCACCACCGGCGCGAAGACGAGCCGCCCCGCATCGACGCCTCGCCGCTCGGCTTCGCGCAACAGGTTCCCGCGGGCGCCGGCGCTGCCGGGGGCGAGCCAGAGAACGCTTCCCGGGATCCGCTCCAGAAGGCGCATCCAAACCTCGAAGAGGGCGGGCGCGATCTTGTAGCTATGGTTGAAGCAGCAGAATACGACAGCTTGCTCGGGCAGGCCGCAGGCCACCCGGTCCGGCGCGCGCGCGCCCTCGGCGCGCCGCGTGTCGCTCGGGCAATAGCAGTCCGGAAGATAGAGGAAGCGCTCGGTGAAGAACGGTTGCAGGTTCGCCGGGCAGACGAACCGGTCGGTGAGCACGTAGTCGTACCATTCCGCGCCCAGCGTCCCGAGATAGCCCAGCCAGCTCACCTGTATCGCCGCCGGCTTCGAGGCGAAGATCTCGCTTCGCGCATACGTCGTGTAGCCGTTCAGGTCGACGAGCACGTCGATGCCGTCCTCTACGATCCGGCGCGCCGTGTCCTCCGCGGACTCGCGATTGCAGTCGAGAAAGCGATCGAACGCGGCTTCGATGCGTGCGCGTTGCGGAGAGATCTGCCGAGGGCCGATGGAATAGGCGTAGGTCTCGAGCCGCGTGCGGTCGTGGCGCTCCCAGACCTCGGTCAGGAGTGAGGTGATGGGATGCTCGCGAAAATCCGAGGACACATAGCCCAGGCGCAGCTTCTCTCCGGGCCGCCTCATCAGGCGGCGGGATGCTGCCGACGGGCGTTCCATCGGTGCTTCACGGCGCCGGGCCCATCGTCGCGCCGCGTTGAGATGCTCGCGCGGCGACAGCGGCATCGCGAGCAGAGGGAACGGCGCCGGATCGAAGCGCGGTCTGGGTGCGTCGTCCTGCAGGCGCTCGCGTATCGTCGCGAAGAAATCGTCGATGCCGTCCCAGCGGCAGCTCTGCAGGTGGCAGTACGCGAGCATGGTGACCGCGTAGAGATTGTCGGCATCGAGCTCGAGCGCGCGCTTGAGCGCGACCTCGGCCTCGTCGTACTCCTGCTGGAGGATCGACAGCGATGCGATATCGGCCTGGAGCGGCATGTGATCGGGGTCTAGCCGCGCGGCTTCGCGCAGGCTTGCCGCCGCGGCGGGGATCTGTCCGGCGTCGGTGAGGGCGGCGGCGCGCCTGATCCAGAAACGCACGGGAAACTCGCGTCGCACCGCGACGGCGCGGTTGTAGGCGTCCACCGCCTCGTCGACCCGATTCTGGTCGTGCAGCAGCGTGGCGAGGTTCGCGAGCGCGTCCGCGTGCGGCGGATCGACGTCGAGCACCTCGCGATAGCATCCTTCGGCTCGGTCGAGCTGACCCAGCGACTGTAGCGCCAGCCCAAGGTTGTTCAGGACCCCGGCGTGGCTCGGAGCGCTGCGCAGGGCATGCTCGTAGTGAGCGATCGCGGCGTCGAGCATGCCGCGGCGGCGGGCGGCGTTGCCCAGGTGAAAGTGCGTCTCCGCGCTGTCCGGATCGAGCTCCAGCGCGCGCTGCCACGCCGCTTCGGCCGCGGAGCCGTCGCTCCGGGCGAGAATCTCACCGAGGAGATTCCAGCCGATCGGGTCGTCGGGCGCGCGGTCGAGCGCGCTGCGACAACTCGCCTCCGAGACCTCCGTCCTGCCGAGCGCGAGCTCGACGCGCGCCCGCTCGCGAATGAGGTCGGACCGCTCGGGCGCGAGCGCCGCCGCTCGTGACAGCAGCTCGTAAGCGCGAGGGGCCTGGCCGGTGGCGAACGCGACCTGCGCGTCGCGCAGCAGCGATTCCGCAGTGACGGGCTCGCCCACTTCCTGGCCCGACCTGCCATGACAATCCTTGTAGCGCTTGCCGCTGCCACAGGGGCAGGGCGCGTTGCGCGCGATGGCGATGCTGTTCATGGGCGAGCGTGCGCGGCGCAATTATAGGCGATCGAGTCGCGGCCCGAACCCGCGGGCGCGGCCGCGGTCGGGAAATTGACGTAGACTATGGCCTCGTCGTTCACCGATCGAAGCTCGAGCAATTCGCGGAGTCGCTCATGCACCGACGCAGACCTCTCGAAGCGCTGCCTGGCAACCCGAGGCTGCTTCTGCTGCTCCTTTCGCTGCTGGCGTGCGAAGGCGCGCGCGCCGACGACGCGGGACTGCTGCGCTGTCGCGCGATCGCCGACGCCGCGGCCCGACTCGCATGCTACGACGCGCTTCCGGCCGCACAAGGCCCGGCCCAGGCCGACACGAGGTCTGAAGGCAGGGCGGCGGCCCCGGCTGCGGTGGCTCAACCGGCGCCGACGCCGACGGCACGGTTCGGCCTCGAGGAACAGGCGCCGCCGCGCAAGGACATGGTCGACCAGATCGACAGCCGCATCGAGGGCAAATTCGAGGGCTGGTGGCCCTTGTCGATATTCAAGCTCGCCAATGGCCAGGTGTGGCAGACCGCCGACGGCAGCAGCCGGTTCTACGAGATCGACAGCCCCAAGGTGACGATCACGCGCGGCTCGCTTGGCGCGTTCTATCTGAACCTCGACGGCGACAACCACACCGTGCGGGTGCGGCGCCTGCAATAACCCGGGCCACGGCCTCCTCGCGGGACCGTGGCCGGATCGAAGCACTGCTAGCGCGGCTGGGTCACCGTCCGCAGATAGGGCTTGTGAGTCTTGAAGCCCTGCGGATATTTCTTCTTGGCGTCTTCGTCGGAGACCGAGGTCGGGATGATCACGTCCTGGCCAGGCTTCCAGTTCACCGGCGTGGCGACCGCGTGCTTCGCGTTGAGCTGCAGCGCGTCCAGGAGCCGCAGCACTTCGTCGAAGTTCCGTCCCGCGCTCATCGGGTAGACCAGCATCGCCTTGACCTTCTTGTCGGGGCCGATCAGGAACACCGTGCGCACGGTCGCGTTGTCCACGGCGGTGCGTTTCCCGCCGCTGGCGTTGGGATGGATCATGTCGTAGGCCTTGGCGACGACCAGGTCCGGGTCCCCGATCATCGGGTAGTTGACCGCGGTGCCCTGCGTCTCGTGGATGTCCTTCGCCCAGGACTTGTGGTCGCTGACCGGGTCGATGCTGATCCCGATGATCTTCGTGTTGCGCTTGTCGAACTCGGGCTTGATCTTCGCCATGTAGCCGAGCTCGGTCGTGCATACGGGAGTGAAATCCTTCGGATGCGAGAACAGGATCGCCCACTTGTCTCCGATCCAATCGTGGAATCGGATCGCACCTTCGGTTGTTTCGGCCGTGAAGTCCGGTGCTTCGTCACCAATGCGTACTGGCATGTTCGACTCCGTGCGTGGTCAAGGTCCGAAACGCTCCGGCGCTCGTGCGAGCAGTCCCGGCCGCCGGACGGTGAAGTTTAGGTTGGGATGAGGTCTATCAGACTCAACGCGGGGCAATGTCGATTATATCTCCGCTGCCGCGAGAAGGCGGTAGCGGTGCGGCCGGGAACCCGCGCTGCCGGCCGGGTCATTGCCAACGATCGCGGACGATGCGCCATCGCGGCGCGCAGCGGGCCGCGAACCGATCCGGTTCCCCTCGCTGCGGTCCCGACGGCGCCTAGTCCCTCCACTTCCCGAGACACCGGGCATGAGCGGTCCGCCAGCTCGGCGTCCCGAACATGCGCTTGGTCTGGTGCGTGTGATGCAGATCGGCCAAGTGCCGAGCTTCATTACCTTGGCGCGCGCCGTGCAGCAGAAGTCCATGTCATAGAAGCGCGAACTGCGGATCGAAGAGCAGCCTGCGCTCGAGCAAACTGTCTCGCCGCGCCGCCAGGAAGACGCCGTCGAGGAGCTGGCACTCGACGGGCACGGGCCGTACCGGCTGTACGCTCGGCAGGGCGCTTGCCGCGGGCGATGCCGCCGCTCAGATTCGCGCGCTCGTCCCGGTCCCAGCGCGTGTTCACGAACAGCCACGCCGGCTGGTTGGGAATGCGCCGCCGGTTGCCGGCCACGCCCACGACGTCGAACCGGGTCAGGGCCTCGAGCAGGCGATCCGCCACGAAAATGGATCGCAAGCCGCGCCAGCGGAATCCGGTCTAGGCCGGTCGACGAGCTGCCTAGCCGGCGAGCGCAGCATCGATCGATGCCCGGATCCGCGCCGCCGTCTCGACCACGTGACGGGTGATCGACGAGTGGTGATCGCCCGGGATGATCTGCGTCTCGACGCGCTCGCCGATCGAAGACCAGCCGAGATTGGGCCGGAGATCCTTCGTCGACTGCGATCTAAACACCGCGAGCCGCGACTCGAGCTTCTCCGGAGCGTAGACGGCGATCGCGCGGCGATAGCGCAGGAAGATGTTCTTGCTCATGCCCGGGGCGGGCTCGTCGCTGTCGGCCGGGGCGCGACGCGAGCGCGCCGTCGGCTCGCCGAGCGAGACGGACTCGAACACCTGTCTTCGACGCCACGGCGCCTTGGCATCGACGATCAGCACGAGCGGCACCGCTTCGCCCTGGGCGAGCAGCAGTCGCGCGAGCTCGACGGCGATCAGCGCGCCGTTGCAGTGGCCGCCGACGAGATAGGGACCGTGCGGCCGGGCGCGGCGGAGCGCCTCGATCAGCTCGCCGGCCATCGCTTCGATCGACTCGGGAACGGCCGAGCCGCCCAGCCCGTGCGGGTGCACCGCGAAGAACGGCTGCTCGGCGCCGAGCTCGCGCGCGAGCGCATGGCAGTAGAAGCCGCCGCCGCTGAAGTCTCCATGCAGGAAGAAAAGAGGCGGGCGCGCGCCCTCGGTGCGCACCGCGACCACCGGCGAGCCCGACGCGACCTGGCCGCGCAGTGCGCCGGCGAGATGCGCGATGGTCGATTCGGTGAAGAGCGTGGTCAGCGGAACGGCCACGCCGCAGGTACGCTCCACCTCGTCCATCATCTGCGCCGCCAGCAGCGAATGCCCGCCGAGGTCGAAGAAGCTGTCGTGCACGCCGATGTTGCTCACGCCGAGGAGCCGCTCCCAGATCGGGACCAGCATGTGCTCGAGCGGATCGCGCGCCGGCATGTTGGGACCGGTTCGGCGGGCGGCGACGTCGTAGGGATCCGGCAGCGCGGCGCGATCGATCTTTCCGTTGGCGGTGAGCGGGAACTCGCGCAGCAGCACGATCGCGCCCGGCACCATGTACGCGGGCAGCGTGCGGCGGAGCTCGCGCAGCAGATCTCCCGGCTGCGGCGCGAACTGCGACGGAACGACGACGTAGGCGTCGAGCCTGCGCTTCTCCGCGGTATCGCCCCGGACCATGACCACCGCGTCGCGCACCTGCGGCAGCGCCTTGAGCGCAATCTCGACTTCGGCGGGCTCGATGCGGTGTCCGCGGACCTTGACCTGCCGGTCGAAGCGCCCGAGGAACTCGATCGCGCCGTCGTCGCGGTAGCGCGCGCGATCGCCGGTGCGATACATGCGCGCGCCGGCATCGCCGGCGAGCGGCTGCGCGACGAATCGTTCAGCGGTGAGCTCGGGCTTGCCCAGGTAGCCCAGAGCGAGCCGCGGTCCGCCGATATGAATCTCGCCCGGGATGCCGGGAGGAACCGGCTCGCCGTTGCGGTCCAGCACGTAAACCTCGGTATAGGCGATCGGGCGGCCGATCGGAATCGTCGCCGAGGAATCGACCTCGCGCACCTCGTGCCAGGTGGCGAAGGTCGTGGTCTCCGTCGGCCCGTAGACGTGCAGCAGTCGCGCGGGCTTGCCCTCCGAGAGTGCCTTCGCGACCGCGCGCACGTCGACCGCTTCGCCGCCGAACAGGACGGTCCGGCCCGCGAAGGCGCGCGGCGCGTCGCGCGCGACGAGGTTGAACAGCGCCGTAGTGAGGAACAGCGTCGTGACGCCGTCGCGCTCGAACGCCGCGGCGAGCTCGTTGGGCGCGAGAACTTCGTCGCGCGAGATGAGCGCCAGGGTCGCGCCATTGAGCAGCGTTCCCCAGATCTCGAACGTCGCCGCGTCGAACGCGGGGTTCGAAAGATGCGCGACCACGGCGCCTTCGTCGAGCTGCACGTAGTCGGTGCCGCACACCAGCCGGACAATCGCCCGGTGAGGCACCACGACGCCCTTGGGCTGGCCGGTCGAGCCGGAGGTGTACATGACGTAGGCGGGAGCGTCGCCGCCGCGCATGGGATCGAGGCCGGCCGGCGCTGCGTCACCGAGAGGGCTCGCGGCGTCGATCACCAGCACGGGCCGCCGGCTTCCGGCCATCGACCTGGCGAGGGCGCGCTCGGCCGCGGCGACCGTCACGACCGCGGTGGCGTCAGCGTCGGCGAGCACGGCCGCCAGGCGATCGGGCGGATGCCAGGGATCGAGCGGGACGTACACGCCGCCCGCCTTCAGAACGCCGAGAACGGCGACCAGCTCTTCGACCGAGCGCTCGGTACAGATGCCGACGTGCTCGCCGGGCCTCACTCCGAGCCTGTGGAGCTCGTGCGCGAGCGCCGTCGCGCGCCAGTCGAGCTCCGCATAGGACACCGCACGCGGGCCCTCGCGCACCGCCACCGCCTGCGGCCGGCGCCGTACCTGGGCCGAGAACAGCGAGACCAGCGAATCGTCGTCGTGGTGCGACACCGTCGCCGGCCGGCCGCCCCGCAGGATCCGATCGCGCTCGTCGGGATGCATCAGGGCCAGGCGCGAGACGGGCACATCCGGGTCGGTGCCGATGCTCGCAAGGAGCGTCAACCACTGCTTCGCCATGCGCTCGATGGTTTCGGGCGCGAACAGGTCGCGCGCGTAGTCGATCCTGGCGCGCAGGATGCCCTCGACTTCGCGAAGCGACAGCGTGAGGTCGAACCCGGTGTTCACTGGCCCGATCCCTTCCAGCGCCTGGATTTCGAGCCCCGGCAGCCGCCAGTCGGCGGCCGGCGTGTTCTGGAAGCCGAGCGCGACCTGGAACAGCGGATTGCGCGACGAATCGCGCTTCGGCGCGAGCTCCTCGACCAGCTTCTCGAACGGCAGGTCCTGATGCGAGTACGCCGCCAGCGCGCACTCCCGAACCCGCGCGAGGTAGGCGCGCAACGGCGGATCCCCCGATAGGTCTCCGCGCAGCACGAGCGTGTTGACGAAGAAGCCGATCAATCCCGCTACGTCGTGCCGCCGCCGTCCGGCGATCGGGCTTCCGACCACGACGTCTTCCTGCCCCGAGTAGCGGCAGAGCAGAACCTGGAACGACGCAAGCAGGACCATGAACAGCGTCGCCCTCTCCTGACGCGCGAGCGCCTTGAGCGATAGCGTGAGCGCGGAGTCGACCTCGAAAGGCACGCGCCCGCCACGATGGCTCGGGATCGCCGGGCGCGGGTAGTCCGTGGGCAGATCGAGAAGCGGCGGATCCGCAAGGGCGCTGCGCCAGTATTCGAGCTGGCGCTCCAGCGTTTCGCCCTGCAGCCATTCGCGCTGCCAGACGGCGAAGTCCGCGTACTGGATCTCGAGCGCCGGAAGGGGGGACGGCTCGCCGGCGTGAAAAGCGGCATACAGCCCCGAGACCTCGCGGGCGAGCACCGCCGAGGACCAGGCATCGCTCACGATGTGATGCATGGCGATCAGCAGCCAGTGCTCGCTCGGACCGAGCCGCAGCAGCCGCGCGCGAAACAGCGGACCGTGCTCGAGGTCGAAATCGGCATGCGCCTCGGCGGCGACGCGCCGGCGCGCCTCGTCCTCGCGCTCGGCGGCGGGAATCTCCCGGAGGTCCTCGACGTCGACCGCGAGCGTGACCTCGGGCACGATTTCCTGCCAGGGCTCGCCGTCGACGACGACGAAGCGCGTGCGCAGCGCTTCGTGCCGACGGACGATCTCGTTCAGCGCGCGGCGCAGGGCGTCGACTTCGAGTTCGCCCGCGAGGCGGCGCACGCTGCGAAGGTTATAGACGCTGCGGTTCGGCAGCATGCGGTCGAGCAGCCAGAGGCGTCGCTGCGAGAACGACGCGGGCGCGCGCGCGCGGTCGTGCTCCGACCCGTGAGTCCCGGGGCGGGAAGCAGAGCCGGCGGTGGCCGGCCGTGGCTGCAACGAGGTGTCGTCCATCGACTGCGGAGCGGTGTTCGGGGCGGTTCGCTCGCGGCTCGGTCGTGCTTCGACGGCCGGGCGAAATGTCAGCAGCGCGAGTGTAATGCAATTCGCCGCGGGGCGCGGCTCGGCGGGCGCCCCAGGAATTCGAACCTGCTGCCGCGGGCCGACGTTCGCGAGACGGCTCGACTCCCACGCGTCCGCGGCCTCGGCGCAACGCGCAAGTCGTCCCCGGCGACCGAAGGCTGCTATCCTCCCGCCCCATGGCCTCCATCCCGCGGCCCGGCACATCGGGCGGCCCTGCGTCGGCTGTGCAATCGACGCTCGGACGGCACCGGGCGCTGTTCATCAACTTCTTCCGGCGCGAGCTCTTCTCCCGCTACCTGGGCAGCGTGAGCGGCTTCGCCTGGGCGTTCCTGCATCCGCTGGCGCTGCTCGCGGTCTATCACTTCGTGTTCACGACCGTTTTCCGGGCGGGGCAGATGAACGGCAAGAGCTTCCTGCTCTTCGTTGCCGTTGCCCTGTGGCCGTGGCTCGCCACGCAGGAGGCGCTGCAGCGAGGGACGGTCTCGATCGGGGGCTATGCCGGATTGATCCGCAAGGTGGCGTTTCCCCACGAGCTCGTCGTCTACGCCTCGGTGGGGGCGACGCTGGTGCTGCAGTTCGCCGGCTACATCGCGGTGCTCGTCGTGCTCGCGCTTTTCGGGGAACCGGTGCGCTTCCAGGGGCTGCCGCTCGCGATCCTGCTGTGGGTCGTCCTCGCGGTGGGGGTCACGGGAATCGCCCTCGCGCTGTCCTCGCTGCAGGTCTTCATTCGCGACATCGAGCACATCCTCCTCCCCGTGCTGATGATTCTCATGTACCTCACGCCGATCCTGTATCCGCTTTCGCTCGTACCCGACAACATGCGGCCGTGGGTCGCGGCCAACCCCTTCGGCTATCTCGTCGGCCGGCTCCGCGACGCGCTGCTCGAGGGGCAGCTCGCGCCGACCTGGGGCGACGGCGTGGCAGTCCTGGTCGCCGCCGCACTCTTCGCCGCGGGTCGCTGGGTGTTCCTGCGCCTGTCGCCGCACTTCGAAGACTTCGTCTGATGGCCGCGCCTCTGCTGCACCTGTCCGGCGTCGGCAAGGACTACGCCAAGCTAGAGAGCAACGCCGGCCGCATCGGCCTGGTCGTCGATCTGCTGCTCGGGCGCGGGGTGACGCGCGCCTTTCGGGCCCTCGACGACGTCTCCTTCGATCTCAACCGCGGCGAGTCGCTCGGCATCGTCGGCGAGAACGGCGCAGGCAAGTCGACGCTGCTCAAGATCGTCGCCGGCGTGATCACGCCGACGCGAGGCAGCGTCGACGTGCGGGGGCGGGTCGGCGCGCTCCTCGAGCTCGGGTCTGGCTTCCATCCCGAGTACTCTGGGCTCGCGAACATCGATCTGGCCGCGGCGCTGCTCGGCCTCTCGCCGGCCGAGATCGCGTCCAAGCGCGACGAGATCGTCGCCTTCGCCGACATCGGCGAGCACATCCACGACCCGATCAAGCACTACTCCTCGGGGATGGTCGTGCGGCTGGGCTTCGCCGTGGCGACCGCGCTCGAGCCCGACATCCTCATCACCGACGAGGTCCTGGCGGTGGGCGACGAGTCGTTCCAGAAAAAATGCGTCGCCTGGATGGAGAACTATCTTGCGAACGGCGGCACGCTTCTGCTGTGCTCGCACAGCATGTATCACGTGCAGAAGCTTTGCCGCAACGCGCTTTGGCTCAGGAACGGACGCACCGTCCGCTACGGGCCGGCCGCGGAGATCGCGCAGGCCTATCTCGCCTATCACGAGGAGAAGAGCGCCGGGGCGAAGCAGCCGATCGCCGCTCCCCGGGCGACCGCCGAAGGCTACTACGCGATCCAGTCGCTCGTGCTCGACCCGGAGGAGCGCGTGGCCGCGGGCGGCGCGCTCACCGTGCGCGGGGAAGTCTTCTCTCCGGACGACCGGGTGCCGGTCGTGCTCGTCGGGCTGGTCCGGGCCGACGGCACGCCGGTCTACGGGGTGGCGACCGACATGGACGGCGTCGCGCCGGTCCGGATTCGCGCCCAGCGCTTCGCTTTTTCTCTGACGTTCCCCGCGCTGCCCCTGCTGCCGGGGAAGTATTCCGCGCGAGCGCACGCGCTCGATCCGGAAGGCGTGCGTCTGTTCGACAACGTCGAGAAGGCGTTCGTCGTGGAGGGCGCGACCCGCGAACTCGGCCTCGTTCGCATCGGGCACGGATGGAACGGCGGCTCAAGCTAGGCGGAACCGTGCGGCCGCGCATCGGCTAAAATACCGAATTTCCCGCCGCGTGACCGATCGCGGCACGAGCACCCACGCCGTGTCCGGCTCAGCCTCCGATTCCGTTTCTGCCGCCCAGGAGTTCACGGGGGAGCGCTTCCTGCCGACCTTGAGCGGCGAGATCGCCTACGAGCACTGGCACCGCTATGCCTTCGCGCGGCGCTTCGTCGAGGGCAAGCGCGTGCTCGACGCGGCGTGCGGCGAAGGCTATGGAACGGCGCTGCTCGGCGCGGCCGCCGCCAGCGTCACCGGCGTCGACATCGACGTGGCGAGCATCGATCGCGCTCGCGCGGCGTACGGCGAGGGAGAGCGGGTACGCTTTGTGGCCTCGTCGTGCACCGGTCTGCCGCTACCCGGCGGATCGATCGACGTCGTCGTGTCCTTCGAGACCATCGAGCACGTCGCCGCAGCCGACCAGCTCGCGATGCTGCTCGAGTTCGCGCGCGTGCTGACCCCCGACGGGCTCCTGGTGATCTCCTCGCCCAACAAGCGCCTGTACAGCGACGAGCGCCAGTACGTGAACCAGTTCCACCTACAGGAGCTCTATCGCAACGAGCTTGCGCAGCTGCTCGCCAAGCGCTTTCCGGCCCAGCGGTGGCACCATCAGCGACTCGGCTACTGGTCCGGGATCTGGATCGAGCGGGAGGCGAGCCCGCGGATCGCGGGCACCGTCGAGGCCTGGGTCGGCGACGGGCAGCGCGTAGCGCCGTATCCCACCCCGGAGGGCATGTACTTCGTCGTCGTCGCCGCGCGCGATCCGAAGGCGCTGCCCGCGGACTCCACCGCCTTGTCGCTGTTCACCGACGCCGACGACAGCGAGGTGAAGCGCGCGGAGGCGAACGCGCGGGAGGTGCTGCGCCTCGACGGGCTGCTCGGGCGGAACGACGAGGCCTTCGCGCGTCACGGCGAGCACATCCGGCACCTCGAGACGCTGGTCGTCGAGCGCGAGCGAGTGATCGCCGAGCGCGACGCTGCGCTGCGCGCCCGGTCGGAGCACGTGCAGCATCTCGAGACGCTGGTCGCCGAGCGCGATCGAGCGATTGCGGACGCGGAGTCGGCCCACAGCGGCGACCGCGGCAGAATCGCGTCGCTGGAAGAGCAGATCGCGTCCCTCGATCTCGAGCGCTCGCGCCTGGAGGCCGAGCGATCGCGCCTGGAGGCCGCTCTTTCCGCGCAGCAGAGGGCGATCGCCTATCTCGGGAGCATGCGCGGATGGATCGGCTGGCCGTTGCGCCGGCTGCGCCGCTGGCGGGAAAGCGCTCGCTAGAGGGAGGATCGTGGCGGCCGTCGACATCGTCATCCCGGTGTACAACGCCGCGGACGACCTCGCCCGTTGCCTCGAAAGCGTGCTCGAGCACGCGAGCGGCGACTGGCGGCTGATCGTCATCGACGACGCGTCCACCGATCCGGCGATCGGGGACTGCTTCGCCGCGCTGCGGGCGCGGCGCCTGTCCCAGGTCTCGCTGCTCGAGAACCCCTCGAACGTCGGCTTCACCCTGACAGCAAACCGCGGGATCGCTGAAGCGCGTCCAGGCGCCGACGTCGTCCTGCTCAACTCCGACACGGTGGTCACGCGCGGCTGGCTCGACAAACTCTCGCGATGCGCGGCATCCGATCCGCGCATCGGGACGATTACGCCCTTCTCCAACAACGCGGAGATCTGCTCGCTGCCGCGCTTCTGCGTCAACAACGCCTGGATCCCGGGCCACGACCCCGAGTCGCTGCTCCGCGCGCTCGAAGACGCGGCGGTGCCGACATATCCGAATCTGCCGACCGGCGTCGGGTTCTGCCTCTACGTCCGCCGCGCGCTGCTCGAGGCGATCGGGCACTTCGATCCGGTGTTCGGCCTCGGCTACGGCGAGGAGAACGACCTGTGCCTGCGGGCCGCCGCAGCCGGCTATCGCAATGTCCTCTGCGAGGACGCCTTCGTCCTGCACCTCGGCGGAAGCTCGTTCGGTGAGAAGCGGACATCGCTCGCGGAGCGCAACACGGCGCTGCTGCTCGAACGTCATCCCGAGTATATGGAGCTCGTCCGCGATTACATCGCGGCGGATCCGCTGCGGCCGCTGCGCGAGCTCGCCCTTTCGCTGCAGCGCGCGGAGCAGGGGCCGCCCCACGGCATCCTGCACCTGCTCCACGGGCATGGCGGCGGCACCGAGTATCACGTGCGCGCTCTGATCGCGGCGTCGTCCGAGACTTTTCGCCACTATCTGCTGATCGCCGTCGGCGAGAGCTGGCGTCTGGAGGAGTATGCCGCGGGCGAGCTCGTCGCCTACGATTTCCAGCGTGCTCCCGGCGAGACCTGGCGCGACTACCTCGGCGGCATCGCGTCGCGGTTCCGGATCGACCTCGTTCACCTGCACAACATCTCCGGCTGCCGGGAAGGGCTGCAGGCCGCGCTGGTCGACCTGGGCATCCCCTACGGCTACACGGTACACGACCTCAACTTCGCGTGCCCGACGATCACGTTCCTCGACCCCGCGGGCCGCTACTGCGGCGGGGTGACCGATGCGGTTCGCTGCCGGGACTGTCTCTCCGAGCAGCGCGATTTCGCGCACGTCGACATCGACGCCTGGCGGAGCGCGCATCGCACGCTGCTCGCGAGCGCCTCGTTCAGCATCGCGCCTTCGCATTGGGCCGCGGCGATGCTCCGCCGGTACTTTCCGGGCCACGCTCTGAGCGTCATCGAGCACGGCAGCGCGAACGGCGCCGCCCGCGAAGACGCCGTCTACAGCCGGGTGGCTCTGCCGGACGACGGGGTACCGACCGTGGCGGTCGTCGGCGCGATCGGCGCCGACAAGGGTGCACGCCGGCTCGAGCGGCTCGTGGAGCTCACGCGGCAGCGCGGCGCGAAGCTGCGCTGGGTGCTCATCGGTTATCTCGACCGCGGGCGAGAGCAGATGCGGACGCCGGATGCGCTCTTCACGCAGCACGGCCCATTCGACTCGCGAGAGATCGGCGCGCTGCTCGACCATTACCGCGTGCGGCTGGTCGCTTATCCTTCCGCGGGCCCCGAGACGTTCAGCTTCACGCTCTCCGAGGCCTGGGCCGCAGGCAGACCGGTGGTCGTCCCGCCGATCGGCGCCCTTGCCGAGCGGGTCGGCGCGAGCGGCGGCGGCTGGGTGCTGACCGAGGCGGAATGGGCCGACGACGCGCGCATGCTCGACCGGATCGCGGGGCTCCTCGCCGCGGAGAACGCCGAGGCCTGGACGGCCGCGGCGGGGCGGGCCGCGGGCGCGCATCAGCCGACGCTCGCCGCGATGGCCGAGGCGACGGTCGGCGTCTGGAAGCGCGCGCTTGGCCACGCGCGCCCGTCGCTGGCGGCGCAACCGATCTCCGCGGCCCGTTGCCTGAGCGCGCTGCACTACGTCGCCTGGACGCCGCCCGCCGCGCGGGAGTCCGATGCGCAGAAGCTCGACGGGTCTTCCGTCCCTGCGGCCAAGCCCAATGGCGCGCTGACCTATGTGGCGCGGGCGGCGCTCTCCATCCGCCATACCTTCGCGGGCAGGGTTCTGCATCGCCTCGCGCCCAAACCGCTGCTCGACGCGCTGCGCCAGAGGCTCTGAAAGCGTGATCGAGGCTCGGGCGGCGCTCGCCAGCACAACCCAGGCTCAGCCCGGCCCATGAGCGGGCTCCCGGGCGCCCCGTCGCGCGTGCGGAGCGCTTCGCAGCGCCTCGCCGCGGGCGACGTTGCAGGTGCGCGAGGCGAGGCCGAGGCAATCCTCGCTCAGGCGGCGACCGAAGCGGAGCGCGGCGCAGCCCACCTGCTGCTCGCGGCCTGCTGCGAGAAGGGCGGCGATCCGCGGTCGGCTCTCGAGCACGCGCGCAGCGCGGTCGCCTGCGCGCCGGACGATCCCGTCGCGCGGTATGCGCTGGCGGAACTCCTGGAGGGGGCGGGCGACAAACCCGGCGCGATCGCCAACTTGAGGCAGGCGCTGCGTCTCGATCCTCGCTTTGCAAGGGCGCTGCGTTACCTGGGCATCCTGCTCGGCGAGTCCGGAGACAGCGACGGCGCGCTCGCCGCACTCGAAGAAGCCGTGCGCTTCGAGCCCGATCATCCGCAGGCGTGGAACAACCTCGGCAATGCCCGGCGAACGCTGGGACGGCTGCCGGAAGCCGAAGCCGCGTTCGCGCGAGCGCTGGCTCTGCGGCCCGACTACCCGCTGGCCGCGAGCAATCTCGCGGAGGTGCAGCGCGACCAGGGCGAGGTCGAGCGCGCGGAGCAGACTCTGCGCGCGGCGCTGGCCCGGCAAGGCGCGGCGGCGTTCCGGCCGAGCGTCGTGCTGCTGGCCGGGCTGCTGCGCGAGCGCGGCGCGCTCGACGAGGCGGACGCGCTCTATCGGCGCGCGATCGAGCTCGCGCCCGCGGAGTCGGGCGGCGCATGGTTCAACGTGGGCTGGATTCACACCGAGCGCAACGAAGCGGAGTCGGCGCGGGAAGCCTACCTCCAGGCGCGAAGCGTGGACCCGGGCGATCTGCGCAGCCTCTTCGGCGCTCGCCTGACGCTGCCCATGATCTACGCCGACGAAGCCGAGGTCGCGGCAGCCCGTGCGCGCTTCGCGGGCAACCTCGCCGCGCTCGACGGCGAGCTGCAAGCCGCAGTGCGAACGCTCCCGGAAGCGCGCATCCTCGATGGCCTGCGCTGGAGCAATTTCTTTCTCGCCTACCAGGGCGAAGACGACCGCAGGCTCCAGCAGGACTACGCCGACCTGGTGGCGCGCGCCGTCGATGCGCGCGCGGCTCGATGGCGGGCGCCGCTCGCATCGCGTGCCGATCGCCGGGCGCGCACGCGGGTCGGTTTCGCATCGGCGTTCTTCCACGTGGGCACCTGCGGCCGCTACTTCAGGAGCTGGATCACCGACCTCGACCGCACGCGCTTCGAGGTGTTCGTCTACCACCTGTTCCCGGGCATGGACGAGATCGCCCAGGCAGTCGCCGGCCGCGCCGATCGCTTCCGCTCCTTCGGCGGAACGCGGGCGCGGCCATCGATCGTCGCGCCGATCATTCGCGACGACGACCTCGACGTGCTGGTCTATCCCGAGCTCGGCATGGATGCCTGCTCGTTCGCGCTCTCGGCGCTGCGGCTCGCGCCGCGCCAGTACGCCGGCTGGGGACATCCGGTCACCACCGGGCAGGCCACCGTCGATGCTTACCTGAGCTGCGCCGCGATGGAACCCGAAGGCGCCGAGGCGCAGTACCGCGAGCCGCTGGTTCGACTGCCGGGCATCGGCACGCGCTACGAGGGCTTCGCGATCCCGGGCGACGCGAGTCGCCGGCGCTTCGCGCTGCCCGAGGACAGGACGCTGCTTCTGTGCCCGCAGTCGCTGTGGAAGATCCACCCCGGCAACGACGCGCTCTTCGCAGAGGTGCTCGCTTCGAACCCGCGCGCAATGCTGATCTTCTTCGCCGGACGGCATCCGTCGATCACCGCCGCGTTCACGCGCCGATTCGGCGCCGCGCTCGCGCGCTGCGGCCTGGCGTTCGAGAGGAGCGCGCGCGTTCTTGCGCCGGTCGGCCACGAGGACTATCTGCGCATCAATCTCGTCTGCGATGCGATGCTCGATACCCTGCGCTGGTCCGGCGGCAACACGAGCCTCGACGCACTCGCCTGCGGGCTCCCGATCGTCACCCTGCCCGGGGCCTACATGCGCGGCCGGCAGAGCGCGGGCATGCTCGAGATCCTCGGCGTGCCGGAGCTCGTTGCGCGCGACCGAGCCGGATACCTGTCGACTGCGCAGCGCCTCGGGGCCGACCCGGCTTGGCGCGAGTCGCTGCGCAAGCGGATACGCTCGGCTCGCGAACGGCTTTTCGACGTCGGCGACGCGATCGGGCCGCTGCAGCGGGTGCTGGAGTCCGGCGCGAGCGCGGCGTAGCTCGCCGGCCGATCGACGCAATGTGGCGCCCGCGCCCGCGCAGCCAGGCGATCGCCCTACGAGGAGCGTTCCACGGCGGCTCGGAGCAAGTCTTCGAGCGCGCGCGTGAAGCGCGCCATGTCGAACAGCGGTGAAGCATCCCGCCGTTCGCGCAACCCGGCACGGAGCGCGGCGAGCCGGCCCGCGTCGCGGGCGAGGCCGAGGGCGAGTGCCTCGTAGTCGGCGAGGCGCGTCGTCACCAGCTCGGAGAGGCCGATGGCGCGGAGCTGGCTGCCCGCCACGCGGCTCGCGAAGGTCCCTCCGGCGCAGGTCACCAGCGGCAGGCTCATGAACAGCGCGTCGTTGGCAGCCGTGCCGGCGTTGTAGGGGGTCGTGTCGAGGAACAGGTCCGCGTTCGCATGGCGCGCCAGATGCTCCGGCAACGACACCCGCGGGGCGAACACCAGCCGCTCGGGCGAGACTCCGCGGGCCCCGGCCTCTCGCCGCAGATTCTCGCGGGCCATCGCCTCGGCGGGCGAGAGCCACAGCACGCTCCCCGGAAGCTCGGCGAGCAGCCGCATCCAGACGGCGAATACGTCGGGAAGGATCTTGTAGGCGGCATTGAAGCAGCAGAACACGAAGCCCTCGTCGGGCAGTCCGCAGGCCGCGCGGGTCGGAACCGAGGCGGCGACCGCCCGCCGCGTATCGCTCGGGCAATAGCACTCGGGAAGGTACAGGAAGCGCTCGGTGAACGCGCGTTGCAGCGCCGACGGGGCCGCGAAGCGGTCGGTGAGCACGTAGTCGTACCACGGGGCGCCCAGCGTGCCGAGATAGCCGAGCCAGCTCACCTGCGTCGGGGCCGGTCGCAGCGCGAATAGCCTGCTGCGCGCATGCGTCGTGTAGCCGTTGAGGTCGATCAATACGTCGATGCCATCGGCGTCGATCCGCCGGGCGATGTCCTCAGCCGTGTCGGAGGCGACGTCGGCGAAATGCTCGAACGCGGCCTCGATGCGACTGCGCAGCGGCGAGGCTTCCGCCGGGCCGATCGAATAGGCGTGCGTCGCCACGCGCGTCCGATCGTGCCGCTCCCAGACCTCGGCGAGCAGCGACGCGGTCGCGTGGGTGCGGAAATCCGACGAGACGTAGCCCACGCGCAGACGCTCGCTTCCCTTCCTTGTCCGGGAGGGCGGCGCCGGCAGCGCAGCCGGCGCGAGGTCGCGAGCCCATCGCCGAGCCGCACGAAGCTGCAGCTCGGGCGAGAGCGGCGTGGCAAGGAGGGCGAAGGCGCTGGCGCCGTCGTCGGCGCCGCTCTCGACGAGCCGCGCCAGCCTCACGTGCAGCGTCGGAAGCTCGCTCCACGAGCACAGGTACGCTTGGCAATGCGCGAGCAGCGACAGCGGATACGCGCGCGAGGGCTCCTTCGCGACCGCGCGGGCGAGCAGCGGCTCGGCGCGAACGAACTCGTCGCGTTCGACGAGCAGCGAGCCCAGATTGGTCAGCGCGACCGGGTCATCGGGATCGAGCTCCAAGGCGCGAGCGAAGCTCGCTTCGGCAGCTTCGGAATCGCCGGCCTCGTGTCGACAGATGCCGCGGTCGATCCAGACGCTCGCCTCGGCGTCCGGGAAGCGACGCAGGTATTCGTCGCACAGCGGGCCAGCCTCGGCGCAGCGTCGCAGCGAGCACAGCAGGTGCGCGAGGTTCCCCAGCGCCTGGCGCTGGCCCGGCGAGTGCGACAGCGCGGCGCGGTACTCGGCTTCCGCGCGCGCGGGCTGACTGGCGCCTTCGAGCGCGAGCCCGAGGTTGTTGTGCAGGCTTGCGCTCCGCGGCGCGGCGCGCAGCGCGCTCTCGTAGGCTGCGACGGCCTCGGCGAAGCGCTGCTGCTCCCGGTGCAGGTTGCCGAGATGGAACCACGCATCCGGATGCTGCGGCGAGCGCTCGATCGCGCCAGCGAGCGCCGCTCGCGCCGCCTCGGGATCGCGCCTGCGCAGCGCGATGCCGAGAAGGACCCACGCCTGCGGGTCGGCGGGATCGGCGGCGAGTGCATCGCGGCAGCGCGCTTCCGCCGCGACGGCGTCGCCGCGCTGCCACGCCGCGTGCGCGTCGCGAAGCGCCCTCTGCGCCGTTTCCCGGTCGATGTCGCTCACGTTCGAGACGACGTCAAGGTGCGCCCACGCGTTCGAGCTCGCGGCGGATCTGCGCGACGGCGCTCGCGAAGTCGCGCGGGCGCGGCGGCCGGAACAGGCGCATCGTCGGGTACCAGGGACTGTCGTCGCGGCCGAGCTCCCAGCGCCAGTCCGGCGCGAACGGCACGATGACCCACACGGGCTTCGCGAGCGCGCCGGCGAGGTGGGCGATGGCGGTGTCGCTGGTGACGATCAGGTCGAGCTCGGCGACCAGCGCCGCCGTATCGACGAGAGGCGTCCCCGCGGGCAGTGGCACGACGCGGTCGGAAACCTGCGGCGCGAGCTGCTTCGCTGCCTCGCCGTCCTGCAGCGAGAACCACGCGGTGCCTTCGACTCCGACGAGCGGCGCCACCGCCGAAAACGTCATCGAGCGGTTGCGGTCGTTGGCGTACGCGGGATTGCCCGCCCACCGCAGCCCGATGCGCCGTCCCGGGGGCTTCCGCGCGAACACGGCCCGTGCCGCGGCGCGGTGCTCCTCGGCGATGGTGATATAGGGGACGCTCGCCGGGATCGTATCGGGTCCCGTGCCGAGGATGCGCGGAAGCGACAGCAGCGGCACGTACGCGTCGTAGCGCGGCAACGGCTCGCTCTCGAGGCTTACGCCCGCGACGCCGGGAACCGTTTCGAGGAGCGGGGCGAGCGCGGAGGAGCAGCGGATCAGGCAACGCACGCCCGCCGCGGCCAGCGCTGCGGCATAGCGGGCGAATTGCAGCGCGTCGCCCAGGCCCTGCTCGACGGTCACCAGCAGCGTCCGTCGCGCAAGCGCCGATCCGTCCCAGAGCGTGCCGGGAAGAAGATGGCGGTTGCGTCCGAGTTCCGGCAGCGCGAGGCGCGCATCGTATTCGAGCCAGCCTTCGGCGAATTGACGGTCGAGCAGCAGCGCGAGCGAGAGATTCCAGCGGGCGCGCGCGAATGCCGGATCGATCGCGAGCGCACGGCGGTAAGCGTCGATCGCCTCGTGCACGAGGTTCTGCGCCTGCAGGGCGAGCCCGAGGTTGTTCCAGGCAAGCGCGTGATCCGGACGGAGCGCCAGCGCCGAGCGGTAGCGCGCGACGGCCTCCGCGTCCCGGTCAGCCGCGGCGAGCGCGAGGCCCAGGTTGTTGTGGAACTCCGCTTCGCCGGGCCGCGCGGCGGCGGCGCTTTCGAGCAGGGGCAGCGCGGCCGCGATCTCGCCGCGCTGGTAGTGGAGGACGCCCAGGAAATGCCGCGCAGTCGCGTTGCCCGGATCGGCGTCCAGGATCTCGCGATAGATCGACTCGGCGGTGGCCTTGTCGTCGTCGGCGCCTCCGCGGTGAAGGGCGATCGCGGCGCTCAGACGCTGCTCAGGCGCATCGGTCGCCTGCGAACTGGCGCTCGACGCGCCGTGGCAGTGCTTGTAGCGCTTGCCGCTGCCGCAGGGGCAGGGATCGTTGCGGCCGACGCGCGGTCCGGCGGCCGTGTGCCGGGCGGCCGCGCTCAGCCGCGTGGCCGCCTCGGCGTGTCGAGGATCGGCGTCCAGGATGCAGCGGAAGATCGCCTCGGCCGCGCGCCATTGGCCGAGCGCCACGCAGTTGCGGCCGAGCTGCAGGAGCTGCGGCGAGCGCGCGATCTCCGCGGTGAAAAGCGGCACGAGCCCGGCGAGCTCCTCATCGGCCATGACCCGGCAGAAATTGAACAGACCGTGAAAGCCGAACGTCGGACGGACCGGATACGCCGCCTCGAAGGCGAACGCATCGGCCAGCGTCTCCGAGCCGAACCTCACGCCGTGCTCCTTTTCCAGCAACGGGCGGAAGACCCGGCAGATCGTCTCGTCCTCCGCTCCGGAGAGCCGGATTCGCTCGTCCTGCAGCGCCTGGAGCAACTTGCGCGAGCGCAGCGAGAATCCGCCGTTGCCGACGTTCTGCGACGCATCGTGCCAGAACCATTTTGCCCCGAGATAGTCGCAGGCGAGAAAATCGTCGCGCCATGCGTCCGGATGGACCACGTAGCCGTCCCATTGGACGAGCAGCACGTGATCGGTCTCGATGTAACGGAGGAGCTGCTTCAGCACGAAGCGCGAGTACTCGTCGCGCGAAGCGAGGCTCGCGATCGGCCGGACGTCGATGCCCGGGATCGCCGCCGTCGCGTCGGTGAGCAGCAGCGTTCGGGCGAAGCGCACCAGGGAAGCCGACCGGCGAAGGGCGCGGAGCGCGAGCTCGGGATGCGCGGTGTCGATGCAGCACAGCGTGACGCCGGGAAGCTCAAGCATCGACGGTCAGGGCGGACGCCGGGGACGGCGGTGCGGGCGCGGCCTCGCGAGCCGTCAGCTCGCGCCACACCAGCACGCCGAGAAATATCAGCACCGGCGCAGTGATGAGCGCGGCACGATCGGCAACTCTCGCCTCCGGAAACCAGCTCGCAAGGTCGTTGCCGAACATCGCGACGACCAGGACCCAGGCGAGGCCGGAGAGCGCGACGATCGCGAGCTGCGCGAGCGGCGGCGCGACCAGGCGGCGGGCGCCGACGATCGCGAGCAGGATCGTGCCGTACCACAGCAGGTGCCAGTTGTCGGCCAGGAGGAAGCTGTCCAGCAGCGAGCGCCACGCTGCCGACGGTTGAGAGGCTCCGCCCTGAAGAATTCCGTCGGGAATGGACAGGGTCCCCGTCGCCAATCCCACCAGCGCGACCGCCACGATGCCCAGTATCCATGCCGCGATCCGCGGACCCCGCCGCGGCTCGAAGGCAGCGATCGCGCCGGGAACGAGCGTCAGCGCCCAGGCGCTCCCCGAGAGCTCGATCGCCGGACAGGCCAGCGCCAGCAGCACAGCCAGAACGCCGTCGCGCCCTTCGCGACCCGAAGCCCAGCGATACAGGGCCAGCGCGGCGAGGCTGTAGGTCGCACAGAGCGGCAGGTCGGCGTAGCCGGCGAGCGCGGCGTGCGTATCGAGCAGCGGGAGCGAGGCGACGAGGTACGCGCCGATCAGCGAACCGAGCGGCAAAACGCCGCGGTCGCGCAGCATGCCGTACATCGCGAGAGCGAGCGCGACGAGCATGAACGGCCAGGGCCAGTTCGTCGCGGAATCGTCCCACCGGCCGAGCATGATGGCCGTCCAGGCCTGCACCAGCGGCACCGTCGCCGGATTCGCCGGAGAGGCATCGAAGTAGACGCCGGGCGCGCCGGCGAGCCACGCATCCGCAGGCACGAAGGGGATGATGCGGCCGAGCTCGTACCAGACGCGCGCCTTCGTCGCCCACTGCGACCACGCGTCCCAGGGATACAGCGGCCGAGTGCCGGCTTCCACGGCCAGCGTCGCGAAGCGAAGCGCCAGCCAACCGAGGAGCAGCAACCAGACGAGGCGTCGCCAACCCGCGAAAGGCGGGCGAACGATCGAAGCGGCGAGCGCCAGGGCGCGACTCGCGCGCCGCCAACGCACGAGGTAGGCCGCGAGCGCGCCCAGGGCGACGAGCGGCGCTACGACGGCCGCTCGACCGAAGCCGACGCCGGCCACCGACAAGAGTCGCATCCACACCGTCAGGACCAGCAGCCCGGCGAAGTAGCCGTAGCCCAGCACCAGGGCGACGGCGCCCGCAGGGCGATCACCGGCTCCGGGCGCGCCGCGGCCAGGCCAGCCCGCCGCGAGCAGCAGCCCGCAGCCCGCACACCACGGCAGCGCGACGCTGAGGATCAGGAGCGCCGCATCCATCAGCGAATCCGCAGCAGCGCCGCGCCCGAGGCGTTTAGCAGCAGCTCGGCGTTCAGGGGAGCCTCACCGTCCCAGCTCAGACGCTGCTGGGCAGTATCGTACTGCACGCCCTGCCGGCGGTAGACGACGAGGTAGTCGTCCTTGCGGAAGGCCGAGGGTGGGGGCAGCGCGGTCGAACCGGGGTCGTAGTAGACGTCGTACGGATACAGGTGATAGGCGGCGCGATGGCGGAAGTAGGCAAGATCGGCGGCCACGAACACCCTTGCCGGAGGCGGCGGAAGCTTCGCGCGTACCTCGGAGATGAACGCGAAGAGCGCGCCGTCCTCCGCCGCCAGGTGTCGCTCCTGCCACGACTTTCCGCCGTAGAGGGCGACCGTGGCGTCGGCCTGCCGCAGCAGGTTCCATTGCCAGCGGGCATCGAGGAGGACCCATGCAGCCATGAAGATCACCGCCAGCCCGCTCCCGATTGCGGCTCCACGCGAGCGAAGTTTCCATCGCCAGAGTCCGGCGTAGGCGAGACCCGCCAGCGCGGCGACCACGGCCAGCGCCGCAGGCAGCGGCAGACTCTCCCCGGCCAAGCCCGGCACGAGCCCGTTGATCGACGATCCGCTCCAGGGCTCGAACTTGAGCCAGGCGCGCGATGCGTCCTGGAGGAGCTCGAGCGCGCTCATCGGCTTCGCCATCGCCCCCCGCACGGCGATCGGCTGGGAGAAACTTCCCTGGAGTACCAGGGCCAGGCCGCGGATGCGCCCCAACCACGCCCGATCGTCGGCGACGTCGACGGGCATGATGCGGCCGGCCTCGACGGTGAGCGCGCGCCGGAAGACACGCGAGGAGCTGATGTCGCTGTACCAGAGCAGCGCCGCCCCGACATTGGGCGGGATGCCGCTTGCGTCCCAGGCGATGACGGGATAGTCGCGCGCCAGAAACGACGTGCCGAGCGCGATCACGACGGAATGTGCAGCATCCGGCGCGGTGACCATGAGGCTGTCGGTCGCGAGCTGCGCAGTTCCCCGGTTCGCGGTCAGGTTACGCGCGGTCCATCGGAGCGCGGACGGCGCAGCGAACCAGGGACCGTGAGCGTTGAGTGCGAGGTAGACCGCGGCACACGCGACGAGGCTCGCGAGGAACACGGTCGCTGCTACCGCGCACTGCCGCGCGGGGGAGACGCTGGTCGGAGGGGCGGGCGCAGCGGACTCGGACATCGGCGGCACCCGCTATTGTATTCGCGGGCGCCGGCGGCGGTCGCGGACGGGAAAAGCCACGACTTTCGGAGCACGAGCGCGGCCCGCGTCAGCCCTTTCGCATCGAGGCTCTGTTGACCGGACTCGTTTCTGCGGTATAATCCCACCTCTTCGCGCCCGAGGGACCCAAATCCGCGGGCGCGCGCTCTTTAACAAGCTGAACAACCGATAGGTGTGGGTGCTTGGGGCGAGGTCGCCCGCGCGCTGGTCAGGAAACTGAGCAGCGAGGGCGCTCGAAGCTTCGTAGTACTCACACTGATGCATAGCGGGTCTGATGGTCGCGGGCGCGAGCCCGAAGCCGTCGGATCTACGTCAGTATGAGTTCTTGCCTAAGATTAAACTGAAGAGTTTGATCCTGGCTCAGATTGAACGCTGGCGGCATGCTTTACACATGCAAGTCGAGCGGCAGCGCGGGGGCAACCCTGGCGGCGAGCGGCGAACGGGTGAGTAATACATCGGAACGTGTCCCGTAGTGGGGGATAGCTCGGCGAAAGCCGGATTAATACCGCATACGATCCACGGATGAAAGCGGGGGACCGCAAGGCCTCGCGCTATGGGAGCGGCCGATGTCCGATTAGCTAGTTGGTGGGGTAAAGGCCTACCAAGGCGACGATCGGTAGCTGGTCTGAGAGGATGATCAGCCACACTGGGACTGAGACACG
>Ga0335077_10000138_pt1 | contig 73397 bp, 65 predicted proteins | sample Lox_Sample_31_FD_207151 | JGI IMG/M metagenome (GOLD analysis project Ga0335077, IMG submission 207151) | Soil microbial communities from Loxahatchee National Wildlife Refuge, Florida, United States - Lox_Sample_3.1 | ecosystem: Environmental > Terrestrial > Soil > Wetlands | place: USA... | reverse complement strand
AGGCGCCGGCAAACAAGGTGCCGATCAACGTGGCTGCCAGTCCCACGGCCTTGTTGATCAGGCCGACTTCCACCGTGGTGTACTGCATCTCGCGCAGCAAAAAAGTGGTGCTGAGTGCACCGGCCAGCGCATCGCCCAATTTATACAGCACGACGAACAAGAGCACCCAAGCGATCCCGGGGCGCGACAGCAACGATTCGAATGGATCGCGCAACGTCTGCGCCAGAGGATGCCGGGGTATCCGGGTCGGGGGTACCGGCGGCGCGCACCATGTCGCCAGCATGCCGATACCCATCAGAGCCGCCATCAGCAGATAAACGTTGTGCCAACCAATGTCCTCGCTCAGTATCAAGGCCAGCGCGCCGGAGGTCAGCATGGCGATGCGGTAGCCAACAGTTGTCAGGGCCGTGCCGATGCCGCGTTCGCGCGCGCCGAGCACGTCCGTGCGATAGGCGTCATAGGCCACGTCCTGCGACGCCGAGGCGAAGGCGACAAACAAAGCCAGTGCAGCAACCGGGAGCGTGCCCTGCGCCGGTGCCCAGCCCGCCATCATGGCCATGCCCGTGATCAGCGTCACCTGGCAGATCAACATCCAGCCGCGACGGCGATCCAGCCATGACGGCGCATAGGCGTCCATCCACGGCGCCCACAGAAACTTCAGCATATAGGGCAGACCCACCAGCGCAAACAGCCCGATCTGCTTGACGTCCACACCCGCCACCGTCAACCAGGCCTGTAACGTGCCGGAGGTCAATGCCAGCGGCAGCCCGGAGGCGAAACCCAGCGGCAATAAGTAACTTAAGTTCCAGCGTCTTATCATGCGAAAATGAGCATCACTTGAGAGATCTGGATCAGGCATGAATCCCCGGCGCGAGCATACACACGATGGCAGAGGAAATCGAACGCAAATTCCTGCCAAAAAATGACGGCTGGCGGCGCGCGGTGCACAAATCCACGCGCTACCACCAGGGATATCTACGCACCGGTACAGACAGCGGCTGTTCCGTGCGCGTGCGCATCGAAGGTGATGAGGCCAGGCTCAACATCAAGAGCATGACCTTGGGCGCCTCACGCGCGGAATTTGAATTCCCCATCCCGACGATGGAGGCACGGGCATTGCTGGAGATGCTATGTGCGCGGCCTTTCATCGACAAGGTGCGGCATTTCGTCGAACACCAGGGCCACACCTGGGAGATCGATGTCTTCGAGGGCGATAATGCCGGGCTCGTCGTCGCTGAAATCGAACTGAACAACCCCGATGAAACTTTTGCCAGGCCGGAATGGCTCGGGGAAGAAGTAACCGACGATCCGCGCTACTACAACGTCAATCTGGCCCAATATCCGTACAAAGACTGGCGGAAAAAATAAGTCCGCATGGATGCCGCGAAGTTTCCCGACTGCCCCGCCAGGTCAGACGTTGTCGGCAAGAAGCTCCTCCTCGGTCATGTGGTGCTTATCATGAACGGGGTGCATGATGGCGTTGCAAACCAGGGCAATCAGCAACAAACCCGCCATCAAATACATCGTGTTGTTATAGAGTTCACTGGTGGGGTCGATGGTGCCCGCGGGCGCAATCTCCATCAGTTTGGAAATGGTCACGGTATGCTGCGAGACCAGCAGCTGCAACTGGTCCACGCCGGCACCGAACTTCTGCTGGAATTTCGCCGGGTCGATGTGCGAAACCAGATCGGTTATTGCCTTGTTGACCGCGTTCTCACGCAACGATGTGATGGCAAGCGGCCCCAATACCCCGGCGGTGCTCCAGGCCGTCAAAAGCCTCCCATGAATGCCGCCGACGTATTTGGTGCCGAAAACATCGGCCAGATAGGCGGGGATGGTGGCAAAGCCGCCGCCATACATGGTGAAAATGATCATGGTTGCGGCGTAGAAATACACCAGCCAGACCGTCGACGGATTGACGCTGACATGCTGCGCGCTGTACGGGATGGAAAGATACAACACGATGCCGAGCGCAAAGAATATCCAGTAGGTGTTCTTGCGTCCGATGTAGTCAGAGGCGCTGGCCCAGAAAAACCGGCCCACCATGTTGAAGACACTGATCATGACCACGTAAGTGGCGGCGAAGGAACTGTTCACCACATTCGGCAAAGTGGTCCCGAATATCTCCGTGATCATGGTCTTGGCCACGCCCAGCACGCCGATGCCGGCGGTCACGTTGAGACACAGCACCAGCCATAACAAATAAAACTGCGGTGTCTTCAGCGCCTGATCGATGTGGACATGGTTGGAGGTCATCATTTTTTTCGTGGCTTGGTCTGGCGGCGTCCAGCCCGCCGGCTTCCAGCCCACAGCAGGGATCCGATAGGAAAACGCGGCAATCATCATGACGGTAAAGTAGATGGCGCCCAGGGTGAAAAAGGTTTGTGCGGCGCCCACCGAGCCGGTGCCGGTGACATAGACACCCTGCGGTCCCGGGACGATCATCTTGCTGATTTCGTTGGCCCCGACCACCACGACTTCCTTCAACTGCCCCGCCACTTCGGCAAAGCGCCTGCCCGCCTGCGTCACGAGCTTGACCTGATCAACGGTGCCGAGGTATTCAGGGGCCTTGTAGAACGTCTTGATGAAGTGCTCTTTGAGCGGCGCGCCGATCATTGCGCCGCCGCCGAAGCCCATGATCGCCATGCCGGTGGCCATGCCGCGGCGATCGGGAAACCAGCGGATGAGCGTGCTGACCGGCGATACATAACCCAGACCCAGGCCGCAGCCGCCAATGACCCCGTAACCGAGATAAATCAGCCACAACTGGTGGGCCAGTATCCCGAAGCCGCCGACGATATAACCCCCGCCCCAGCAGCAGGCCGCCACCACGCCGACCATGCGCGGCCCGACTTTTTCCAGCCATTTCCCGGCAAAGGCAGCCGACAGACCGAGTGACACGATGGCAACGGTGAATATCCAGACGACATCGGACAGCGACCAATCACCGGCAGCGCTGGTCACCACGCCTCTGGTCTTGATCAAGGCCGGATTGTAGATGCTCCAGGCGTAGACCGAACCAATGCATAAATGGATGGCGATGGAGGCCGGCGGGACCAGCCAGCGATTGAACCCCGGTTTCGCCACGGTGTGTTCTTTGGATAACAGACCAGCCATGTGCCCTCCCCTTGCGAATTTGTTGTTTTTTTAGTGCCTTGCGGGTATTCAGAGTGTCCAAAGTAGTGCGTCAAGTCAAGATGGGCGGGTGTATAATTAATCTGATCGTAATAATACTGTCTGGCAAACTCACATGAGCGCTCACACAACCCCGCAATTGATCGACCGTTTTGGCCGTACGGTCAGTTACGTGCGCATTTCCGTCACGGATCGATGCGATTTCCGTTGCGTGTATTGCATGGAGGAGGAAATGCAATTCCTCCCGCGGGCGCAGGTGCTGACTCTGGAGGAAATCGCCCTCGTGGGGCGGGCCTTCACGGAACTCGGCGTGCAGAAAATACGCATCACCGGTGGCGAACCGCTGGTGCGTCGCAACGTCATGACCCTGATACACGAACTGGGGGCTCTGCCCTTGCGTGAACTGGTATTGACCACCAATGGTTCCCAGCTCAGCCGCTACGCCGGCGAGTTGAAGGCCGCGAACGTCAAACGCATCAACATCAGTCTCGATTCATTACGGCCTGAACGTTTCCGTGAGATCACGCGGACCGGCGATCTTAATGCCGTGCTGGCCGGCATCGACGCGGCGCTGGAGGCCGGCTTCGAACGGCTCAAGATCAACGCCGTCATCCTGAAAAACCGCAACCACGATGAGGTCATCGATCTGACGCGTTTTGCCTGCGACAGGCTGATGGACATCAGCTTCATCGAGGAAATGCCGCTGGGCGTCAATTTTGACCATGACCGCGCCGAGGCCCATTACTCCAGTGACGAAATCCGCCGCGATCTCGAACAGGAATACACACTCTTGCCCACCGCTGAAACCACCGGTGGTCCGTCACGCTATTTCCGCCTCAAGGAGACCGGCACGCGCGTCGGCTTTATCTCGCCGCACAGCCACAACTTCTGCCATCTCTGCAACCGCGTGCGCCTGACCGCTGAAGGCCGCCTTCTGCTCTGCCTCGGCCAGGAACACTCGATCGACCTGCGCCACGTCATACGAGCGAATCCCGGCAACATGGAGATTCTCAAGCAGGCCATCCGTGATTCCATGGCCATCAAGCCCAAGGGGCACGACTTCAATCTGGCCGCGCAACCCGTCATCCTGCGCCATATGAACATGACCGGCGGCTAGCCCTGATACCGGCCGGATAGTTGGCCTAAACGCGATCCGATCACGTATTTCTGTTGCAGTTTGCGACACATCCACTATAAATCGAGCTGATTTTCGCATTTCTTGTTTATTTCCGGTCCAATCGCGCGATAATTAAGTTGATCCAGGTCAATGTCCGATGATTCAAAAAGTCATAAAAATAAAAACAGGGCGCCGGATATACCGATATTTTGACGGAATTGCTGTTTGATACCAAAAGCCAGACGGGATGCATCTCCCCGAAATTTTGCAGATGCACGAGAGATGAGTAGCAGGAGGTTTCCATGACAGCTGCACTAAAGGCATTAAGCTCCATCATTTCAAAAGAAAATATCGAGTTTCTTAAAAACCCGAAGAAGTTGTTGATAGACGGCAAATGGGTGCCCGCCGCATCGGGCGGTACTTTTGGCGTCACCAACCCGGCCACGGGCGAGGTGATTGCCCAGGTGGCCGAGGGTGACAAGGAAGACGTGAACCGCGCGGTCAAGGCCGCCCGCCGGGCCTTCGAGGACAGCGAATGGTCGCGCATGACGCCCGCCCAACGCGGCAAGGTGATCTGGCGCATCGGCGATCTGATCTCCAAGTACAACGACGAACTCGCCGAACTGGAGGCACTGGATAACGGCAAGCCTATCAGTGTCGCCAAGGCTGCGGACGTTCCCCTCTCCGCCGACATGTTCCACTACATGGCGGGCTGGGCAACCAAGATCGAGGGCAAGACCCTGCCGTTGTCAGTACTGTATACGCCGGGTGCGCGGTATCATTCCTACACGCGGCCGGAACCGGTCGGCGTGGTCGGCCAGATCATCCCCTGGAATTTTCCACTGCTGATGGCGGCGTGGAAACTGGCGCCGGTATTGGCCACCGGCTGCACCGTCGTGTTGAAGGTCGCCGAGGAAACTCCGTTGTCCGCGCTGCGTCTGGGCGAAATCATGCTGGAGGCCGGTCTGCCGGATGGCGTCGTCAACATCATCACCGGCTTCGGCGAGACCGCCGGCGCCGCGCTCGCCGGACACCCGGGCATTGAAAAAGTGGCGTTCACGGGCTCGACAGAGGTGGGCAAGCTCATCGTCAAGGCAGCGGCCCATGATCTCAAGAAAGTCACCCTCGAGCTGGGCGGCAAATCGCCCAACATTGTCCTGGCCGACGCTGATTTGGATGTCGCCATACCCGGCGCCGCCAGCGCGATCTTCTTTAATCACGGCCAATGCTGCTGCGCGGGCTCGCGCCTGTACGCGGAAAAGAAGGTGTTCGACAAGGTGGTCGAAGGCGTCGCCGAATACGCCAAAAAGATCAAGGTCGGTCCAGGCCTGGAATCCAGCACGGAAATGGGGCCCATGGTCTCAGAAACGCAGCATGAGCGCGTCGGTAGTTACCTGGAGGCAGGCCTGAAGGAAGGTGCCAAGGCCGTGGCCGGCGGCAAAAAACGCCAGGGCAAGGGCTATTTCATCGATCCCACCGTACTGGTCAATACCAAGCCCGCCATGAAAGTCATCAAGGAAGAGATATTTGGGCCGGTGGTTTGTGCCATGCCGTTCAACGGCCTCGACGCGGACATTGTCAGGCAGGCCAATGATTCGATCTATGGCCTGGCGGCGGGCGTGTGGACGCGCGATCTCAGCAAGGCGCACACGCTGGCGGCGCAACTGAAGGCCGGCACCATCTGGGTCAACTGCTACAACATCTTCGACTCAGCGCTGCCCTTTGGCGGCTACAAGCAGTCCGGCTGGGGCCGGGAGATGGGCGAGGCGGTGTTGTCCAACTATATCGAAAACAAGGCCGTCACCATCCGTTTGTAAATCCAGTCGCATTTGATGTGAGTTCAAAGGCGGGCTGCCGGCAAGCAGCCCGCCTTTTTATTCGGCGCCCCGATCCGGAAATCTGAAGTCGGTGGCCCTTCATCAATGAACGTGTCAGATTAAGCGATGAGCTTGTTCCTCGGCGTCCTGACCGGATTGGTATTGGGCCTCACCGGCGCTGGAGGATCCATCTTCGCGGTGCCGTTGCTGATGGCTGGTCTGGGTTGGACGCTCACACAAGCCGTGCCCGTTGCCCTGCTGGCGGTGGCGGCGTCCGCCGCCCTTGGTACGTACATCGCCTGGCACAAGAGCTACGTACGCTACAAGACGGCGGGTCTGATGGCGGGCGCCGGCATGCTGACCTCGCCGCTCGGCTTGAAGGCCAGCACCGCCCTGCCCCAGACAGCGCTCTCCATCTTGTTCGCGCTAGTACTTGTCGCAGTGGCAATACGAATGTTCCTGCGCGCGAGCCGCGTGCCGGAGGAAGCGGCAGTGGTGCGCGCTGCAGTGGCCGGCGACGGCAGCCACGCCCATGGACCAATCTGCCGGCTGAACGCGAACACCGGCCGCATCATCTGGACGCGGCCCTGCGCGTTGATGATTTCAGCGATCGGCCTCGTCACGGGTTTTCTCTCGGGCCTCCTGGGCGTGGGCGGCGGTTTCGTGATAGTCCCGTCCTTGCGCGCGTTCACGGAATTATCCATGCACTCGGCGGTGGCCACATCGCTGATGGCCATAGCCCTGACCAGCCTCGGCACCGTCGCAGGCGCCGTGCTGCTGGGCCGCGATTTGCCCTGGCTAATCGCAGTGCCGTTCGTAATCGGCGCCCTGCTGGGCATGACTGGCGGGCGCTGGCTGGCGCCGTACATCGCCGGTGCGCGGCTGCAAGAGGTGTTTGCCATATTGATGCTGCTGGTCGCCGCCGGCATGGCATTGCATGCCATCTCAACATGACGCCATAACAAGTTCGGTCGCGAGCCCCTTAGCTCGGTTAAAATGCGCATATCTCATGCGGGTGTTTTATGGCGCTATCACAACAAATCCGCAGTCAATTGAGCGGCCTGGTACTGGCCGGCGGGAACGCCACGCGCATGGGCGGCATGGACAAAGGACTGCTGATGCTGGCGGGCAAGCCGCTGGTTTCGCGTATCGTGCAGGCGCTGCGCACGCAGGTCGCCGATCTATTCATCAACGCCAACCGCAACCTGGAGCAATACCGGGCACTGGGTTATCCAATAATCAGTGACCTCATCGAAGGTTACCAAGGCCCGCTCGCGGGGATGGCGAGCGGTCTGCGCATTGCCAAAACCCCTTATCTGTTGACGGCCCCATGCGACTCGCCTTTCGTACCCGCTGATCTGGCGGCTCGGCTCCATGCCGGCCTCATTGACGAGAAGGCGGAGATCGCTGTCGCCGAAAATCAGGGGCGGTTGGAACCGGTGTTTGCGTTGATCGATTGCGGATTGCTGCCGTCACTGCTGAAATACCTGGACAGCGGCGAACGCAAGATTGACCGCTGGTATGCCCGGCACCGGATGGTCGCGGTGAACTTCTCCGACAATCCGCGCGCCTTCATCAATCTGAACACCCCGGAGGATCTGGCCGTCGTGGAGCAGCAAATGAAGAACTCCGACGCCATGAGGCAGGCGGGATGAAGACCACGCCATTGCTGGGCTTCGCGGCGTGGAGCGGCGCTGGCAAGACCACGCTGCTCAAGGCGCTGCTGCCGCTGCTGCGCGCGCAGAATTTGAGCATAGCCATGATTAAACATGCGCATCATGAATTCGACATCGACGTGCCCGGCAAGGACAGCTATGAATTGCGCAAGGCCGGCGCCAATCAGATGCTGGTCTGCTCAAGCAGACGCTGGGCCCTGATGGTGGAGGCTGCCACGGAACGCGAACCCAAGCTGGCCGACATGCTGCGCCATCTGCCGCGGGAGAACGCGGATCTGATTCTGGTCGAGGGATTGAAGAATGAGCCGATGGACAAGATTGAGATTCACCGCCCGGCGTTGAACAAGCCCCTCCTCTGCGCCGATGACCCCCACATTATTGCCGTCGCAAGCGACACACCGCTCACACTGCCCCGCGGACTGCCGTTATTGCCGCTCAATGAACCTGCCGTGATCGCGGATTTTATTCTGCACCGGTTTAAACTCGGCAAGCACGCCATGAAAACAGCCTCGAAATCGTCATGAGCAAAGGCGTCATTACAACTCAATCCAGTTGCGCGGATGATTACGACCCGGGTTCGCTGACCTGCGATGAAGCGCTCCGCCGCCTGCTTGCGGCAGTGTCGCCGGTGGATGGCATCGATCATGTGACTTTGCGCAATAGCCTGGGCCGCGTATTAGCGGAAGACGTCGTCTCCAACGTCAATGTCCCGGCATACGCCAACTCGGCGATGGACGGTTACGCTGTGCGCAGCGGTGATTTGCCCGTGCAGGACACGGTGCGGTTGCGTATAGCCGGCAGTTCCTATGCTGGCAAGCCCTGTTCCGCCACGGTGCAACCGGGCGAATGCGTGCGCATCACGACCGGCGCCATCCTGCCGCAGGGCGCAGATAGCGTGGTGATTCAAGAGCATGTTGAACGGCTGGGTGACAAGATCCGGGTGGGCGGCGGCCACAAGGCCGGCGACAACGTCCGCGCCGCCGGCGAAGACATTGCCGTGGGACAAACCGTGCTGAAGACCGGACGGCGGTTGACGCCGGCCGATCTGGGCCTGCTGGCCTCGCTCGGCATCGGCACCGTGCCGGTGCGGCGACGATTGAAAGTGGCGTTCCTGTCCACCGGGGATGAGTTGAAACCCGTGGGTGAGCAACTGGCGCCCGGTGAAATCCACGACAGCAACCGCCATACCCTCCACGCCATGTTGACGCGCCTGGGTGTCGAGGTCGCTGATTTCGGGATCGTGCGCGATGACCGCGCCGCCACCCGCGCTGCCTTCAAGGGCGCCGCGCGGGGACGGGATGCCGTCATCAGCAGTGGCGGTGTCTCCGTCGGTGAGGCCGACTTCGTGAAGGAAATCCTGAATGAGCAGGGAAAGATGAATTTCTGGAAAGTGGCGATGAAGCCGGGCCGGCCGCTCACCTTCGGACAGCTAGGTGATGCCGTGTTTTTCGGCCTGCCTGGAAATCCGGTATCGGTGATGGTGACGTTCTACCAGTTCGTGCAGCCCGCGTTGCGCAAGATGATGGGCGAGGCGCCGCATGCACCGCTGCTGTTGAAAGCCGTCACACGATCGCGGCTCAAGAAGAAACCCGGCCGGGTGGAATTTCAGCGCGCGATGCTGGAATGCGATGAAAACGGCAGGCTCTCCGTCAGCACCACGGGCATGCAGGGCTCCGGCATCCTCACCTCCATGTCGCAGGCCAACTGCTTCATCATCCTGCCGATGGACAGCGGCAATATCGAAGCCGGTGCATTGGTCGATGTGCAACCTTTCGATGGTTTGATCTAATTTACGTCTCAGCCAGCCTCTCTATCGAGCAAAAGGCGCTTGCGCTCGATGCCCCAGCGATAGCCGGACAATGCGCCGTCGTTCCGCACCACGCGATGGCAGGGGATGGCCACCGCCAGCGTGTTCGCGGCGCAGGCCTGCGCCACGGCCCGGACCGATTTCGGCCTGCCGATCCGCCTGGCAATCTCCGAGTAGCTCGCCGTTTTGCCTGCCGGTATTGTTCTGAGCGCCTGCCACACGCGCTGTTGAAACGCAGTTCCACGCACGTCGAGCGGCAGGTCGAGTCCCCGCTGCGGCGCCTCGACGAGGCCCACAATTTTGGCGACGAGTCGCTCGAACCCCTTGTCGCCGCCGATCAGGTTGGCGCGCGGAAATTTGTCCTGCAAGTCACGCACAAGCTTATCGGGGTTATCACCCAGAAAAATGGCGCAGACGCCGCGCACACTGCAGGCCACAAGGATGGAGCCGAGCGAGCATTCGCCGATGGCGAAGCGTATCTCCGTGTTGGCGCCGCCGGCCCGGTAGTCCCTCGGCGTCATACCCAGCATATGCGTGGCAGTCGCATAGAACCGGCCGCTGGAGACGAAGCCCGCGTCATAAATTGCGTCGGTCACTGTTGCATTCCTTCCCAATCTGTCGCGAATACGTTTCTGGCGGTGGGCCATCGCATAGGCCTTGGGCGTCACGCCAGTCACCGCCTTGAAAATCCGGTGGAAATGGTAGGGGCTGAGCCCGGCGGCCTTGGCGAGTTCATCCAGTTTGGGCGATTTTTCCGCGGCTTCGATGAGACGACATGCCCTGGCCACCGCCGCCGTATATTGCGCATGGAGCGCAGGTTGATCCGGTTTGCAGCGTTTGCAGGGCCGGAAGCCCGCTGCTTCGGCCTCGGCGCATGTCCTGTGAAAACGCACGTTCATTCGCTTGGGCAGACGCGCCGGACACGACGGCCGGCAATACACGCCCGTCGTTTTCACGGAATAATAAAACCCGCCGTCGAAAGAGCGGTCTTTTGCGACCACCGCGGCCCAGCGCGGATCATCGCCGGCGGGCGCCTTCCTACGAGCTGGTTTTTGAATCATCCGGGGCATGTTGAAGCGTCAAGTGTATTTCAGTACCTGAAATGAAGAATACCCCCGGCCTCACTCGGCCGCACTCCCGATTCTTGCTCTCAAATCAATCCCGGCGGCTGTTTCCGGGGTAATAGTGGCGGGTCACAGTGCTGATAGACTATCTCGATTATGGGACTGCGCATCCGCACCAAACTGCTGTTGCTGCTGCTGGCGATCGCGCTGGTGCCACTGACCGTGATCGGCTGGCTGGACTACCGTGCATTACGGTCGCTCGGTATCGATCTGGCCGCTCAAAGCCAGAAGGCGCTGACCGAACGGGCGCAACAAGAACTGTCCCAGACCACCGTCAGCGACGCACTGCTCATCCAGCGCCAGCGCGAGATCCTGGAGTTGCTGATCCGGGATCAGGCCCGTGAGGTCGAAACCCGGCTGGCGCTGCCGCCCACGGGCATTCCCGGGACCCCGGATCGCGTGATCTTCGACACCGATTTGGATGCCGGGAAGGTGCCGCCGGACAGAACCGAGCCCATGCCTGGAGCAAACGGTGGCGCCATGCCCATCACCTACAAGTCGCAGATTTTTCGCATCCCGCCGGGCGGCGCCGTGTCGGAATTCCGGGGCGACATCAACCGGCTGGTCTCAATGAGCGACGTTTACCGCGAAATCTACGCCTCGCACAACGACGTGATCCTCCGGCACTACACCACCCTGCAATCGGGATTGCATTCGGTTTATCCGGGGCGCGGGGGCTATCCCGCCGATTATGATCCGCGGACCCGCCCCTGGTATCAGCATCAATTGCAGACGCCGGGGCTGGCATGGAGTCCGCCGCTCGTCGACGTCGTCAGCGGCGAAGTCACGCTGGGCCTGTCCATGCCCGTTCGCGCCCCCGACGGTAATTTCGCCGGCGTCACCGCCATGGACATCTCGCTCCAAGGCCTGTTCTCGCGCGTACCCCTGCCCTCCGGCTGGGCGGCGGAAAGCAACGCCTTCGTGGTGGTTGCCGATCATGACCCCGGCGACGGACAGCACGCGCTAAAGGTGCTGGCCAGACAGAGCTACGAAACCGCCGCCCGCGACTGGCATACCGTCCTGTCCACGGAATGGCTGACGCCCGAACCGGCCTCGGCCGGCGCCCGGTTGATAACCGATACCGGCGCGCATCGCGCCGGCATGATCAAGGCGCTTTATCGGGGCGTCGAATCGTTGTGGGCCTATCGCCCGCTCGAAGATGACGGCAGCATTTTAGTGCTGATCGTGCCTTATGCCCGCGCCATCGAACATGCCGAGTCTGTGCATGCAATGGCCCTCGACGCCACCGCGCAACAATTGAAAACCACGGCGGCCATCGCCGTACTGGCGGCGGCGTTGGTCGTGCTGGTGGCTCTGCTCAGCGCCCGCACGGTGACGCGCCCTCTGCATCATCTGGTCGATGTCATCAACCGCGTCACCCGCGGCGACCTCAAGGCGCGGGCGCGACTGGACACGGGAGACGAGTGGCAGCGCCTGGCCGAGGGTTTCAACACCATGGTGCCCCAACTACAGGAACTCCTGCAGTTGAACCAGTCACTGCAACTGGCGCGCGAGGTGCAGCAGAATCTGATCCCGCAATCGCCGCCCCGCTCCACGCATTTCGACATCGCCGGCCGCACGATCTATTGCGAGGAAACCGGCGGGGATTATTACGACTTTCTGGATTTGAGCGAATCCCGCATCGGCGTGGTCATCGGCGATGTCTCCGGACACGGCATCAGTTCCGCCCTGGTGATGACGGCGATTCGGGCCTTGCTGCACGGCTACACTCAACAGGGCCTGCCCCTGGCAACGCTTATGAGCGCCATCAACACCCAACTGGCCAAAGACATGCCGTCGGGCCGATTCATGACGCTGTTTTACCTGATCGCGGACGCGGGGGAACGGACTTGCCGCTGGGTCAGCGCCGGTCACGACCCGGCAATTTTCTACTGTGCCGCCACGGGTGCCTTCCACGAACTTGTGGGGCAGGACATCCCCATTGGCGTGGAGTCATACTGGAATTATCGGGAATCCATCCGGCCTGATATTGCAGATGGTAGTTTGCTGTTTTTCGGCACTGATGGTGTCTGGGAGACGCGCAACAGCGCCGATGAGACTTATGGCAAGGAACGCATCCGCAACCTGCTCCGCGCTCATGCCAGGGAAAGCGCCGAGGAGATCTGCACAGCCCTCATTGCCGATTTGCAGACGTTCCGCGGTGCTCAAGCACAACTCGATGACTTAACCGTGGTCGTGCTGAAAGTAAAAGCCTTCAAAAGTTAATGCCGAGAGGCTGATAACCAAAGATGGCGTTCAAATGATGTAAAAACGCATGGCCGCCCTCGCTCTGCCAGGTCTCGGTCACACGCTTGTCGACCCGCTCATATTCCTGCAATAACTCCGGAACACTTCGAACAGAATCGGGACTGGGCGCGTAACGATCGACGAGCGAAAGCCAGGTCTGGCTTGCGCCCATCGCAAAATACGGCCAGCTTTCATTGAGATCATGGCTCCAGATGGGATCGCCCGTCGCCCCGATGTCCGTCTTCAGTGTACCGTGCACGTCATCCACCACCAGTTCCTTCACCACGCCCGCCTGTTGCAGATCAGCAAGCAACGGTTGCGATTGCAGATCCCTGAAAATCGCCGCGGCCACGCGGGCAGGTGCATAGAATATGAAGCGGAAACGATGGCCGGCTTCATCGCGGGCCGCCCGCCGGTGAATGCGCCACAAACTGATCGCCGCGTGAAAACGGTTCAACTCCGGCTCGACGAGCCGATGCGCAAGCAAGTCGTCGACATAAAAACGCGGCTGCGTGTTTTCCGGCCAGTCCACCGTGAAATAGGCAATCCACCAGGCCGGCGTTTGATTTTCGGGCGTGACGACCGTCATTTCCTGCTCCGGCGGGACAGCGGGCTTGACGCCCTGGCCGCAACCAGACAACAGCAGGCAAAACGCCGACAACCACCACAATACATGGCGCATCCCCGATCTCAGCCCGGCGTATTGCATTTCACCCAGCGGCTGCCAGCCTCGAGCTGTTCCTTCTTCCAGAGCGGCGCGCGCGATTTGAGGTCCTCGATCAGAAACCGGCAGGCCGCGAAAGCGTCCGCGCGGTGCGCCGACCAGGCGGCCACCAACACGATCGGATCGCCCGGCTTGAGATCGCCCACGCGATGCAGAATCAGGGCGTCGTTGATCGGCCAGCGCTGCATGGCCTCCTCGGCGATGCGGGTGAGATGTTTTTCCGTCATGCCCGGATAATGCTCAAGATGCATCGCCTGCACGCTGTCATCGCCGCTCAGATCGCGCGTCGCGCCGACGAATACGGCGGTGGCGCCATAAGCGCCTGCCGCCAGCACCTGCTTTTCATAGGCGGCCACTTCCACCCAGGGATCAAAAGGCTTCGTCCGTACTTCGATTTTCATGGGGCTCAGCCTCCCGTCACCGGTGGGAAAAAAGCCACCTCATCGCCATCGGCCAGCGGTTTCCGCCGCTCGGCATATTCCTTGTTGATCGCGACCAGCGTATTCGGCGGCATCGGAACGCCGCCGGTCACCTGGGCCCAAGCCTGTTCGGCCGTGGCGCCGGCAGATGCGTCCACGTCAACTTCACGCCGGCCGAACTGTTCCGCCAGGCTCGCCAATAGCTTTACCTTTATACGCACGCGCCTATTCTACGCCCCTGCCACTTTTCATGAGAAAGCCTTATTCTAAATAATCCCAAGGAATCTCTTCATGCCCAAACTGACTCATCTGAACAAGAAAGGCGAGGCGCGCATGGTGGACGTGTCGGCCAAGGCCGTCACCCATCGCGTGGCCGTGGCCGAGGGGCGCATCCGCATGAAGGCCGCAACCCTGCGCCGCGTTCAGACTGCCGGACACAAGAAGGGCGACGTGCTGGCGGTGGCGCGCGTGGCCGGCATCATGGCCGCCAAGCAGACCTCGGAGCTAATCCCGTTGTGCCATCCGTTGTCGCTGACGCGGGTGGAAATCGAATTGACGCCGGAGAAGAAAAAGAATGCCGTGCATTGCCGCGCTTCCGTCGAGACGGATGGCAAGACCGGCGTGGAGATGGAGGCCCTGCTGGCCGTGGAAATCGCGCTGCTCACGATCTACGACATGTGCAAGGCGGTTGACCGCGGCATGACGATTAACGGCGTGCGCCTGCTGGAGAAATCCGGCGGTCGCAGCGGCATCTGGCGCCGCCGAAAAAACTAAAGGCAAAACCGTTCGTGCTGAGGTATCGAAGCACGAACGAAATAACGCGAACATGGCGTCCGCCCTTCTATACATCAGGGCGAACGGTTGTTTGAAACAAATTTACGGCTTGAAAATGTTAGTGGCCGTCGGTCCGACGCCGGATTCCTGATAGATCACTTCGCCATCCTTGGCCCAGAGATAATGTTCTACATTAGCTGGCGCGACAAAGACCGAGCCCGCCGGTACCGCGACCATTTTGTCTTCAGCAAAACTTTTGCCGAATCCGACGTACAAAGTACCCGACAGAACAGTGGTGTTGCGCTCATCGGGATGGGTATGGAGAGGAACATGGGTGCCTCGAGCCAGCTTGACGCGCAACAGGTAAAGTCCGGCGCCCTTTTCCGAACCCAGCATCCAGGTTGCTCGCAGTCCCGGCACGGCTGGTGGACTGATCCATTGCTGCTTTTCCGGCGAAATCGGCTTGGGTTTGAGACTCCGATCAGCCGCCAGGACAGGCCCGAGACAAAACAATAACAAAACGATGGTTGTAAACCGCTTCACGTTCCGCCTGCTTGATGTTTGGTCATGTGCTCGCCGGATTGTGTATGCTCCCGCCGTCCGTCATACCAAATGTCGAGCATATCGCGGCGCTTGAAGGCGTCCAGACCGCCGGCAGCGAGATCAAGAAATTGTTGGAGAAATTCACGGCCTGAATACATTTGAAACTTGCGGCTGGAGGTTATGACCGGTTCCGGCAACATCACAAAGCGCCCCTGTTTCTTCAACGCCATGCTCAAGTGTATCTCCTCGCTGGCGTAATATTGTTCGTCATATCCGCCCACCGCCTCGAATGCATCGCGCCTTGCGAACATGAAACAGCCGCAGGCCAGATCGAACTGCCGCATGGTGCCGGCAATCAGTCCCGCCAATGCCCTTCCCCACAACGGTGCCTTTTGATCCATTTGCAACCGCGCCCCGCCACCGACCGCACCATCACGAATGGCAGCGAGTGCGGCGATCAATGTGTTCGCAGGTAATAAGGTGTCAGCATCGACAAAGATCAGAACATCTCCACGAGTAGCGCGCGCGCCGGCATTGCGAACCGCGGAAATCTTGCGTAGATGAACAGGTACAATCGTTGCGCCAAACGAGCGGGCTATTTCCGCCGTCCGATCCGTCGAGGCATCATCGACAACTATCACCTCGTAGGGCTCGCCGGCTGCACCAGCTGATGCCAGCACCGTGCGCAGGCATTGCCCGATGTGAGCCTCCTCATTGTATGCTGGAATCACAAACGACAGCACCGAACCTCCTGTGTTTGGAAATAACGCTCAGCGGCAGCGCAAAGCTGTCCGCTGCATGCTGTTGTTGGGCAGTTCGATCCCGAAGCTATACGTTCTTTAGCAACGGAACCCGGGAGGTCCTCGCATCGTGCCGGCTGATATGAGCGCTTCATCTTGCGAACGGTAGCGTAAACAGAAAGATCGCAGCGCTCACTAGAACGACCAGTGGCCCTGCCGGGAATCCCGTTACCTGGGACAGGACGATCCCAAGAACAGCCGACCCTGCGCCGATGGCCGTCGCCCCCAGGGTGTATCGTTTCAAGGTACTGCCGAAGTTGCGTGCCGCGGACGGGGGGATCGCCACCAATGCTGCGGTCAGCAGGCCACCCACCATCTTCACCCCAAGCGCGACAATCACGGCGATTAAGAATAGATACAGCAAGTTATACTGCCTAACGTTGATTCCCTCGGCGGCGGCGAGTTCCTCCGAGATGTTCCCGAGAACCATCTGCGGGTAAGCTCGTCTGAGCGTCAGCATTATGGCGAGCGATGCGACGACGGACAGCGCCGCATTGCCGAAGTTGACCTTCGAGATGTCGCCGATCAGTGCAGTTTCGGCCTGTTCCATGGGTAGACATAGGAACGCGATCGCCACACCGGAAGCGAAGACGAGCGCAGTCAGGGCTTCCATCGGCAGTTTCGTCTTCATCTCGAGCAGCCAGATGAGGACGACACCGAGAATCACGAAAGGGAATGCTCCGACTGAAACGTCGAAGCCCCAGAGGAGCGCCAGCGCGATCCCAGGCAGCGTCAGGTGCCCCAGCGGACCGGCAACGAGCGCCATCCTGCGGCTTAGCATCAAGGTACCGAGGTATCCAGCTGCACCGCCGATGAATACTCCCGAAATCAGGCTGAGGAGGAATGTGCTCATGCGCCTCTACTCGTGTTTATGTTCGTAGAACTTCACCTCAGTCCCATACAGCCGCTGAAGGTTCTCTGGTGTGAGCGTCGAGAGAGGCGGCCCCATGCAGACGAGTTGTCGGTTCAGACAAAGCACCATGGACGAAAGTCTGTGGACCACGGCCAGATCGTGCGTGACGATCAGCATAGTCAGGTTCCGTTCGTGCTGGAGCCGCGCGAGAAGCCCATAGACAGTCTCTTCACCGCCGATATCGATACCCGTCGTTGGTTCGTCGAATAGGAGGACTTCAGGGTCTTTGGCGAGGGCCCAGGCAATGAGGATCCGCTGGAATTGACCGGAAGAGAAGTCGCTGATCCGTTTTTTTCCTAGCTCCGCCCCGAGCCCGACAGTATGGAGCATTGCGCCGACATCGGACCCACCGTTCTGCCTCAGTGCGAAAAAATCCGCCACGCTGAGGGGGATGTTCCTGATATAGGGTAAACGCTGAGGGACATAACCGATGCGCATGCCCTTCTTCCATGTGATCACTCCCTCGTACGGCAATGTCCCGAGAAGGGCGCGGAGGAGCATGGTCTTTCCCGCGCCGTTCGGACCGAGAATCGTCACAACCTCTCCCCGTCGCACAGTGAAGGATAGATTCGTGAGGACTACCTGATCCTCAACGGTCACCCTCAGGTCAGAGACCTGGAGTATTCGTTCATCAACATGTACCATCGTCGCGACCAGGTACTGCTCCTGAAGGTCCTTCCCATACGGGAACACGGACCACCATAGGCTACCAAACTTGTTATAGGGTGCGGATTTGCTCCATAACATGACCCATTGCCGTCGACCACGGCACGGTCTGCTTAGTCGTATTTGAGGTATTTGAAGCGCGGGTCGTCGGGCGTGCCTTCGAGTGCCGTGCCCTCCTCCTTGCCCGGCTGCCACTGGATCACTTCCTCGATCTTCTTTGCGAGTTGGAAGTCCTTTTCGGTCACGCCCTTGGCGGCGTGGTTCATCAGCTTTACGATCACGAAGGCATACGAGACTGTCATATCGGGATGATGAAACGCGGCCTCGCAAAGATGACCGACGGTGTTGACCACCATCAGCGTGCCCTTCCAACTGTGGGTTTTGTATTTGCGGCGGATCCAGCCGTCCTCGTAATACCAGTGCGGCAATTCTTCCTTGAGCCGCGCCTTGATTTCATCCTCGCTATACACTTCGTCCGCTGTTTTCTTCCGCCACTGTGTCATATCGTTACCCTCCTGCCAGCATTCTTCGATCTGTTGGCGTTTCAACATTTAAGCTGTCGCGAATTTGTCTGATTTTTTCCGCATCCAGGGTTTCGGTTCTGCGCCCATCACCACATAGCGCACCACGAAACCCCAAGTAGTCCGGCGCCAGAGCCAGTAACGATTGAATATCCTCCAACCGCAAACTGCCTGCCAGACCGCAATATAAACCCGCTTCGCGCGCCCGCGCCACAAAGCCGGCCAGTGCGCGATCGGGAATAAGCTGGCGGAGACTCCCGCGTTCCTTGGCAGCGGTATCCACCATCACTCCGTGCAAACCCGCTTCGGCTACATCGTTGATATAAAGAAAGGAATCCACATCGGCAAATATCACCGCCACAATTCGTAAACCGTCACCCGACAAATCCCGCAGTGCCGATAATAGATGCATGCGTTGTTCGAGATTGAACAATCCAACCTTGATGATATTCGCACCCAATTCTGCCAGCCGCTGCACCGCCGCGACGGCGTGTGTAGTGTCCAACTCATCGCCAATGGTTGCGCTTATCGGCACCCGTCCGTCGATGAACTTGACCACCGAGCGCGCGACCTCTTCGGATACCGCTCCCAAGGCGCCGGCATCCGGTTCCTTGAGATCGATGATGTCGGCGCCGTGTTCGAGCGCGATGCGCGCCTCGAACAGGGAACGCACGCTGGCAAGCAAGGCCGTCATGCCGTGGTCTCCCATGTATCGCTGTTGTTTTTACGATGCGCGTCTATGGCCTCCAGCAGCCAGCCCCACGCGAGCTTTTCCCGCTCGCCCGCGGTCTTCTCAATGGCGATGGCGAGGTATTGCAATTCCTGATCGATCTTTTTTTGCGGCAGCATGTGCAACCGGCTGACCAGTATGGCCGCCTCCAGCACCGCCGCCTGCGCACGGTTGAATCCCTTGAACGGCGCGTGCGTTTCCTGGTGCACCACCCGGCAATAAAAACGCGGGCGCTCGGGGTCTTCTTTTATTCTCTCCACTTCACACTCCAGATGCGCCAGCGCATTGGCCAGCCGCGTGCCCTGGACACGTTCCACCGGTATGGTGGGCCAGTCCCGCCGGCCGGTGAGGCAGCCGGCAATGATGGAGACGTCATCCGTCATATTGACGACGACACAGCGCGTGGCTTCGAGATTGTCCAGCGTCGCCGAAGGACGAAAGGGCGCGAGCACAACCAGCCCCTCGTTCTCGCGCATGCCCATGGGAGCGATGTGCGGAATGCCCTGCGGACTACGGGTGATGACCACGGTTTCGTAGATCATTTGGCCGTACTCTTTTTAACTCGCGATTTTTTGACCCGCTTCTTCAAGGTCTCGCCTTCCGGTTTGTAGGCATGCAGATCGCTCGGCGCGGCCTTCTTCTCGGGCGGCACCGCGCAACCCCACGACAGCTCTTCATCCTGCGTGTAACGTTTGCCCAGTTGCCAGGCGATTTGCGCCTTGGCCAGTTCCACGCCCATGTAAAACGCATGCGGCGCATCATCCTTCAGCAGCTGCAATCGCGAAAACAAGGCAAACGGATCGCCGGCCACTTCCAGCCCATCGCGATTATATACGTGGATGCCCGCCTCCGTGACCTGCACGCGGTAACTGGGATCGCGCACCAGCGCCGCCATCTCGTTGATCTCCTCCGTCGTGTACGGAAAGGGCTTGCGCTCATGCACCGCCAGCAATGCCGCATCGTAGCCGCGCGGCAGGCTGCCGTCTTCGCGCGCGGCGAACAGAATCCGCCGCATGTGATCCAGCTCGCGCACACAGGCGCGGGCATGCGGGCTGACCTGAGTCGTCAACAGGTGCGTGATGCGCAGCTCGGACATGATCCCGAGCAGCACCGCATTGATGCCGGAGGTATCGGCATCCGTGAGCTCCGACAGATTGCCCACGCCCATCATGATCTCGGTATCGGGATAACGTTCGCGCAGGGCGTGGTAGCGCACAATGGACGCGGTCAATCCAAAATGGATGGGGTCGAGAATGCTGTCGACGATGTAGCGGCGGCCCTTCGCCTCCAACGCGTCCATGGCGCGATAGAGGGAGTCCATGTCACCCATCTGCTCGGGGATCAGCACGGGCGTCGATTCCACCTCATCGGTCAGCGCCAGCGTGCTTTCCTTGAGGCTCAACAGATAATCCGCGCCTGCGCCGCCGCCGCGCCGCAACTCGTCCGGCTCGATGGAATCGACGCTGACCCGATGGCCGGCCCCGCGCAGGGCGCGCACGGCGTCCTCCAGATGTGGAAACGGCGTGCTGGGCAGGCAGCCGATGTCGATGATGTCCGCGCCATCGCTGCAATAACTCTCGGCGCGTCTTAATATTTCATCAACGCTGATTTGCGGCGCATCGACGATCTCGGCGAATATCTGCATATCGTGGCGGCTCAAATCGCGGGGTTTGCCGCCACTCCCAAAGTAAGCCGGCAAATCCTTGAGGTCAACCGGCCCGCGTTCGACCGGCACGCCCAGCATGGCGCTGACTTTTCCCAAGTCGCCGGTGCACAGGCCCGGCACCATGATCTTCGTGGCGCCGCGGATGTCGGTAAGGCGCCGCAGGATCATGTCCGCCGTCATCAACGCCGCCACGCTGACGCCGATGTTGAGAATCTCATAAGTGAAGGGCGTCGGCGCGAGGCCTTGCATCACCCGCCGCAGGCTGTTTTCAGCGAGCTTGCCGGTCAGAAATAGCAAATGGTCGGCCATATTCCGGCACACGTTAGCATAGGTCCGCGCGGCTGCACCCGATCAGGAATCTCCGCGAAAGGCGGAGATTGCCGTGGCACAGGGATGTGCCACCGTTTTCAACGGCGGTAAGCCGTTGAAAATCGGAGGCCGGCAAAAACCGCGCTTTTTGCCGGCCGAACTCTGAGAAGTCCAGGATGGACTTATTCAGGGCGCTCCTACAAGACGGGACGAATACCGGTCAAGGTCTTTGCCGATATGCTGCGCGCCTGCGCGACGAAGCCCTTCACGTAAGGGATATCCGCATCCTCCCGCCGACAGCCGGCATGCAGCGTCGCCCATACGCCCTTGCGGCTGAGCCGGCTGCTGCTCACATATCCGGCCTGCAAATATTTATCCACCGCCCAGCTGGGCAGGGCGGCTACGCCGCGGCCGCTGGCGACCAGTTGCACGATCACAGAGGTCAGTTCGGCCGTGCGCCGCGCCGCCGGCCGCACGCGCGCGGGATTGAGGAAGGCGCGGTAGAGATCGAGCCTGTCCTCGTTCACAGGATAAGTAATGACCGTTTCATCGCGCAGGTCCGCGGGCTCGATGAACTTGCGCGCGGCAAGCGGGTGATTGTTGGCCATGATCAGCACCGACTGATAGCGAAACAGGCGGACAAAGCGCAGGCGCGGATGATTTTCCGGGTCGGAAGTAATGACGAGATCGACGCTGCCGTCGAGCAGGGCGGGCAGCGGATTGAAGCTGTGCGAAAGCGACAAGTCCAGCTCAACCTCGGGCCAGCGCTCCCGGTAGGCGTCCATCGACGGCAGCAGCCAATCGATGCAACTGTGACAGTCGATGGCGATGTACAGCCGGCCGGCGGCGCCGCCCGCCAGGCGCTTGCCTTCGCGTTCGGCGCGCTCCACCTCCGGCAGCACCCGTTCGGCCAGCGCCAGGAAATGCCTGCCCAGTGGAGTGAACATCACCGGCCGGCTCTTGCGGACGAAGAGCGTGCCGCCGCAACGGTCTTCCAGCGCCTTGATTTGATGCGACAGCGCCGACTGGGTGAGATGCAGCCGTTCTGCGGCCTGCGCCACCCCGCCGCTGTCGCGGATGGCAGCAAGGCTCTGCAAGTGACGGATTTCGAGAAACATGGTGTATGAAAATAATTCATCTTAAATAAAAATACAAATCATTTGATTCATGTACAGAGCCACCCGATACTTCCCGCCCGCATATTCAAGCAGATGGAGAATCGAACATGAGCACGGGACATATTCTGGGCTTTCCCCGCATCGGGCCGGGGCGGGAACTGAAATGGGCGCTGGAATCCTATTGGCGGGGCGAAGGCGGCATTGAGGATTTACTGGCGGTGGGGCGCAACTTGCGGCGCCTGTCATGGCAATGGCAGCGCGAGGCCGGCCTTGATTTCGTCTGCGTCGGCGATTTCTCCTATTACGATCATGTCCTCGATATGTCCGCGCTGCTTGGCGTGGTGCCGGAGCGTTTTGGCCGGGAAACAGGCGAAATCGGCCTGGACACGGTATTCCACATGGCGCGCGGCCGCGCGCAGGGCCGCCCGGATGTCGCCGCCTGCGAAATGACCAAATGGTTCGACACGAATTACCACTACATCGTCCCGGAATTTCGTGCCGATCGGACCTTTCATATCGGTAACACGCGGCTGTTCGATGAGGTGCGCGAAGCCTGTGAACTGGGTCATCGTCCCAAACCGGTGCTGGTCGGGCCGCTGACCTATCTCTGGCTCGGCAAGCTGGCGACGGGCGGCGACAGGCTGCCCCTGCTCGAAAACCTGCTGCCCGCATATCGGGAAATTCTGCAGCGGCTGGCCGCGGCCGGCGCTGAGTGGGTGCAGCTTGATGAGCCCATCCTGGCGCTGGATCTGCCGCCTGCATGGCTCAACGCCTTCGAACGCGGCTATCACGTCCTGCGTTCGACGCCCGTCAAGATTCTGCTTGCCACCTATTTCGGCGCCCTGGATGACAACACCAGCGTCGCCACCGCCCTGCCGGTCGCCGGCCTGCACATTGATCTGGTCAGAGCGCCGCTTCAATTGATCCCCATCCTCGATCGCATCGGCGATTACAAAATTCTGTCGCTGGGCTTGATCGACGGCCGCAATGTGTGGCGAGCAGATCTCAATGCGGCGCTTGACCTCGCCCGCCAGGCGCAAGAGCGTTTGGGCGAGCGTTTGTGGCTGGCGTCCAGCTGTTCGTTATTGCATGTGCCGCTGGATGTAAATCCGGAATCTGGACTTGACCCGGAAATACGCTCATGGATTGCCTTCGCGCGGCAAAAACTAAAGGAAGTGACAGCCATAAAACGCGCCATTGATGAAGACCGGCAAACTGTTTCCGCTGAATTTGACGCAGCCGCGGATGCAATAAAATCACGTCGCGACTCGATCAAGACCCGCAACCCGGAGGTGCGGGCCAAAATGGCCCGTATGGATGCCGGGTGGGGCCAGCGTCATGGCACATACGCCACACGCCGCAGGCGCCAGCAGGCGCGCTTGCGACTGCCGCTGTTTCCGACGACCACGATCGGATCATTCCCGCAGACCGCCGAGATCCGCGGCTGGCGGAAGCGGCATCGGGAAGGCTTGTTGAGCGAAAACGATTATCGTCAGCGCTTGCGCGAAGAAATACGCAAAGTTGTGGCCGCGCAGGAACGCTATGGACTTGACGTGCTGGTGCATGGCGAACCGGAACGCGGCGACATGGTGGAATATTTTGGCGGACAATTCGACGGTATTGCCGTGACCGCGCAGGGTTGGGTGCAGAGTTACGGTTCGCGCTGCGTCAAACCGCCAATCATCCATGGCGACATCAGCCGGCCGCGTCCCATGACCGTGGCATGGTCGGCCTACGCGCAATCGCTTACTTCGAAGCCAATGAAGGGAATGCTCACCGGGCCGGTGACACTGTTGCAATGGTCGTTCGTTCGCGACGATCAGCCGCGAGCGGAGACCGTATTGCAACTGGCATTGACGCTGCGTGACGAGGTGCATGACCTGGAGCAGGCCGGGCTGCCCATCATTCAGATCGATGAACCGGCGTTCCGGGAAGGATTGCCCCTGCGTCATCGCGAGCAAAAGGCCTACCTCTCATGGGCCGTCTTCGCCTTCCGCGTGGCCAGTGGCGGCGCCAGCGATGACACGCAGATCCACACCCACATGTGCTACAGCGAGTTCAACGACATTCTGCACGCGATTGTCGACCTGGATGCCGACGTCATCACCATCGAAACGGCCCGCTCGCGCATGGAACTGCTCAACGCCTTTGCCGATCGCCGCTATGCGCGCGGCATCGGTCCCGGGGTTTACGACATCCATTCGCCGCGCGCCGTGCCGAGCGGCGAGATGCAGGAACTGGCTGGGCGCGCATTGGCGCATATCGCTGCCGAGGATCTCTGGATCAACCCTGATTGCGGCTTGAAGACGCGAACTTGGGAAGAAGTCGAAGCCGCGCTCACCAACATGGTCGAGTGCGCACGGACGCTCCGGCAGACGCTGGCCACAAAGAAACAGGCAGCGAGGGCAGCCGGGTAGTCATGGATCGGTTATAAATAACCATCTGATATGATTCTGATCATCCATAACACTTGGCCACAAATACGATTATTCGCCAGAAAATTAATTAACTTACTGAAATATATTTATTTATTTTTATTGGCACACGCGATGCATAGTTTAGAGCGTGTCCAAAGTAGTATCTTGGGACACAAGGGTGGAAATGAGGTGCCTAGGTCAACAAGCCTTGTTTCCGTTGATATCGACAACCTTAACTAAGGAGACAGATCATGAAATGGGAAACCCCTGCTTTCAGTGATGTCCGCTTCGGCTTCGAAGTGACGATGTACATCAGCAACCGTTAATTCGGTCGCAGTCGGGGACCGTCAAACGACGGTCCCTGGTTTTAAACTCAAGCCCTGTAAGGGTGGTGTCATTTGACCGCCGTTACGGGGCTTAAGTTTTGGACACGGAGTAAAATCAGAACCTACGGTCACGATTCGGGCAGATCATGCACATACACGTACTCGGTTCAGGCGCCGGTGGTGGGTTCCCGCAGTGGAACTGCAATCACCCCATCAGCCGTCGCGCCCGCAACAAGGAGACCAACGCCAACCCGCGCACGCAGTCGTCGATCGCGGTCAGCGCCGACGGCCGTGACTGGTTTCTGTTCAATGCCTCGCCCGATCTGCGACAGCAAATCAACGACAACGCCATTTTGCATCCCGATCCCAAACAAGGTCCGCGGCACAGCCCGATCAAGGGCGTGGTGGTCACCAACGCCGACGTGGACCACATCACCGGCCTGCTCACCTTGCGCGAATCGCAACCGCTGCGTCTCTACGGCACCCGCCGGGTCATGGGTATTCTGGGGACCAATGCGGTCTTCAATGTTCTCAATCCAGAATTCGTGAAACGTGAAACGATCACCTTGAATCAACCCACGGAACTCCAGCACCCGGACGGCAGGACCTCCGGCATCGTGGTCGTCCCCTTCTCCGTGCCTGGCAAGATTGCCTTGTGGCTGGAGGACGCCACCAAAGGCGCCAACTTCGGTTCGGTGGAGGAAGACACCATTGCGCTGGAGGTGCGCGACACCAAGGGACAAACCCGGTTCTTCTACATCCCCGGCTGCGCCTCCATGCCGCCGGAACTTTCCAAACGCCTGCGGGGCGCGCCGCTCGTGCTTTTCGACGGTACGTTGTGGACGGACGATGAAATGATCAAGGGCAGGGTCGGCACCAAGACCGGCAAACGCATGGGCCACATGAGCGTGAATGAACCCGATGGCACCATCGCCGCCTTCAAGGACCTCGGCGTCAAGCGTAAAATTTTCATCCATATCAATACAACCAATCCCATCCTGCTCGAAGACAGCGCGGAACGTAAGGCCTGCGCCGCGGCCGGCTGGGAAGTCGCCTACGACGGAATGGACATCAACTTATGACGGTCACTACCTATAAACCCGCCTATCTGCTTCCCAGACCCAAGGACAGCAAGCCCTGGTCGCGCGCGGAGTTCGAACAGAAGCTGCGCGACAAGGAGAAGTATTACCACATCAACCACGAATTCCATCTGCTGATGAATTCGGGAAAGCTCGATAAAGCCGCCATTCAGGGTTGGACCGCCAACCGCTTCTACTATCAGATCATCATCCCGGTGAAGGACGCCGCCATCATGGCCAACTGCCCGCACCGCGACATACGCCGCTCGTGGGTGCAGCGCATCATCGATCACGACGGCACGCAGGGGAATGAAGGCGGCATCGAGGCCTGGCTGCAACTGGGCGAGGCGGTGGGCCTGACCCGCGAGGAATTGTATTCGCAGGAGCATGTGCTTCCGGGCGTGCGGTTTGCCATCGACGCCTATATCAACTTCGCCCGCCAGGCGTCCTGGCAGGAGGCCGCCTGCTCATCGCTTACGGAATTGTTCGCGCCGAAGATCCACCAGAAGCGCCTCGACAAATGGCCGGAGTATTACCCCTGGATCGAACCCAAGGGCTACGCCTACTTCCGCAAGCGCCTGTCAGAGGCCCGCCGCGACGTCGAGCATGGCCTGCAAATCACTCTGGATTACTTCAATACCCGCGAGTTGCAGGAAAAGGCATTGAACATTTTGCAGTTGAAACTGGACGTATTGTGGACCATGCTCGACTGCATGTGGATGGCGTATCTTGAAAAGAAGCCGCCTTACCACAATGTAAAGGATTGAGATGGAGATTAAAGCCACCACCAGGATTTACAGTGCCGCCACCGTCCCGCAGGTTGCACCGACCAAACGCTTGCAGTGGGAGGAGGCGCAGAATTGCTGGGTCATCCTCTACCCGGAGGGCATGATCAAGCTGAACAGCAGTTCCGCCGAGATTATGAAGCGCATCGACGGCAAACGTAGTATTGCCGAAATTATTGCTGATCTGAAAAAGGCATACCCCGGCGTCGAACTCGACAACGACGTGTATGCCTTTATGGAGGTTGCTCATGAGCAACAGTGGATTCGTCCCAAACCTGCCCAATAAACCGCTCTGGCTGCTGGCCGAGCTGACCTACGCCTGTCCGTTGCAGTGTCCCTACTGCTCGAATCCCATCGAGTTCGCCAAGATCAAGAACGAATTGTCGACCGATGACTGGAAGCGGGTGCTGCGCGAGGCGCGCAAGATGGGCGCGGCGCAACTGGGTCTTTCCGGCGGCGAGCCGCTGGTGCGTCAGGACCTGGAGGAAATCATCGCCGAGGCGCGGCAACTGGGCTTTTACACCAACCTCATCACCTCCGGCCTCGGCATGGACGAAAAACGCATCAAGGCCTTCCGCGAAGCCGGACTCGATCATATTCAAGTGAGTTTCCAAGCCAGTACCGAGGAGATGAACAACTACATCGCCGGCACCGACGCCTTCCAGCACAAGATTGAAATGGCGCGACTGGTGAAGAAATACGAGTACCCCATGGTGCTCTGCTTCGTGCTGCACCGCCAGAACATCGATCAAATCAGTGGCGTGCTCGATCTCGCCATCAAGCTGGATGCCGATTACGTCGAACTGGCGACCACCCAGTACTACGGCTGGGCCTTCCACAACCGCGAGCAACTGCTGCCGACGCGCGAACAATTGGCGCGCGCCGAACCCATCGCTCACGAATATCAGGAAAGGCTGAAGGGCAAGATGCGCATTTTCTACGTCGTGCCCGACTACTACGAAGTGCGCCCGAAGGCGTGCATGAACGGCTGGGGTGCTGTATTTCTCACCATCGCCCCGGACGGCACCGCCCTGCCCTGCCACGCCGCGCGGCAACTGCCCGGCATGGAGTTCCCGAATGTTCGCAACCACAGCATCGAGTGGATCTGGAACCAGTCGCCGGACTTCAACAAGTTCCGGGGTTTCGAGTGGATGAAGGAACCCTGCCGGTCCTGTCCGGAGAAGACCAAGGATTTCGGCGGCTGCCGCTGCCAGGCCTATATGCTGACCGGCGATGCCGCCAATGCCGACCCGGTGTGCGACAAGTCCTACCACCATCATCTGATCACCGAAGTCATTGACCGGGTGGAGCGGATCGCCGCCGGCAAGGAAGCTGCACCAAGACCGATCGTTTTCCGCAACCCCAGGACTTCCAAGGCCCTTTCAGCCGGCAAGCCCGCCGAAAAACCCACGGTGCCGGCCTGATGCGCTAATATATTTATTGATTCGGATCAATTCTCGACAGGTGCTTTTTGCTATAAGAAATACACGGTTCATAATGCTGGTGAAGGGGTGTGCATATGCTGGCAGCCAACACAGGCAAACACTTATTGCTGCGGCTGGCAAACAGAATTTCTGCGCCGGTCATCCTCGAACTTTGGGACGGCGACCGAATCCCCCTCTCCAATAATCCTGCAGTCGTATTCAAGCTCACGTCTCCCGCGGCGCTGCGCTATGTGCTCAAGCCCAGCTTGAGCACGTTGGGCGAGGCCTTCGTCGAGGGATATATCGACATCGAAGGCGCGTTGTGCGACATCATCCGCGCCGGCGAGCAGATGGCGCGCGGCGTGGACAACAGGCAGTGGCGGAACGTATTGCGCCATCTGTACCCGCACACCCGCAACAGCGACAGCGAAGTGGTCAGTTATCACTACGACGTTTCCAACGATTTTTATGCGCTGTGGCTCGACCGGAACATGGTTTATTCCTGTGCCTATTATCAGACCGGTGAGGAAGACATCCATACCGCACAGGAGCAAAAGCTGGAGCACATCTGCCGCAAACTGCGGTTGAAGCCCGGCGATCGGTTGCTGGACATCGGTTGTGGCTGGGGCGGGTTGATTCGCTGGGCGGCAAAACATCACGGCGTGCAAGCCACCGGGATTACCCTGAGCGAAAATCAGTTCAGCTATGCCCGCGAACGGATTGAGCGGGAAGGCCTGAGCGGGCATTGCACGGTTCTAAAGCAGGATTACCGCGACATAGAGGGTGAAGCGCGCTTCGACAAGATTGTCAGCGTGGGCATGTTCGAGCACGTGGGCTTGAAAAACCTGCCGCTGTATTTCGCCACGGCCCACCGCCTGCTGGCCGACGGCGGCATCTTCCTCAACCACGGCATCACGGCCATGGACCCCGATAGCCGTGCCGTGGGACTCGGCGCTGGCGACTTCATCGAGCGCTACGTCTTCCCTCACGGCGAATTGCCGCACCTGACCCTGGCCGTCGACATCATGTCGCGGCAGGGCTTCGAGGTTGTGGACGTGGAATCGCTACGCCGGCATTACGCGCGGACCCTCACGCAGTGGACGGAACGGCTGGAGGCCCGGCGCGAGGCGGCGCTGCTCCATGCCGGCCAGAAACGCTATCGCATCTGGCAGCTGTACCTCGCCGGCTGCGCGCATGCCTTCGAGCGGCGGTGGATTTCCATTCATCAGGTCCTGGCAACAAAGAATTCAAACCCCGCCACGTTCACCCTGCCGTGGACGCGCGCGGACTTATACCACTAACATCGCACCTGACACGTGAAACGAATGATGCGGAAATTCCGCAGAGAAGTCCTCTGATTAAAGATAAAAAGCAGGGTGCCGGCATGAGAAATGAAATCGACCTCATGACCGCGCAAATGCGATTCACAGACGAGGAAATGGCCCGTCGCAAGAAATTGCTGGGCTTCGGCCCCAAGGACATCAAGCTGCTGGTGAAGTGCGAACCGTGCATCCGCAAAAACGCCGGCCGCATCGTCGACCAATTCTACAAAATGCAGCTGTCGCACAAGGAGGTGGCCCGGATCATCGACAAACCCGACATCCTGCGGCGATTGAAGCGCGCCCAGCGCGCTTACATCCTCGCGCTCTTCGCGGGCCGCTATGACCGTGATTACGTGAACAACCGCCTGCGGATCGGTTTCGTGCACAAGCACGTGGGCGTGGAACCCAAACTCTACCTGGCGGCCGTCATCACCCTGCAATCCCTGCTGGCCCGGGCCATCCATGAGAATCAAGACGCCGCCGGCGCGGCACGCGCGGTCGAGGCGCTGGAGAAGGTGATCTTCTTCGACACCACGCTGATATTCGACACCTACATACGCGGCCTGGTCAGCGAAGTGGAAAGCACCCACCACGCGTTGAGGCACTACGCCCACGAACTGGAAGCCAAGACGCGCGAATTTGAGGAGTTGTCGAGGCGCGACAGCCTGACCAATCTGTACAACATGCGCTCGTTGTACGACTTCCTGAAACGCGACTTGAGCCTGGCGAAACGCAATCACCAGCCCCTCTCGGTCGGCTTCATGGACATAGACAATTTCAAGCGCATCAACGATGAGCGCGGACACGGCGGTGGCGATGAAGTTCTGAGACAAATGGCCCGCTCCATCACCGCAAACCTGCGGGAAGGCGACGTGGCCTGCCGTTACGGCGGTGATGAGTTCTGCGTCATCCTGCCCAATTGCGATGCCGCGGATGCCGAACAGGTGTTAAAACGCATCTCCGCGGATTTCACCCTGCAAGCGGGCAATGTGACCGTCAGCATCGGGATCATGCAGACCGGACCCGAGAGCTATCAGGATATTGACGACCTGCTGAATCAGGCCGACGTTAAAATGTACCGGGCCAAGAGAGGCGCCGGTTCGAAAATAAAAACATAGGGGTGCGTTGCGTGCGCAGGCCGGATTTATCCGCGGCCCGCCCAAATTTTTGGTCAAATCAGGCGGACTTCCACAGGAAATTCACCAAATTCCCCGGTGTCCGGAACGTTTTATCCCCATCACCCGGTATTAAGCATGGTCCACGCCTTCAACCAGTCGGCATTGCTTGTTTCCGCGTAATGTTTACATCATGGGACTGGCGATATAATCGGTTCGCACATCCACGACGCGACCACCATGCCAGAATCAGAGGCCATGACACCGGAACCCGCCGCGCCGTCGGCGGAGACCAGCCACGGTGCCCGGCCGCGTTGGCTGAGGCCCGTTGGGGCCGTGGTCGTCCTTTCCGCCCTGGCCGCGAGCCTGCTGGGCCTGGCCCGTTCATGGCACACGATCTCCACGGACGATGCCTACGTCAATGGCCATGTGACCTTCGTCGCCCCGCGCGTTGCCGGACAGGTCCAGCGCGTGCTGGTGGACGACAACAATCATGTGCATCAGGGAGACCTGCTCGTCCAGCTCGATCCCGAACCCTACCAGGTGCAGGTCCATGTCGCCGAGGCCGCCGTCGAGGCGGCGCAGGCGGATCTCGTCGCCGCCCAGGCCCAGACCCGTGGCATTGCCGGTGAAATGCGAAGCTTGCGTTTCAGTCTGGAGCACGCCATAGAAGATGTGGACAACCAGGTGGCGTTGCTGCGTTCAAAAATCGCGGTCATGCAGTCGCAGAAGGCCTCGTTGGCCAAGGCCCAGGCCGATTTTGATCGCGCGCAGCCGCTCACCAAAACCGGGGTCATGTCGAAACAGGAATTCGACGTTCACAAGGAAGCACTGGAAGTGGCGAAGGCGAAGCTGGAGGAGGCCCTGCAAGGCGTGTATCAGGTGCGTGCTGCACTCGGCCTGCCGGCGAAACCGGAATCGGGCGATGACCTCGCCCAGGTGCCCCCCGATCTGGACCAGACCTTTTCCTCGGTCCGGCAGGCGCAAATGAGCCTGGTAGAGGCGGCTGCGAAGATGGGCGTCACCGATTCATTCAGCAAATCCCCCAGGCAAATGGTCGCTGATTTCTACAAACGCGACCCGCAGGGCGACATCGATCGCATCTACGCGCAGCTGCTCAAGGACGCGCCGCCCATGAAGCAGGCCGAAGCCAAGCTGGCCGAGGCGCAGCGCAACCTGGACCAAGCCAGACTGAACCTGCGCTACTGCGACGTGACGGCGGAGATCGACGGCGTCGTCACGCGGCGCAACGTGAATCCCGGCAATAACGTCGTCGCCGGCCAGACCCTGATGGCGGTCCGCTCGCTCAAGGAAATCTGGGTCGATGCCAATTTCAAGGAGACCCAGCTGGGGGATTTGCGCATCGGCCAGCCGGTGGACCTGGACGTGGACATGTACGGCGGCCGGCAGCACTTCAAGGGCCGCGTCTCCGGCTTCACCATGGGCACGGGCTCGACGCTGGCACTGTTGCCCGCTGAAAACGCCACCGGCAATTTCGTCAAAGTGGTGCAGCGGCTGCCGGTACGCATTGACCTGCTGGATTACGACCCGGATAAACTGCCGCTGTTCATCGGCCTGTCCGTTACGCCTTATGTTCACACCCAGGAGGAACCGACCGGCCCGGATGCAGGCAGGATGTTGCAGTCCTACCCACCGTCGGCGCCCCCAACCGCCGTGCAGGAGACGCACCCATAACTTCCGCTGTAGCCGCGCTTCCTTTGGAACGCCGCGCGGTCAGTCCCTGGCTGGTCGCGGTGGCGGTGGTCATACCCACCTTCATGGAGGTGCTGGACACCACCATCGCCAACGTCGCGCTGCGCTACATCGCCGGCGGCCTGTCGTCACCGGCCAGCGACAGCGAGTGGGTCATCACCAGTTATCTGGCGGCCAACGCGATCATCCTGCCGATTTCCGGATGGCTGGGGAAGCGGCTGGGTCGCAGAAATTATTTCCTGCTGTCGATCGCCGTCTTCACCATCGCCTCCGCGCTGTGCGGCATGGCCGCGAGCCTTTCCATGCTGATCCTGTCCCGCATACTTCAGGGACTGGCAGGCGGCGGATTGCAGCCGTCGAGCCAGGGCATCCTGCTGGATGCGTTCCCGCAGGAGAAACAAGGAACGGCGATGACCATCTTCGGCATCGCGGCGTTGCTCGCGCCCGTGGTGGGTCCGACCTTGGGTGGTTACCTCACCGATAACGTCGGCTGGCGCTGGATCTTCTACATCAATGTGCCGATTGGATTGCTGGCCTTCCTTATGTGCCGCGCCACGGTGAAGGATCCGGACTACCTCAAGGCCGAGCGCGCCGGCATGCGTAAACGGCACCAGCCTTTCGATACGCTGGGCCTGTGCCTGCTGAGCGTAACCATGGTCTGCTGGGAGATCGTGCTGAGCAAGGGACAGGAATGGGACTGGCTGGGTGATCCGTTCTTCCGCGTGCAGACTCTCATGATCCTGTTCGCGCTCTGCCTGTCGGCGCTGATCCACCGCGAGATGCGGATAGCCGATCCGCTCATCAATTTCCGCACGCTGGCCGACGGCAACTTCCGCTCCTGTTGCATCATCATTTTCTGCGCCTATGGCCTGCTCTACGCCAACAGCACCACGCTCCCGGCGCTGCTGCAAACGCTGTTCGGCTACGACGCCACGACCTCGGGACTGGTGCTGTCGCCATCGGGCGTTTTCGCGGTTATCGTGATGGCCTGCGCCGGCGCGCTATTGGGACGCGGCACTGATGCGCGTTATTTGATGACGGCGGGGCTGCTCACCCTAGCCTTCGGAAACTTCTGGATGTCGCGGATGAATCTGGAAATCAGCCCGCAATACGTCGTCTGGCCGCGGGTGCTCGTGATCATGGGCCTGTCGATGATATTCGCCCCGCTGAACGTGGCCGCGTTCCTGCACATTCCCAAGGAAATGCGCGGCGCTGCCGTCGGCCTGCTCGCCCTTTTGCGCAACGAGGGCGGGAGCGTGGGTACTTCGGTCGCCCAGACCATACACGAGCGCCGCGAGCAATTCCACACGCTGCGGCTCAATGAACACCTTGATTCATTCAATCCGGCAGTCAACCAGCTCATCAACCAGGGCCAGACCTTCTTTCAGCAATACACTGCTGATACGCCCCAGTCGAAACAGATGACCCTGCAAGCGCTGGCAAATCTGCGGGACACGCAGGCTGCATCGCTTGCCTACTTCGACATCTTCGGTATTTCAGCCGTGCTGGCGGTGCTGCTGGTCCTCTTGATCCTGCCCATGACCCGCTCGGTGGCGGAAAAAGGCGCCCATACCGCCGCCGAATAACCCGAGCCATGCCCACGACCTGTCCAAAATGCGGCCATGTCCGATCGACCGCCGATAATGTCCCGGACTGGCAGTGTCCGAAATGCGGCATCGCCTACGCGAAATATCAGGCACGTCTGGAAGACGCGCCTGTAAATCCTCCGGTCACGGTCGAACAAAAAACGACGCGGAGATTGACGCTCAATGACGTCATCCTGATTTGCGTCGGGATCCTGCTGGTAATGCTGGTGATCCAGGGAATGCGGAAATCCATCTTCATCACCAATGTCCTGCTGCTGGTGCCCTTCTTCATGTGTATGGTGCCGGCGATCTCCAGCACCTTCGGTGATGGACTCTATTACTGGAACCGCAATCGGGCAACCTTCGATCTATACGATTCTGATGCGCACCCCATGTTGTTCAGATTACAGCAGGTGTTCTACTATATCTGCGCCGTCATCTTCGCCATATTCTTTTTCAAGTTCTAACGCGAGATCTTCATGGCGTGCCCCCTATCAATACCAGAAGGAACGTACCGCCCTAACCCTTGCCAGGAAACAGTGAAATATCCGGTGGCGGAATAAATTGATCGATGCGATCGCAGGCTTCCTTGTAGCCCAGGCTGCACGCGCGGAGGATGTATCTGTAGGCCCTGCGCTCGTTTGCTTCGACGCCCGTGCCATCCCGATACATCACCGCCATCTTGGCGCAGGCAAGCGGCTGGCCGTTGAGACATTCGGCATCCGTCAGGTCATGGAGATTCCGGCATCCATTCCTGAGCCCCCTTTTGCACGCCTGTTCCCAGAATGCGAAGCTGCGCCCGGGGTGCATTGCGCCGAGATGGTGTGTCGACAGAAGCCCGGCAAAGACCGCCATCCACACCCCCATGTAGGCCGCATTGCGTTGCTTCGGCGCGTACCCCACCAGCCACTCCGATAGCGACGCCAGCGGATGGCCGCGCGCCACACGGTCCAGCATGCGCACACTGAGATTCAAAAACGGGACCGGCAACAGCTTGTCATAAAACGGCGGCACATTCGTCACGTCGAGCAGCCAGAACAGGGCCATCACACTCGCGCCGTACAGGGCGCCGAATATCACCTTGCCGACATCGGTGCGCGGGGACGTGGCCGGATCGGTGACCAGGAGATGCATGCCGAGAAATACCGCAATCGGGATATCGGAGGTGAAAAAGAAATACACCCCCGTTGCCGCGTACCAGACAGCACCGAGCAGCAACAACGATATCGCCGCCGATACCGTCACCAGCGTCACTCCGAACAGATGCTGCACGATGAGCCCGACGAGGAAAATCCAAAGATAAATATGTTCCGGGTAGTTGAGCGTGTTGGCGATGTCGTTGCCCCAGCTGACGCCGGTATGGCGGGTGAAGATGAGAATGGTGGAGGCAATGAACAGCGATAAAGCCGACGGATTGAAAATATGCGCCGGGCGGCCATCCCGTCTCCACGTCACGAATTGTTTGCCCAGCACGCCAACCGCCACCATGACAAACTGCCATGCATACCAGTCGTCTTTGAACCAAAGAAACAGATTGGTACTGAAGATGATGGGGAAGGCCCCGAATCCCAGCTGCCAGTCCTTGCCGCGCAGCCAGGCGATAAGGGCCTCGAGAACGTACACAAACACGATTTGCGAAACAATAAGTACAAATTCTTCGTACACTGGGTGCCAATACCAGCCCCAGTAAATGAAAATGCTTGAATGAACCATCGCCTGGACATAGTGCGACGGTCGCAACAGCACACTGAATCTGGGGGTGCGGCGCCCGCTGAGGACGAGCGTGACCACAATGCCGTACAGCGCCGCCAGGATGGCGGTGATATCGGCAAACACGGCGGACAGTTCCGTGCTGCCGGCAATGCGTGGGAACAGTGTCAGTGATGCGAACAGCGCGATCAGCAGCGCCGGCACCCACAATATGTGTCGATCATCACCCGCGGATATTGGCAATGCAGCGGTGGCCGTGGTCATTGTTCGTGTGGTAACCAAGCGGGGGCTGGGGCCATTCATTACCTCTTGGGCACGGTCGGCAGGGTGCGGGTGGCGACGGCAACCTCCCGCAGGAAGCACAGCAGGCCGCCGATCAAGGCCAGCATGGCGGCGATGAAGAGTCCCGCGATGATGCTGGAGATATTGACGGTCAAAAAGGAATCGAGAAACAACACGGCGACCACGCTGCTGATGAGCAGCGCGCACAGCGTGCAGAGAATGATGGCCCAGTGCACCAGCCGCGCCCGCTGCGAGAGCCTCGCCAGCTCCACATGAAGCTGCGCTTTTCTATCTTCATCGGCCTCGGGCAAGGTGGACTCCAGCACGCGAAAGCGATCGACGATTCTCCCGAGGCGATTGGTGACGACGTTCAGCATGCCGGCCACGCCCGCCAGCAGGAACACCGGCGCCACGGAAAGCTGGATGACGTGGGAGATGGTGGAAACGGCGCTATCCGGCTGCATATGATTACACCGGCGGCGGATTGCGTTCGGTGAAGGTGGACCGCTGGTGCCAGTACGGATATGGCAGCGTGACCGCGCTCGCCGCATCGAGACGCGCCACATGATCGGCCGTCAGGTTCCAGCCGATCGCGCCCAGATTCTGCCGCAGTTGCTCCTCGTTGCGCGCGCCGATCACGACCGTGGACACGGTTGGCCGTTGCAACAGCCAGTTGAGGGCAATCTGCGGGATGGTCTTGCCGGTCTCCTTCGCGATCCCGTCCATCGCGTCAACGACCCGGAACAGGTACTCGTCGTCGACGTGCGGCCCGATGTCGGCGGTCTTGTGCAGGCGGCTGACCTTCGGCAGCGGCCGGCCGCGGCGGACCTTGCCGGTGAGCCGGCCCCAACCGAGCGGACTCCAGACCACCGCGCCCACGCCCTGATCGAGGCCGAGCGGCATCAGCTCCCACTCGTAGTCGCGGCCTATCAATGAGTAGTAGGTCTGGTTGGCGACGTAACGTGCGTAGCCGTAGCGCTCGGCGACGCCCAGCGATTTCATCAGGTGCCAGCCGGAGAAGTTGGAAACGCCGAGGTAGCGGATCTTGCCGGCGCGCACGAGGTCGTCCAGCGTGGACAGCGTTTCCTCGACCGGCGTCATGGCGTCAAAACCATGCAACTGGAAGAGATCGATGTAGTCGGTGCCCAGCCGCTTCAGCGCCCCTTCGCAAGCTGCGATCAGGTGATGGCGCGAGGAGCCGACTTCGTTCGACGCCTCGCCGGAGCGGAAAGTCGCCTTGGTCGAAATGAGCACGCGGTCGCGCCGGCCCTTGATGGCCTCGCCCAGGATCGATTCAGCGGCGCCGGCGGAATAGATGTCGGCGCTGTCGAACATCGTGAGCCCGGCATCGAGGCAGATATCGACCAGACGCCGCGCCCCGGCGACGTCGGTATTGCCCCAGGCGGCGAAGAGCTCGCCCTTGCCGCCGAAGGTGCCGGTACCGAAGCTCAGGATGGGGACCGTAAAACCGGAATTACCAAGCCGTCGATATTCCATGCGAACCTCCAGATTCCTGAAAACGCATTCTCATGATGCTGCGTGTAATGTGGCCCATGTTACATCAGCGGCCTGGCGGTTGGCCTTGACGTCATGGACGCGGAAGATGCGCACGCCGGCGACGACGCCGAGTGCGGTCGTGGCGCAGGTGGCGGCCACCAGATCGCACGGCTCCGCGCCGGCACAGATGGAACCCATGAACTTCTTCCGGCTGGCGCCGAGCAGGATCGGATGTCCGCTGGCGGTGAAACGATCGAGATGTTTCAGCAATGTCAGGTTGTGCTCCTTGGTTTTGCCGAAGCCGATGCCCGGATCGAGGATGATCATGTCCTTGGGCACGCCGCGCCGTTTCGCCTCGGCCGCCCGCTCCAGCAAAATAATCCTCACTTCCTCGACCACGTTGCCGTAGCGCGGATTGTCCTGCATGGTCTCCGGCGTTCCCTGCATGTGCATGAGCACGATGGGCGCATGCCGCGCGGCGGCCAGCTCCAGCATCCCCGGCTCCGCGCCCGCCTCTATGTCGTTAATCATGCTGGCACCGGCCTCCAGCGCCGTCTGCGCGACTTCGGGCAGGGTGGTGTCGATGCTGACGATCATCGACGGCAGTTCCCTGCGGATGCTGCGGATGATTTCCTGCGTGCGATTGATTTGCTCGTGCGCGCCCACGCGCTCCGCGCCCGGACGGGTGGACTCGCCGCCCACGTCGATGATGTCCGCGCCCTCCACCGCCATCCGCCGCGCCTGTGCCAGCGCGCTGTCCGGCGAGGCAAAGCTTCCGCCATCCGAAAAACTGTCCGGCGTAACGTTGAGTATGCCCATGATCAATGGGCGGGGGTCGCGCAGCCGCTCGGGCAGTATCGTCACAATGCCGCCGCAAGTTTGTCGGTGGCCGTGACCAGCGCGTCGATCACCGGCGGTTCACTGGCGAGGTGGCCGGCGTCGCGCAGGATGACCAGTTCGGAATGCGGCAGCACCCGGTGCAGCGACCACGATGCCTCCACCGTGCAGGTGAGGTCGGCGCGGCCGTGGATCAGCGTTGTCTGCACGCGCGGAAGTTTGTTCGCATCGCGCAGGATCTGATTGGGCTCAATGAAGTAGCGATGCCGCGCATAGTGGCTTTCAATCAGCACGTCGTTCAGCATGCGCTGCTCGTCCTCCGGCGTCTTCGGCAGGGTCGGCCCTTCCGGCAGGCGATAGGTCACGACCCGCCCCGTCCATTCCGTCCAGGCACGCGCCGCTGCCAGCCGCACGGCGGGGTCATTGCTGCGCACGCGCCGGTAGCAGGTTTCGATCATGTCGGACTGTCCGTCCGGCGGGAAGGCGCGCATCACCTCCTGCCAGTAGTCCGGAAAAATCAGATTGAGGCCGTTCTTGAAAAACCAGTCCATATCCGCCTGCCTCGCAAGAAAGGTTCCGCGCAGGATCATTGCCAGCACGCGATCCGGATGCGTCTGCGCGTAGATGAGCGCCAGCGTGGAACCCCAGGAGCCGCCGAACAACACCCAGCGGCCTATGCCCAGATGAGTGCGTATGCGCTCCAGATCGACCACTAGATCGTGGGTGGTGTTGGCTTCCGTGCGGCCCTGCGGCCTTGAACGGCCGCACCCGCGCTGATCGAAAAGTACGATGCGATAGCGCGCCGGATCGAAGAACTGGCGGTGATAGGCCTTGCAGCCCGAACCGGGACCGCCATGCAGGAATACGACCGGGATCCCCTCCGGCGTGCCACACTCCTCGACGTATAAAACGTGCTCGTCGTCCACGGGCAACGAATAGACCCGCGGATCCGCGATCTCCGGGTACAACGTGCGCATTCCCCTTCCCCCCATTCAATCCGCAAAGGCCCGCGTGAGCGGGCCGTTGCGTGATTATAAACGGAAAAATCCCCCGCGCTTTTGCGCCGCCCCCTCGATAAAGGGGGCCGGCAGGGGCGAAGCGTCCGGCGGGGGGATTTCGATTTACTGCGGGGTATTCTCGATGATTTCGATATGGGTGAAATGGAAGGCTTCCTTCAACTGGCCGGCCACGTGCTCCGCATCGGGCCGTGTGGCGAAGCCCGGCATCACGACTTCGCGCCAGTCTGCGCCGCCGCGACGGCGTGGCTGCGCGGCCGAGGTGTAACCGGCTTCCGTCAATTGCCTGACGATGGCCTCTGCCGAGGCCGCATATCGATATTGCGCCACGCGCAACGCGTAATGACCGCCGGCGAGCAAGATGCCCTGACCTTTCTGCAACTCGGTCTCTTGCGCCCATCGCTTCAGGTCATCCGGATTGACCGGACCGATCGGCAACGCCGGCTGCCCCCTGGGCGCCATGAACAGGCTCATCGGAGCGGACATGGTCTGCTCCGGCTCGCCCTCGCGCTGGATGGTGATTTTACCTTCGAGCAGCACGGCGAAGTCCCGATCCGGCTGGGCCTTGCCCCAGACGTCCGTGCCGCGTATGCCGATGGTGATCGTGGCGATGCGGGCGGTAATGTCGCGCTGGCGGTGCTTGCCCAGTGCGGAGGTGGTAAAGCGGAACGCGCCCTTCAAAACCTCCAGCACGCCCTTGTATATGCCCTGCGCATCCGCAGGCGGTTGCAACGTGCCCAACTGCAGATCGGCGTTTTCGCCCAGCTTGACGTGGCTGCCTTCCTCGAGCGACAGCAGAACGCGCGCGCCGGCGCCGGTGTGCAGCTGATCGCTGCCCTTCAACTCCATGCCGGGTCGCAGAGCTGAGCGCGCACCATCACGCTCCAGCCAGGCCGGCATCTGCAATCCTTCGACCACCGCCGCGGGCGCCGCCAATAATATTGACGGCAGCAGGGCCAAAACCACAAACATCAACCACCGGCGCATATTCCCCCTCCGTTTCACTTTCAGAGATGACTGGATGCCTTAGATACGCAGGCAGAATACGACCGGTGCTATTGAAGACGCCAATCCGTGAAGCCCGTCACATCGGGGCGTGTTTGTCTTCGTCATTGCCCGCGGTGCGCAGCTTGTCCAGCCACCACTGCGCCTGCTCGCGGCTGCTTTTGTCCTTTAGCGCCTGACTCAAGGCGTGCTCGGCCGCAGCCTGATCCCGGATATGCACGGCGGCGATACCCCACTGTAGGTAAGCCGTCCCTGATTCTTTCAAGCCGGGCAGGCGCGTCGCCTCCCGGAACATCTCCGCGGCCTTCGGCCACTGTTCCAGATCGAAATAAATCTGCCCCAGACGGAAACAGGCTTCTGCATCGGCATTGATCGCGATCAGTTTTTGCAGCGCCTCCGCCGCCTTGGCCTTTTCCTGCGCCAGCAGCCAGCTGTCCGCCAGCAGATTCAGTCGTTCGGCATTCTGCGTCAAATGACCTGCATTCATTGCCTGCTCCAGCAGCGTGGCGGCACGCTGTGGCAGTTGCTGCGCCAGGTACAGCCGCGCGAGATTTTCGATGCCCGCCTCATCGAGTCCGCCGCGCGCGTGCAGCAGTTCCAACGTTACCACCGCCTTGCCGTCCTGCCCGGCCTGCTGGTACGCCGCCGCCAGTTGCAGCCAGTAATCGTTTTTGTCGGGGAAGAGGCGGGCCAGCTGTTCCAGCACACGCGCCGCGGCGGTGTAGTCCTTGAGCTGGATATGGCAGGCCGCCAGCAGTTGAAGCCATTGTTCGCCGGCGTTTCCCGTATCCTTGGCCAGCGATTCGGCGTGCGGGATCGCCGATTTGCAATCGCCGGCATGGTAGTACCCAACCGCCGCCAGCGCGTGGGCATTCTGCGGCGGCGCGGGCTCCGTCTTGAGCCACGTCTCCAGGTAATTGAGTCCGTCGCGATACTTGCCATCGTGGATCAGGATTTGCGCCAGATTGTAATCAAGGTCATGGGTCGCGGCCGCCGGCAACGCATTGCGCTGCAAGGCCTCCCTGAAGGCCTGCGCGGCGCCGGAGTAATCCTCCGCCGCGCTGTAGGCGTAGCCCAGCACCTGATAGCTCACCGCGGCGTCATAGGACTTGTCCTGAATCGAAGGCAGCAGCGCCTTGATCTTGTCGATGGCGGCGGCGGACTTCTTCTCCTTGATCAGGCCTTGCGCCTCAATGAGCACGTCATGGGTATTCTGCGACAGCGCCGGCTTGTCCTCCGCGGCCAGCGCGGCGACACCCCAAAGCAACAAAAAAACTGCCCAACGCATCGCTAACGCCCGCGCAGCGTGAATTTGACGACCTGGCGGGCGCGGCGTTCGACCGGCCTGCCGTCCACCACCTTCGGATTGAACTTCCATTTCAATATGGCATTCAGCACCGCTTCATTGAAAACCTCCGGCGGGTCGGCGGTCACCACGCGTGGATCCTTGACGCCACCGTCGGTGGTAATGGTGAATTCGACGGTGACGCTGCCCTCGATGCCGGCGCGCTGGGCGCGCGGCGGATACAAGGGCGGCGAACGGTAGGTGGGCACGGCGGTGACGTCGATCTCCGGCGCGCCCGTCGCCGGCGCTATTGCGGCGGCCGGCTGCTCAACGGGCACCGCCGGTACTCCGGCTGCGCCGATCTGCGGCACGCCTGTGATCTGCAGCGGAATGTCGCTCAAGGCGGGCTGCGGGACTTGCAACGCCGGCGCGGTCGGCGGCGCCAGCTTTTGCGCAGCGCTTTGCGGCGGCGGTGGAGGCTCTTTGGGCGGTGGACGGTCGGGCAGTTTCTGCGGCCGCGTTACGGACAATGGTTCCGGCGCGCGCTCCAGCCGGATGAATTCGATCTGGCTGATGTCGTCCTGCAGCTTGTGCGCCGGGCGGCCACCGCCAACCATGTGGATGACGAACAGAAACAGCAACGCGTTGACGGCAATCGCCAGCAGTACGCTCAAGGGATAGCGTGCGCCGACGAAATTCAACGCGTCGTCTCCGGCTTGGTTGCGGCGATGGATACGTTGACCACGCCCGCCAGCCGCACTTGATCCAGCACCTGCACGGTCGAGCCCGTGCTGGCGTCGCGATCAGCGAGGATAATCACCGCCCCTTCCGGATTCTCGGCGTGCAGGCGCTCGATCTGCGGCCTCACCATGCGGATGTCCAGCCGCCGCTTCTCCATCCAGATTTCGCCGGTCTTGCTGATGGCGATGATGATGTTGTCCTTGTCCTTGCGCGTCACCGTCTGGGCGTTGGGGCGGTTGATCTCTATGCCGGACTCCTTGACGAAGGAGGCGGTGGCCACAAAGAAGATCAGCAGAAACACCATGACGTCCACCATCGGCGTCACGTTGATGCGGGCCATCGTGTCCTGATGCTGTAGATGTCTGCGCCTCACGGTCATTTCCTCAGACTGTGGGCAGGGATTGCTCTGCTTCGTGCGCCGCAGTACGGCTGCGCCGTTGCAAATGCAGGCTGAAATAAAGCCCCGAGAGGGCGGTCAGCAGTCCCGCCAAAGTGGTGAAAAGCGCCTGCGAGATGCCGGCGGTGAGGCCGCGGGCATTGCCGGTGCCGAAGACCCGCAACACTTCGAAACTGGTCACCATGCCGGTCACGGTGCCGAGCAGGCCCAGGAGCGGCAGCACCGTGGTCAGGCTGCGGATGAGGACCAAATGACGCCGCAGCAGCACAGTCAATTCCGAGAGCATCTGCTCGCGGATGCGATGGGCGTGCCAGGAACGATGATCCGCGCGCGCGCGCCACGTCCTGATCATGGCCCGTAAATGCCATGGATAAATCCGATGCAAGAAGTAGTAACGCTCGATGATCAAGGTCCACATCAGCGTCGAAGCGATGAGAATGGCCCACACCACCGGCCCGCCGCGATCCATGAAGCGCAGGAATTGTTCGTAATAAGTCAACAGCATGTTCACGGTCAGCCCCGGCCCTGCTCCGCCACACGGGCGACGATGCCCGCGCTCTGCTCGTCAAGCACCTGGATGAGTTGTTCGCTGCGTCCCCGCAGCACACTGTGTATCAAAAGACAGGGTATGGCGACGCTCATGCCGATGACCGTGGTGACCAGTGCCTCGGAAATGCCGCCGGCCACGACCTTGGCGTCGCCGGCGCCGAACAGGCTCAGCGCCTGAAAGGTCGAGATCATGCCACTCACCGTGCCGAGCAACCCCAGCAGCGGCGACGCCTCGGCGATGATCACGAGCGCCCCCAGCCCGCGCTGCAGGGCCGGGAGTTCACGCAGGATGGCCTCCTCCAGTTGCAGGCCCAGCGCCTCCACGTCCAGCTTCTGATGATCGAAATACACCTTCATCACGCGGCCCAGCGGATTGTCCGGATTGGGTCGGGGATTTTTCAACTGACGATCGATGCCCCGCTGTATCCGGGACAGCACCACAAAACGCTGCGCCGCGATCACCAGCGCGAGCAGGCCAAGCCCGATGGTGAACATACCTATCGCGCGGCCCTGCTGGATGCGCTGCCAGAAACTGGGGGCCTGCGCCAGAAGTGCCAGCATGGCGCCGCGCGTGGGATCGAAGGCAACCGCCGTCAGCCCCTCCTTGCTCTGCTCCAGATTGCGGGCCATGTGCTGATAGATCGACTCCGGCTGTTCGACGGGCGCGACCAGGCGCTGAATGTCGTTGGCATAGCGGAGGAAGTGGCCGTCCTCGGTCGCATTGAACACGCCAATCCGCGTCACCGTGCGTTCCTCCTCCTTGCCGTTGACGCCGATGACCTTGGCCTTGAAGCGCACGACCTTGCCGGACTCAACGATTTCCTGCAACAGCAGTTGCCAGAGTTTTTCGATTTCCTCGATGGTGGGCAATTCCTCCGATCGAGCCAGCTTGGCCGGCAGTTCGTCGCGTCCCGGAAATTGCGCGGATACGAGCGAGCCGTCGAGCAGCGATTTGATGTCTCCCGCCACCTGCCGCACCACGCCCTGTAATTCCCCCAGTTCGCCCATGGCGGTCTTGAGTGCCTCGCGCTGCTGGGCAATGGCCTGTTCGTTCTTGTCGTAAGCCGCCTTGAGCGCAGTGCCCCGCGCTTCCTCGGCGGCAAGCGCGGCCTTGGCCTGTTCCAACAGGGCCTGCTGCTGATCGCGCTGTTTCAGGAAACTCTGCTCGCGCTCGGCATCCTCCTGCCGCTGCGCGTTATGCTGTTGCAGCACCATTTGCAGCAGCTCGTCCAGACTGCGCGGCGCCGGTGGCGTCTGTGCCTGTGCCAGCAACGGCAGCAATGCCAGCAGCAGCGGGATCGCGCGGCTCATGGCGCGCCCTCCGGAGGCGGCAGCGGGATTTTGATCAGATCCGGCGTGATTTCCTTGCGCGCGATGCGCAGGCCCTGCGCGATGGAATCACGGTATTCACCGGGCAATGGCTGCAACTTTTTGCTGATAGGGTCCCAGTAACCCGCCTCGCTGCCGTCGAGCGTGACATAAAACAACGCCACGCGGCCGACGCGCAGAAAATTCACCGTGCGATCTTTTTCGTCCTCTTTCAGATCTTGATCCAGCGCACTGGTGTAGGCCTCGATGGTGCGCCCGTATTCGGCCTCGACCTGATAGGCCTCCATCACCCGGCGGTATTTTTCCGGCAGGCTGACATCCGGCCGGTCGAGCAGTGCCTGCAGGCTTTGCAGCCGTGCCTCGCGTTCGGATTTCAAGAATGGCGTGTCGAGTTTGACGAAGCTGTCCAGCGTATCGACCATCTTCTTCAGCAACGGCACGATTTGCTGCTGGATGACCTGCGCGCTCGCGGCCTGTCGCGTCAGTGATTCCAATTCGTGCTGCTGCTCCCTGCCCAGGCGTTCGATTTGATCGTTGTAAGCATGCAGGTCGTCGGTCCTCGCCAGGATCTGGCGGTACTCATTCAGCGCGGCATCGGCCTGGCCGGCGAGCGAGTCGATGTGCTGCTGGACCTGGGCGGCTTCCTTGTTCTGCTGCACGGCGGCATCAAGCGCGGCTTCGCCATCCACGGCGCCGAGCGTGGTTGAAGACAGCAGCGCCGCTGCCAGCACCAGACCTTGATGGGATTTCTTCATGGTTTATCCCGGGAAATATTCCCGATATTTGTTATTCATTCCGCTTTGCGTGCAAGACGCAGCACCATATCGAAAATTCAAAAAGCGTGGCATGGTATGCGTAGACAACCTCATGTTCAAGTCACCGGGGAAATGAATCTGTGAGCCTGCGTTTTCGTTTGAATCTGCTTATCACGCTAAGTTTCGTGATCATGCTGTTCACTGGAACGGCCCTCATCATCCAGAATGCCCGCAGTTCGGTCGCCGAGGAGACACAATCCACCGCCCAGCTCACCATGCGGTTGCTGGAAGTGGCCTTCACCAACATTCCACCAAGCATCGATCCGCTGCAACAAATCCTCGTTCATCTCGGTCAGTTCGAGAAAACGCGGCATCTGCACATTGACTTTGTGTCCCCGAATGGCGCCATGGACGTGGGGCTGCCACAGGCACAAACCCATCACGAGTTCGGGGCGCCGGACTGGTTCGTGCGTCTGGTCGCACCGCCACCGCTGCAACTGGAGCGCACGGTCATACGTTCCGGCGGTGATGTAACACGGATCATCATTTCCGCCGATCCGGCGGATGAAATCCGCGAGGTCTGGCGGGCGGCGCGCACCCTCTTCGGTCTGCTGTTTATCCTCTGCCTGCTCTCGAACGGCCTGGTATACATTTTTCTTGGACGCGCGCTCAAGCCCATCGACGGCATCCTGCGCGCGATCGGCGACGTCGAGCGCGGCGATTTCCGCGCCCGCCTGCCCGACACCGGCCTGCCGGAACTGGACGTGATCGCGCGCAAGTTCAATCTCATGGCCGGAGGACTCGAGCGCAGCCGCGAGCAAAACCGCCTGCTCACGCAGAAGTCGCTGGCCATCCAGGAACAGGAGCGGCGTTACCTGGCTCAGGAACTGCACGATGAACTGGGACAATCCATCAGCGCCATCAAGGCGCTCGCCGTATCCATACTACAGGCGGGTGACAATACTCGACGGGCGAACGACAGCGCCCGCACCATCACCGAGGTCTCACAACGCATCTATGACACCGTACGGGGGTTGATGAGCCGGCTGCGGCCGGTGATACTCGATGAATTGGGTCTGCTGCCGGCGCTGCAAAATCTGGTGGATGACTGGAATGAGCATCACGGTGACGCCTTCTGCCGGCTTGATGTGTCTGGTGAACTTCCCGCGCTCAAAGAGGATGTCAAAATCAACCTGTACCGCATCGTGCAGGAGGCGTTGACGAATGTGGCCAAACATGCGCGCGCGGGCGAAGTCGCCGTCACGCTGAATTCCTGTCCTGTCCGAGAAGGCGACGGTCTGGAGCTGCAAATCAAGGACAACGGCATCGGCATGCCCGAAGCAGTGACGGGAGGGCTGGGCTTGCGCGGCATGCGGGAGCGCGCGGAGGCACTTGGCGGAACATTCGAATTGCACAATGCGCCGGAAGGCGGCGTTCGTGTGCGAATACGGATCCCCATGACGGGATAACATTGAATGATCGATCCTGACGACGGCAACAATAAAAAAATCCGGGTGCTGCTGGTGGACGATCACGCCGTGGTTCGCGCCGGTTACTCCGCGCTGTTGAAAAACACCGACTGCATCGAGGTCGTGGCCGAGGCGGAAAACGGCAACTCGGCGATAAAGATTTTCACCGATGTGCATCCGGACGTGGTCATCATGGATCTGTCGCTGCCCGGTATCGGCGGTCTGGATGCCATGCGCCGCATCCTGGCCCGCGATCCCCACGCCCGCATCCTGGTGTTCAGCATGCACGAGGATATCGCCTTCGTGGAGCAGGCGCTGCAGGCCGGCGCGTGTGGTTACATCACCAAGAGCAGCGCGCCGCACGTCCTTGTGGAGGCGGTGCGGCGCATCGCCGCGGGAGACATCTACATGGATGGAGAAATCGCGCAGCGCATGGCCTTTCAGAAGGTCCGCGGCCGCGACACCCCGTTCGCCCACCTGTCCACGCGCGAATTCGAGATCTTCTGCCTCCTTGCCGAGGGCCTGAGCGCGCAGGACATCTCCAGGCGTCTTTCGCTGAGCTACAAAACGGTGGCCAATTACAGCACGCAGATCAGGAACAAGCTCAATGTCGACACCAATGCGGAACTCACCCGTCTCGCCATACGCCATGGCCTGGTGAAGGCCTGATCGGGAAAATTTCCCTGTATATGACGGGAAACAACTTACTGAATCGCGTTTGATATTACTGCACAATTACTGCCGTTGGTTCCTTAAATAAGCTGTCATCAATTTCCTGGGGGAGCGCTTTATGAAGCGAAGGTCTGCTGTTTTGCCTGTGGCGTGCCTCACGACATCGCTGCTGGGGATGGGCGTACAGGCGGCCGCGGAAGAACCCGCGCCGGAAACCCTGCAGGAAGTCGAGGTCATTGGCGTCACGCCCACCCATGGCGTGGGCCTGCCGAAAGAGCAAATACCGGTCAACGTCCAGTCCGCGACCAGCACGGACTTGGAAAGAGCGCAGAGCATGGACCTGGCGCGCTATCTCAACACCAACCTTGGCAGCGTCAACATCAACGAAGTCACGGGCAACCCTTTGCAACCTGACGTGCAATTCCGTGGATTCACCTCCTCGCCGCTGTTGGGCACGCCACAGGGACTGGCGGTGTACGTGGACGGCGTTCGCGTCAATGAGGTCTTCGGCGACATCGTCAATTGGGATCTCATACCGGATTCGATCATTTCCAGCATCAATTTGATCGGCGGCGCCAATCCCCTGTTTGGCCAGAACACGCTGGGCGGCGCGTTGTCCATACAGACCAAGAACGGGTTCACCGATCCGGGGATCAGCAATGAAGTTTCCGGTGGTTCGTTCGGCCGCGTCACCAATTCATTCGAGGCCGGCGGCAACAATGGCACGCTGGGTTATTTCCTGAATGTGCGCTATTTCGACGAGGACGGCTGGCGCAAGGCCTCGCCCTCCAATGCAGTCAATGTCTATGGCAGCGTGGGCTGGCATACTTCCGGGAACACGCTGGATTTGCACGTTTACAGTGGCGACACCTCGCTCACCGGTTTGCAACCCATTCCCGTGCAACAACTGGCGCAGGATCGCAGAGCCTTCTTCACCGCCACGGACAACACCGGGAACACCCTGGCAATGGTGAATCTGGAAGGGGCGCACTGGTTCAACGAAAAAACGGAAGTGTCCGGCAACGTCTATTACCGTTCGGTCGACACCAATGGTTTCAATAGCAATGTCGCGCCGTTTACGTCGGACGGCGCCGGCTTCCTGGTGGACGACGATGGCAATCCCGTGCTCGACCAGAATGGCGCCCCGGTACCCGACACCTTTAATGCCAGCAACGTCATTACAAAAACACAACAGCAAAGCTACGGCGGCGCGCTGCAATTCACTTTTTTGCAATCGCTGTTCCAGCGCGGCAATCAATTCATCGCCGGCGCCGCCTGGAACCAGGGGTTGGTTGATTTCAATTCAAAGTCGCAGGCCGCGCAACTGTTGCCCACGCTTTTCACCACCACGGACGCCAACATCTTCTTTCCCATTCAGGCTTCGGGCTTGAGCGGCCGCAGCCGCACCGTCTCGGGCTATTTCACCGACACGCTGTCGCTCACCGACAAACTCAATCTGACCGTCTCCGGCCGTTACAACAACACCCACATCGTATTGGCCGACGCGTTGGGCACCGACCCTCAAATCAACGGACAGCACGATTTCACACGTTTCAATCCGGCTGCAGGACTGACATGGCAGGCCCTGCCGGCGCTAAACGTGTACGGCGGCTACAGCGAGTCCTCGCGTGCGCCCACGCAGGTGGAATTGGAATGCGCGGATTCCACCGCGCCCTGCCTGCTGCCCAACAGCTTCCTTTCCGACCCGCCGCTGAAACAAGTGGTTGCCAAAAGTTTCGAAGGCGGTCTGCGCGGTAAATTAATGAATGCCGTGGATTGGAACGTCGACGCATTCAGCACCACCAACGGCAACGATATCATCTTCCAGACCACCGGGGGGGCCAATGCGAGCCAGGGGTTCTTCTCCAATGTCGGCGACACGCAACGTCAGGGCATGGAACTCAATCTGAGCGGCAAATACCGGCAACTGCGTTGGTTTGCCAATTACAGCTTTGTCGAAGCGACCTTTGAAACACCGTTCATCGCCAGCAGCCCATTCAACCCCAAGGCACAGGACTTGAATGGCGATGGCGTCGCCGCCGAAATTCAGGTCAAGCGCGGTGATCGGATTCCCGGAATACCTGAACATTCGCTCAAGCTGGGGGGCGATTACTCATTCACACCGCAACTCACGCTGGGCGCGGACTTGATATACAACTCCAATCAGTTTCTGCGTGGCGACGAGGCCAACCTGTTGAGTCCCATCGATGGTTACGCGATCGTCAATCTCCGCGGTCAGTATGAATTCAACAAACACCTGACCGTCTTCGCGGACATCGAGAATCTGTTCGACACCGATTACGAAAACTTCGGCATTCTGGGTGATCCGACCCCGGTTTTCCCCAGTTTCACCAACCCGCGTTTTCTGAGTCCTGGTGCGCCACGCGGTGGGTGGGTTGGCATTAAGATTAGCTTATAACCCACTAATAAATGATATATTTATTTTATAAGCTAAAGTTATTTCTCAACCCTCTTTAACAAGGAGCCAAAAGCGTCAGTTGAGGACGATGACGCCCCAAGGGCCCTTGCCTACCTCGACATTGGTAATGACTTCGCCCTTGGCGGTGTCGATCACGGACACGGTGTTATTGGCGCCATTGGTGGTGTACAACCGGCTGCCATCGCGATTCAGCGCCAGTCCCCATACCCGCGGTCCGACCGGGATTTCCCCCTTGACTTGCAACGTGTCCGCATCGAGCACGAAGACCTTGTTGGCGCGGCCGCCGGCCACGTACAGCAGTTTTTGATCACGACTCAACAGCACGTCCTTGGGCTTGGCCTCCTTCTCACCGGTATTGCCGGTCCGGTCCACCTTGAGCGTGCTCATATCCACGCGCTTGATCTCGCCCCCCACTTCAGTGGAGGCATAGGCGTATTTGCCATCCGCTGAAAATGTGACCGAACGCGGCCGGGCGCCCACCAGGATGTTGGCGATAATTTTATGCTCCGGCACGGCAATGACGTGCAGCATGTTGGTGGACTCGCTGGTCACGATCACGCGGGTGCCGTCGGGCGAGACCGCGACACCTTCCGGTTCGAGGCCCACCGGCACCAGCGCCTTGCGTTTGCCGGTCTTGGGGTCATAGACGGCGGCCTTGCCGTCATTCTCCATGGAGATGTACATCGTCCCGTTGGGATGGACGGCAAACGCCTCCGGATCGGGGCCGGAACTGAATTTACGGACGACCTTCATCTTTTGGGCATCGATCACCGCGATTTTGCCTTCATCCCCCAGCGCCACGTAAACCCACTTGCCGTCCGGGGACTTGCCGATGCCACGCGGCCGCTTGCCCACGGCGATGGTGTTCTCCACCTGATTGGTGGCGGCGTTGATTACGGATATGGAATTGCCATTTTCATTGCTGACCCATACCTGGCCCGCCGGCTCCGCTGCCGCGGCGAACAGCGGCCACGCCAGTATTATCGTCATCACGCAACGCATCACCTGCTTTTTCATTCGCGCTCCTCTCAAAATTTCAATGAAGTTATTTCTTGCACTCGACATTGCCCAGACTGTCCAAATCCTCCACGCCCCTGGCCACGCCCTTGACCGGCGCCTCGCCCATCAGTTTGTCGCCCTCCACCAGCATCAGTGGCTGGCGCAACTGGCCATTGGGACGAAAATTCATCTCGATGCCTTTTTGGCCATCGAATTTGAGTTGGGTTTTCAAGTAATCCAGCACCGCCGCCGGATCGGCGCTCTGCACCCGGATGACGGTATCTCCCAGCATCTTCATCGCCGCCCACCCCGCCCAGGCCGTATCGTCCATCGCCTTGTGGTAGGTCTTCTCGAAACGATCATTGAGCTGGGTTGCCGAATATTTCTCCGCCGTATGGTGCCAGGCCTGCGCCACGGCTCTGGAGTCCGGATTTTTCCGCCGCCATTGCGCCTCGGCATCGCGTTTCATCGCCTGGCTCGGCAATACATGCAGCAAATTGGCGCTGCACTGCGCCCGCAAGTCATCGTCATCCAAGGCAACATTGAGGACCGCCACGCCGGGCAGTGCATCAGCCAATTGGTGCAGGCCGCTTGCATCGGTCGCGGCGATAACCGCCACCGGATGCGCCTTCTTGAGCGCCTGGACATCCGCCGCCCTCTCCAGCTTGAAAGACTGGCCCAGAAACTCGCCCTGCTGATTGGCCTCCTTCAAACCCTGCGTGGCGCCCTTCCAGGCCGAATCGCCCTTGGCGCCGTAATACATCACCGTGACCACGCCCTTGGACGTGGCTGAAGCGTCAGTCTGTCCGTCAACTACCATGATGGCAACGGGCAGGAGCGCCCACAGCGCAATAAACAGTCTCATTCCTTTCATGCAACAACCTCCTTCATGAGCGCGGACTCCAAAGCCAACTGTACTGGAGGGCGCCAGGCAGAAAAAGTCCGTACCCGAGCATTAAGGATAAATTCCCATACCACCTTTGAATGGCGTCGTTGAAATAAAGTGCCGAGATATTTTCCCGATTTACGGCGATTGCAGCGTCAGATAGCGGCGCCGGCCATGGGCCATAAATTGATATAATGATTGGATGAGACCGCCAGATCGTCAGATGCGCGTCCTGCCGCTTCAGGACAACCCGGATTCTGTGTTGATGGCCTCGACCACCGCCGAAGAGCGGCTGCAAATGATGTGGCCGTTGGCGATCGAGGCATGGGCCTTCAAAGGGGAGCCTGTCATTGAATCCGGATTTCCGCGACATATTGTCCATATTCAACGCGGAGGGCGTTGAATACCTCATTGTTGGGGCCTACGCGCTAGCCGCGCACGGCATCCCCCGTGCTACCGGGGACATTGATCTGTGGATTCGCAGATCGCCGGATAATGCCAGGCGGGTTTGGCGGGCGTTGCTTAAATTCGGCGCGCCGCTGTCCGGTTTGACCGAGAATGACCTTCAGACCGAGAAACTGGTGTTCCAAGTTGGCATTGCCCCACGCCGGATTGATATATTGACTTCGATTGACGCCGTGGAATTTGGAGCGGCTTGGAATAATCGTATCGAAATTACACTGGATGGACTGCGCCTGCCGGTCATTCATCGCAGCGATTTGATCATCAACAAACGGGCGGTAGGTCGACCGCAGGACATTGCGGATGTAGCCCGCCTCAATATCACGAAACAATAAGCTCTTTATATGTTGCGTATATGCAACAATTTATACTGGCCATAATGTAGTTATGTGGTGGTAGTGATTCAAAAATAGTTGCAATGTCGCTTATGAATGTATTAATCTAAGCACCGCGAATCGGAGGATTCGTACTGTCACATGCGCTTGGGGGATCTTAAGCGGATGAGACAACTTAAGCTTAAGTTTTTAGAGGTTAGAAATTAATCACTTCCGTTAGGAGGAAACACAATGAAATTTGCCAAGACCAAACTCGCAGCCGCCATCGCCGCCGCGACCATGGCTTCCGCAGCCAATGCGGTCGTCGTGGTGGGTGGTGACAACGGCTGGGAAGTCAGCTTTGACGGCAACGTCAACGCCTTCTATACCTACATGGATCAGGACAACACCACGACCCAGTGTACAAATGCTGCTGGTGTTGGGACGGCTTGCGGCGTAAGTTTAGGTTCGCATCTCACCGCAAAGGGTGAAACTTCCTCACGTGTCCATTCCGGGTTCCTGCCGGCCTTCTTCAGCTTCAACGTGAAGAGCCCGACGGTGAACGGATTGACCGGTAAGGCCCGTTTCAGCTTCGCCCCGACCATTCAGCGTAACAAGTCCAGCAACGGCATCAATTCCGACACCTCCGGCCTCACCGGCCTGACTGGCGCTACGATCGACACTCGTGAAGTGCTGGCCGCAGTCGATGGCAGCTTCGGTGAAGTCAGCTTCGGCCGTACGCTGTCCATTTATGGCCGCCAGGCGATTCTGCATGACATGACCCTGTTCGGTGTCGGCAACAACACCAACAACCCGGACTTCGGCACAGTGACCGCCGGCCGCATCGGCATCGGTTACCTGTATCCGGATTTCGAGGCTCGTTTTGCCTGGGCATCGCCGGCCGTCAACGGCTTCAAGTTGGAAGTGGGCGCCTATGACCCGACTGAGCCGGGAGGCTTGGCTGGTGGCGCATCGACTCAGGAGACCGACACGCCGCGGTTCGAAGGTGAATTGACCTATGCGACCACCTTCACGGGTGGTGACGTCCTGCTGTGGGTCGATGGCATGTGGCAGTCAGTGCAGAAAATCCCCAACAATGCCGGCGCAACGTTCAGTGAGGATCTTACCGGCGTGGGTGGCGGCGCAAACCTAAACTGGAATAACTTCGGTCTGACAGGTTATTACCAGCAGGATGACGGTACCGGTCTGTTGTTCAAGTTCCCCGGCTTTGGTACCGGCGCATCAATCCTCGGCAGTTCCTTTAATTGCGATACCGCAGGGGCTGTTGGAGTGAATGGAGGCGTTGGAACGGGCGCCAACTGCAAAACCTCGGATCAAAACGAGTGGTATGTCCAGGGCACCTACACCTTCGGCGGCAAAACCAAGGTCGGCTTCAGCTACGGCGAGGCCAACCAGAATGGCAGTAATCCGACCGTCGGTACTGGTGTTCCATTTGCCGATGTTGAAAACAGCATGTGGTCTATCGGCGTGTATCACGACATGACCTCTTGGCTGAAACTAATCGCCGAATACAACAATGTCGATCAGGAGAACACTCTGGACCTGACCGGAACCGGCGGTATCAAGACACATACCAAGGGCGGGTACGACAGCTTCAGCGTCGGCGCCTTCCTGACCTGGTAAGTCTTAAAAGAAGTTCTGGTAGTTCTAAAAGGCGCATCTTCGGATGCGCCTTTTTTTTTGTTCCTGTTATCATTTCCTTTCATGGAATCATATCCCAAAGCCATTCCTGCGCTTGCCCGTGCGACAAAGTGTCAGGAGTCTGGAGATCTCGCTGGGGCAGTGAGGCATTATCATGAATACCTGCGTGCGGTACCCACGGATGCGGAAATCTGGCATGCGCTTGGCGGCGTTGAGTTCCAGCGCGGCCAGATCGCAGACGCGATAAAGGCACTTAAAAAAGCCGTTACGTTGCGACCAGCAGACAATGATTATCTCAATGATCTGGCCGGGTTGTATCTGGCCGACAAACGCCTTCCAGAGGCCGAGCAGGCATGCCGCGAGTTGTTAAGAATCAACCCGGATTATCTGCCGGCTGCTTATAATCTTGCACTGATCAGCTCACAGCAAGGGCGACTTCCTGAATGCATACAGCTATTGCGCGAAATTATTAATCGTAAGCCGGATTGGGCGGCGGCGCATTACAATCTGGGCGTAGCCCTGGCGGAATTGGGCGACCATGAAGCTGCATTACCAGCGTTCAAAATGGCGGTGCATTTGGAACCTTATTTCGCCGCCGGTCATATCAGTCTGGCACGAACCCTGCGCGAACTGGCCTTCTCCAAATCCGCCATCGAACATTTTCGCAAGGGTTTGGAAATCGAACCTGATAACGTTGACGCCATTATCGACCTCGCCAACCTGCTGGCTGATGACGATAAAATCGATGGGGCGATTCAATTGCTGGAAGCAGTACGTATGCGCCATCCAGGCATTGCCGCCATTCCGGTAACCCTGGGCACGCTGAGCCATCGCATTGGCAACGTATCGCGCGCCGAATACTGGTTTGACCTGGCACTCAAAATCAATCCGCTCGATACAGGCGCCATCTTTGGCAAGGCGCAGGTCCGACGCTACACAAAAACAGATGACATCCTCCTTGGCTTTCTCGAACAACATCTGAACGAAGCGAATATCTCTGATTTGCAGCGATCTTCATTGCATTTTGCACTTGGGAAAATGCACGATGACGTGGGCAATTACGACATTGCATTTGCTCACTTCGAAACTGCAAACAATACAGTTAAAAGAACGACTTATTATGATCGTCAGACGGCAGAAAACTCCATCGACAGCATCATCCAACTTTTTACGGGCGAATTCGTTGGAAAATTGGCATCAATGGGATCGAACTCAGATTTGCCGGTGTTCGTGGTGGGTATGCCGCGCTCTGGCACCACTTTAACGGAGCAGATCATCGCTTCGCATCCACAGGCGCATGGCGCGGGAGAGCTGCTCTATTTCGCCAGCATTTACAACCGGCTGCCACAACTGCTGCGTTCCAACCAGTCCAGCTTGAACTGCATTTCCACAATGACGCCTGAAGCAGCGACCAGAATAGCCGGCAACTATCTGGCACTGCTCAAACGGCATTCGGCTGCAGCCCTTCGGATAGTCAACAAGACACCGGGCAATTTCATGTTCCTCGGCTTCATCGCGGGGCTATTCCCTGATTCGAAAATCGTTCATTGCGTGCGCGACCCGATGGATGTTTGTCTGTCCATTTATTTCCAGTCCTTTAAAGAAGGTCATGCGTACTCGTGGGACCTTCTCGATATAGGTCATTTTTACCAATTGTATGCGCGATTGATGCGACACTGGCGTACCGTCATGCCGGATCGCTTTCTGGACCTGAATTACGAGGATCTTATAGCTGAACCGGAAAGCACCAGCCGGCGATTGATTGAATACTGTGGATTACCCTGGGACGATCGATGTCTCCGTTTCTACGAAACGACGCGTGAAGTCAAAACCGCGAGCATCTGGCAGGTACGGCAACCCATTTACAAAACTTCTGCCAGGCGCTGGCGGCACTATGCCAGGCAGCTTGAGCCGTTGCGGAATTTTCTGGCTGAAGATTTGAGATAGCCAAAATGGCTGGTTCTTTGATTTCAATCAACTCTTATGATGAAAATAATTGGCATTATTCCACGTAGTACCCGATAGCGTCAGCAGTACATAATTACGACAATTGCCCATGAGTTTAAAATCCTTGCAGCAGGCCGAGGAGTATCGTCGGTGTGGCGATTTAGCAAACGCGGCTAAATGTTACCGTGATTATTTACGTGAAACCCCGGGAGACGCCGAGCGATGGCATGCGTTGGCGGGCTTGGAATACCAGCGTGGCCGGATTCCTGAGGCGATCCAAACACTCAAAAAGGCCATTGCATTAAGGCCGACTTTCATCGGTTACATCAACGACCTCGGCAGGCTTTATTTCTCCGCCGGCAGATTGGTCGAGGCGGAATCATGCTATCGCAGAGTGGTGTCTGCCATGCCCGACATGGCGACCGCACATTACAATCTCGCGACCGTATTGTCGCAACAACAAAAGACCGAACTCACCATTGAATCATTTGAACGGGCTATCGCCCTGCGTCCGGATTATTTTGAGGCAATTTTTAATCTTGGCTTGGCGTATGTGAGTTTGGAACAATTCGGCCGCGCGGAACAGTGCCTCGTCACCGCGGCACGGCTGATGCCACAGAGGTCCGAGGTGCATAACCGCCTCGCCTACATCTACGAGAAACAAGGCAGGCATGAGGCGGCCGTTGAGGCCCTGAGACTGGCTGTGACCCATGATCGCAAGGATGCCACGCTAAACATCAACCTTATCCGAATGCTGTATAGGACTGGCAGGACTGACGAGGCCATTGCAAAACTCAGGGAATTGCTGGCTGTCGATCCCACCAACGTCAAGGCCCGGATCAGTTTGGCCAAGATATTGCGGGATTGCGGTGATATCCATGCGGCGGAACAGGAATATCTCGCGGCTTTGGAACGAGATGGCAACAGCGTGGACGCTTGTTTCGATCTGGTCTTAATCAAGAAAATAACATCTGCAGATCAATGGCTGGCAAAAAAAATCGACCAACTTCTCGCCCAGCCCGGGCAGACGGACAAAATTCGCAGTGCTTTGCATTTCGCTTCCGGCAAAATTCACGATGATCTGAACGAATATGCACAGGCATTCAGCCACTATAGCGAAGCCAACCGTATTCGCTTAAAAAGCCTGCCGCCACCGCCCACGCAAGAGGAAAATGACGGGTATTTCCACGCCATTCAATCAGTCTTTACGCGGGGGTTTCTTCAGTCCTCTCAGGGGAATCCAAGCACGCGCCCGCTATTCGTGATAGGTATGCTGCGATCAGGAACAACACTGGTCGAGCAGATTCTGTCCAGCCATCCCGATATTCATGGAGCAGGTGAGTTGGAATACTTTCATAATATCGCAAATAAATTAGACGTGATTACAGGCTGCCAAGAAAAGTATCCGAAAGCTTGTTGTCTGTTAAGCAACGAACACATGCGTAAGATTACAAATCATTATCTGGAGTTGTTGGGCAAACATTCTCTTGTTGCCAAGTACGTCGTTGACAAAATGCCGGGGAATTATTTATATCTTGGTCTGATTAAGATGCTTTTTCCCAATGTCAGAATCGTCAATTGCCTGCGAAATCCGCTGGATGTCTGCCTATCAAACTACTTCCAGACTTATGACGTGAATGAGCACTCCTACGCCTACGATTTATTGGCAATGGGCCGGCAATATTTATTCTATGAAAAAATCATGCGCCACTGGCATGCCGTCATGCCCGGACAAATACTAGACATTCAATATGAGGATGTGGTGGACAATACAGAGGTTGAAAGTAAAAGAATGATCCATTTCTTCGGCTTGGAATGGGATAGCCGTTGTCTGGCCTTTTATGCGCGCAAGGGGAATATAAGAACCGCCAGTAAATGGCAAGTCCGGCAGCCGATATATAAGCATTCAAAGGAACGTTGGAGAAATTACGAGCCATATCTTCATCCACTCAAGGAACTTCTCATCGCAGGCGGTGCCTATAAGGGGCACATTGCTGGATAAATAATAACTACTGGGTTAACATGCGCCCGCAAGCTGTTAATGGATGCATTTTAAATCAGTTTCCATGGTGTAACTTAATGTCTCAATTCGCTTTTTTAAAAATATTCCGTCAGTTGGCCATCATGTTGGTGGCCTTTTCCACGCCCGTCAGTGCCTTCGATTTCCTGCCGGATTTCTTCGGTAAAAAGGAACCGGAAGGCACCTACGTCTTCCAAGCGGGCCAGGAGTTCGTCAAGATCGTCAAGCGCGAGAAAGAAACTGGCAGTAATGCCCAACCCGTTCAGTTGCCCCCCCAACAGGTACGCACGGTCCTCGAAGGCGTCAAGTTCCGCAAAGACACCGGATTGATCTCGGAGACCAACGAAGACGTGCCGGTGTTCGTGGCTTCGGAAATCAGCACGCTCAGCACCGCCATTTCCCGCGGTCTGGAGCAGGCAAAATCGGATGAAGATCTGATTTTTGTCGTGATCGGCATGCACGAAGGCCTCATCGCGAAAGAACAACTCGGCATATCCGGGCGGGTATTCTATGAAGACGGCAGGCTTAATCTGATCTTCGGCGAAGTCAAATCGTTAAGCGGCGTCAGCGATGAAAAGGCCAGAAATCTGGCGGCGGGCTGTGGCGATTGCCCTGTCGACGAACGCATCAATCCATTCAGAATCGCCTCCCGGTCGGACGCCGGAAAACTGGACGATCCAGTGGCGATAACCGAGGGACTGGAGTTCAAGACCCATGATGGCAAGCTGCGCCCCGATTGGCTGGTCCTTGACGTCGGCAAAATGGTGGCCGCCGCCGAAAGAATCAAGAACAAACTGCCGCCCGCATTGCAGAAACAGCAGGAGCGCGCGCAGGCGGAGGCAGCCAAGGCCAATCTGGAGCGACGGCAGATGCGGGAGGAAATGGCGCGCATGCGCAAGGAGATGGATCAGGCGCGCGCAAGTAGTGGTTCGGGTGCTGGAGGTCAATCCCCCGAAGACCGCCTGGCCACTCTCGAAAAAATGAAAAAGAAGGGACTCATCACGGACGAGGAATACGCCGCCAGGCGCAAACAAATTCTCGACCAGATCTAGCTTTCCGTTCTTGAGTGACCAAAGCGCCCGTAGCGCATCAGCACCGTCGGCAAAATCAGCAGATTCAGCAGCGTCGAAGACACCAGTCCGCCGACGATGATGGCGGCCATCGGCCCCATGATCTCGCGCCCCGGGTTATCACTGTTGAAGGCGATGGGCAGCATCGCCAGTGCCGTCACCAGCGCGGTCATCAAAATTGACGGCAGCCGTTCCTCGCCGCCGCGCACGAGGGTGTCGAGATCCCACGGCCGGCCCTCCTCCTCCACCAGATGACGGTAGTGACATACCAGCATGATGGAATTGCGCACGGTAATGCCGAACAGGGTGACGAAACCGACCATGGAGCCGACCGACAGGGAGGCGCCGGTCACCACAGCCGCCGCCACGCCGCCCAGCAGCGAGAACGGCAGGTTCAGCAGCATGATCAGCACCAGGCGGAAACGGCCGACGGCCATGTAAATCAACATCAACACGCCTATCCCCGCCAGCAATGAATGCAGAATGAGCTCCTCGCGGGCCTGTGCCTGTTCGATGGCGGAGCCGGTGAATTCCGGGTAGGTGCTGGCGTCGAACGCCACTTGTTGATGCACTTTCGTGCGCAATTCCTTCATCAAGGACTGCACATCGCGCCCGGTGACGTTGCCGGTCACGGTCTGCACCCGCTGCGCTCCGCGATGAAGGATGTTGTAACGGCCGTCGGTCTGGGTGATGTCGGCGACTTGAGCCAGCGTGATCACGGCGCCGTCGAGAGTGCGCAACGGCAGATGTCCGACATCCTCCGGGTCATCCCGCGCCCCGCGGTCAAGAACGACGGCGACATCATACGCCTGGTTGCCCTCGTAGATTTTACCCACCGCCCGGCCCTCGAAGGCTGTTTGCATTGCTTCAACCACCTGCAGGGGTCGAAGACCGAAGCTCGACAATCGGTCCAGCCGCGGGCGGATTTGCAGCAGCGGTGTGCCGGAACGGGCGCGCACCTCCACGTCGGTGGCGCCCGGAAGCCGCTGGAAGATGGCCGCGATTTCCCGCGCCTTGGCATCCAGAACCTCCAGATCCTTGCCGTAGATGTTCACCACCACCGGCGCGCTGTAGCCGGAAACGGTCTCATCCACGCGCTCGGTGAGAAAGGTGTTGACCTCATACAGAATGCCGGGAAAGCGGCTCAGAACTGCGCGAAGTTGATCCAGGACTCGCTGCTGTTCACGGCCGGACAGCGGGATCAGATCCACCTCGTACTCGGCATAATGGCTGCCGTAGGTATCGGCGCTACGCTCCGCGCGTCCGGCCCACTGCGACACCGACCGCACGCCGGGAATTTCCAGGAAATGCCGGGTCAGCTCGCCGCCAAGCCGCAGAGTTTCCGCGAGCGAAGTGCCCGGCTGGCTGGTGGTGTGGACGATGTAATGACCCTCGCGCAACTCCGGCAGGAAACGTCCGCCCAGCGTGGGGATCACCGAAACCCCCAATAAACATACGGCCAATGTACCGAGGACCGTGAATCGCGGCTTGCGCGCGATGAAGCGCAGTATACGGGCATACAAGGGCTTGAGAAACTGCACCACCGGCGGGTCCTGTCTCGACAGCCGGGCGCGCCCCAGCAGCAGGTAGCAAAGGGCCGGCGTCACCGTCAAGGCCACGCCCAGGGACACCAGAATCGAGAGGATGTAGGAGAAACCCAGCGGCGAAAACAGCCGCCCGGCCACGCCCCCCAGCGTCAGCAACGGCACGAATACCAATGCCACGATGAAGCTGGCATAGACCACCGATCCCCGCACCTCCATGGAGGCGTTGAATACCACCTCGGTCGCGGGCAGCGGTTCGGGCCGGGCGTGATTTTCGCGCAGCCGGCGGAAGATGTTCTCGGTATCGATGATGGCATCATCGACGACCTCGCCGAGCGCGATGGCAAGCCCGCCCAGCACCATCACGTTCAGATTGACCCCCCATTGTCTCAGGATCAGCGCCGCGCCCAGCAGCGATAACGGGATCGCCAGCGCCGAGATGAAGGCCGTGCGCAGATCGAAAAGAAATACGAAGAGCACCAGCGTGACAAACACGCCGCCCACCAGCAGATGGCCGGAGAGGTTGTGCACGGAAGTCTCGATGTAATTCGCCGGACGGAATAGATCGGGTGTCAATTGCACGCCCTGCGCGGCCAGCGTCTGCTGGAAATCCTTGATGGCCGCCTCTACGCGCCGCGAGACCGACAGCGTGTTGGCGCCGTATTGGCCGATGACCATCAACAGCACGCCGGGTTTGCCATTGATCGCGGCCGCGCCAATGGGCGGCGCCTTGCCATAGGCGATATTCGCCACGTCCCGCAGAGTTACATTATTGCCATCGGCGCGCGTGAGCACGACTGATTGCAATTCCGCCGGCGTGATCGGCAGACCCACGGTGCGCAGCGCGATGCGCTGGTTGTCGTTTTCTATAAAGCCGCCGGCACTCACGCCGGTGGCCTGGCGCGCGGCCTGTAATACGTCCTCCAGCCCCAGACCGTAACGGCGCAATTTTTCCGGAAGCACCTGGATCTGCAACTGCCGGACCTCGCCACCAAAGACATTGACGTCGGCGACGCCCTGCACGCTCAAAAGGCGCGGTACGACCGTGTAGTCGGCCAGGCTGCGTAATTCCATGAGACTGAGCCGGTCCGAGGTCATGCCCATCGTCAGGATGGTGGCCGAGGATGATTCCAAGGGGACTATTGTGGGGGGCTTGACACCCTCCGGCAGGTTGCCCGCCAGCGCCGCCAGCCGCTCGCTCACCTGCTGCCGGTTGAGGTGGACGTTGGTATTGTCGTCGAATATGGCGGTGACGATGGACAATCCCTGTATCGATTCGGAACGGACGTATTTGAGGCCGATCAACCCGCTCAGGGCGTTTTCCACCGGCTGGGTGACAAGTATTTCAACCTGCTCCGCCGCCAGGCCAGGGGACTCGGTCTGCACGATGACCAGCTTGGGCGAGAATTCCGGGAAGATGTCCAGCCCCGTCCTGGACAGGTCATAAACGCCATAGGCCAGCAGCAACATCATCAAACTCACCACCACGCCGCGAAAACGGATGGCGAAATGAACGATGGCGGCTAACATAAAATCAGAAATTGCGCGGCCGTCTTGCGATCAGTCGCGGCCGTCGTCTTCGCTGGGTATGCGCCCGCGGAACTCCTCGGCGAACAGCATTTGCGCCCCGCGCACCACGACGCGATCGCCGGCCTTGAGTCCCTCGGCCACGAACCAGCCTGCGCCGGTCTCCTCATGTACCAGCAGCGGTACGCGTATGAACAAATCGTCGGCGGCCTGCTTGTACACCCAGAGCCGGTCGGCGTACCAGATCACCGCCGAGCCGGGCACTTCCACGCCTTGGCGCATACCGGCGCCGCTGGGGATCCACGTATCGAGCCGCATCCCGACGCGCAGACCGCCGCTTGCGGTTTTGAAAAAGTAAGTCACCCCCTGGGCCCCGCTGTCCGTCTGCGTGGCGGGCGAAATCAATTGCGCTGGCCGGGCATGTGCACGTTCCCCACCGGCATCCACCCAGATATCACTGACGCCGGCGGGTAATGTCTCGCCGGGACTGAGGGTCACCAGCAACAGCAGTTCACGATGCGTGATGAAATTTTCCAACGGGTCGCCGGAATCCGCCAGGGCCATGGCCGCCACTGTCCCGCCCCACTGCTGTTCGAGCTGATTATGCAGGTCCTGCAGGCGCTGCTCCACGCTCGCGAGCCGGCCTTGATCAGCGATCAACTGCGCCTCGGCTTCCCGCAATTGACGGCCGGACACCGCCGCGTCCTCGCCGTGCAACACGCGCAGACGCCCGACGTTGCCGACTTCCATGCTGACACTGTCGCGCAAAGTCTCCCGCTCCAAAAGCGCGGCATGATGATTGGCCTGGGCCTCCACCAGCGGTTGAATGTCGACGACTTTAGCCGAGGCCTTTGACTCGATGGCGCGCGTTTGCGCCGTGAGTTCCACCAGTTGCACGCCCGTCTGCTGCTGCTCATCCGCCGTTATCTGGATTGCGGGCAATCCATCCACCCGCCGGACGCGCGACGCCGGTTCAGGCTCCGCCGCCCCGCTCGTCGGGCGGCCCTCAGCGGCCTCCTTGGAGCCCTTGTCGGGCCAGACATCTCCCACGGTTCGCGAGATCCGCCCATGCCACGCCCATATCCCCATTACGAGCGCAATAATAAAAAGCAGCGGCCAAGAAGATGGTTTTTTCATGGCGATGATCCGACGTGGTCGATATGTTCAAGCAAATAATCCTGCACCGCATCCTCCATGTTCAGAAAGCTGCGCCATGCCTGTATGCGCAGTTCATGATCCGCCAATGCCGTGCCCAGCGTCTCCAGCCGGGCCCGGATCAGCACCAACTGATCGGCCTCCTCCAGTTGAATTTGATGTTTGATCTTGTCTTCTTGCGCCGCCAGTTCCGTGAGCAGCGGCGTGGCGGTCTCGGCCGCCGCGCGCGCCGCGAGGTAGGCGCTGTGTTCCCGTTCCAATTGGGTGATTACCTGTGATTGCAGGGATTCGAACCGGCGCGCCTCCTGTTCACGTTGGGCCTGGGCCTCTGCGATCGGCCCCTCGTTGCGGTTGAGGAGCGGCAACGCCAGGGTGGCGGCCAGTGTCCAGATGTTGTCGGTTTGATCAAACAGATATCCGGGATTCAACGTCACGTCCGGGTATTGTTTCTCGATTTCCGTGCGCAACGCCGCCTCGGCCACCAGGTACTGCTGCAATTGCCGCCGGATGTCGGCGCGTCCGGTCAGGGCCTGCTTTTGCAGCGCGGGTTGCGGAATCGCATTCTCCGGTGGCAGATGCCGGAAAATATCCAGGGAAAGATTCAACCCGTCGATCGCGCTCCCGGGCACTGCCAGCGCGCCCGCGAGCGCCACCCTGGCATTCCGCATCTGGGCGCCGGCGGCGCCGAGCGTGAGCCGTGTCCGCTGCAGATCCAGGCGCGTGGCGCTGACCTCAAATTGGTTGGCTTCGCCAAATTCGGCGCGGCGTTCAAGCAGCCGCACGGCCTCCTCCTGCACCCGCGCCTGGTCCTGCAGCAGCGTCTGCCGTGTCGCAGCATCGAAATAATCCAACAGTTGTTCACTCACCTCACGCCTGACAGGCCATGACTGCGCGACCTCGGCCAGCCTGGCCGTTTCGACGGCGGCCTCGGCTTGCGCGATCCTCGCGGCCCGCTTGGCCGGGCGTTCGAATAGCCAGCTGAATGCCGCGCCGGCGCTCCATAGCGTGGGTTGCCCGTTGGTGTCGCTGTGATGCTCCAACTGTGGATTCACTTCAGGGTTGGGGAGTCCGCGGGCCGTCTGCACCTGCGCCTCGGCCACGGCCACGCCGGCGCGCGCCTCCGCGGGCTCCGGGCGGTAATACAGCGCAGCCGCGGCCAGCGCCCGCCGATCCCATGCGGGCAAAGGCCACCGGGAGACGGGAACGCCCCGCTGCCGGAGGAAATCACGCAGGTCGCTGCGGGCAAGATTGCGCGCGGCATATGCCGAGGGCAGGGCCTCCGGATCAAGCGGCTTGGGCTGATAGGTTTGCAGCGCGCAGGCGGCCATCATGCCGGCAAGAATGATGAGCGGCAGCTCGCGAGCGCCGATTGCTTTTTTTCTTGTTGTTTCGGTCCGCATGCTCAGACATCCGCAAACAGGCCCGCCCACGCATGCGTGTGCGTCCCGTCGACTTCGGATCGTTTTCAGTGTTCGTGATTCAAACCGGTACGCACAGCCATCTGTTCCGGCGTGGCCTCTTTCTGGTATTTCGCCTTCCATTCTTCGTAGGGCATGCCATAGACCGCGGTCCTGGCCTCGTCCTTCGTCAGCTTCACTCCGCGCTCCTCGGCGGCGGCGAGATACCAGTTCGACAGGCAATTGCGGCAGAAACCGGCCAGATTCATGAGATCGATGTTCTGGACGTCCGTGCGCCTGCGCAAATGCTCCAGCAGATGCCGGAAGGCCGCCGCCTCCAATTCGACCTGCGATTTTTCGTCCACAAGGCCCTCTTCTTCTCGCGGTGCGGGATGGGATTGGTTATTATACGCGCCTCTTTTTTCACGGGATATTTCTCATGGATTCCGACCGGAGCAGGGATCAGCCCGCGGCCGGGACACGGCATCAAATCATCGTGGTAGGCGGTGGCGCGGGCGGCTTTGAATTGGCCGTGCGACTGGGCCGTCGCCTCGGCCGCCGGGGCCTGGCGGACGTGACGCTGGTTGATCGCACGCCCGTGCACATCTGGAAGCCGCTGCTGCACGAGGTTGCGGCCGGCACCTTGAATGCCAACGAGGATGAACTCAATTACCTCGCCTACGCGCACTGGAACCACTTTCGCTTCCGTCTGGGGTCGCTGGAGACCATCGATCGCGCCGGCAAGGCCCTGATCCTGTCCCCCTCGTTCGACGAGCAGGGCCAGGAATTCATTCCCCGCCGCAAGTTCCACTACGACACACTGGTGGTCTGCATCGGCAGCCTGACCCATGACTACAGTGTCCCCGGCGTGCGCGAACATTGCCAGACGCTGGACACCCGCGAGCAGGCGGACCACTTCCACCGCCATCTGCTGTACCGCTGCTATCAGGCCAACGCCCAGGAAGCACCGCTGCGGCCCGGTCAATTGCACATCGCCATCGCCGGCGCCGGCGCGACCGGCGTCGAGTTGGCCGCCGAACTCCATAGCGCCGTGCGGCAGCTGGTCTCCTTCGGGCTTGAGCGCATCGATCCGGAGCGCGACATACGCATCAATCTGGTCGAGGGTGCGACGCGCGTGCTGCCCGGCCTGCCTGAGCGGATATCGGCGGAGACCGAGAGACTTCTCAAGGACATCAACATTCAAGTCATGACCGGCGAACGGGTGACGCGCGCCACCGCCGAGGGCTTCCACACCCAGAGCGGCAAATTCATCCCCGCCGAAATCAAAATCTGGGCCGCCGGCATCAAGGCACCGGAGGTGCTGAAGAACCTGGATGGACTCGAGACGAACCACATCAATCAACTATCGGTCCGTCCCACGCTGCAGACCACCCGCGATGAAAACATATTTGCCCTGGGCGACTGCGCCGCCTGCCCGCTTGGTGACGGCAAATCCCTGGTGCCGCCGCGCGCACAGGCCGCGCATCAGCAGGCCTCACTGTTGGTGAAATCCATCGAACTCCGCCTGCGCGGCGGGGCCCGCCTGCCGGAATACCGCTATCATGACTTCGGCTCGCTCATCAATCTGAGCCACCACAGCACCATCGGCAATCTCATGGGCAATCTGATGGGGCGCGCGGGGACCTTCTACATGGAGGGCCTGCTGGCGAGGCTGGCGTATTTATCCCTGTACAAGATGCACCTGCTGGCCATACAGGGCTGGTGGCCCGTCACCTTGAAGACGCTGGCTAATCTCCTCAGCCGGCGCACTAAACCCCGCCTGAAGCTGCATTGAGCAGCCGCAGGTGCGAGAGCCGCCGCCAGGTCAGGAGCGCGATCACCGGCGAGCAGATGGCGGCGGCAATCAGCACCGGTTCAAGCCATTCCAGCCAGGCCAGCGGCCCGAATAGATACAGCGCATCGTCGAAATCGAATCCGGCCACGCCCGTGTAGGCCTTCCTCCCGCTGCCGTCGAATTTCTCCAGCCGCTCCGACCACACCGAGGCGACGGCAACCGCGATCCCGGCCACCAGCCCCAACAGCACGGCCCATGCGCCAAGATGGGAGTGGCGCAGCCCCAACCCTATGGAAAGAAACAGCAGCGCGTTCAGGATGACGTCGGTGAAATAGTCGTAGGCATGACCGGCCGGGCTGCTCCTGCCTGACAGGCGCGCCAGTTCGCCATCGGCGCGATCCATAAAGGCGGAAACCACCCACCACACGCCGCCCCATATTTCGCCGCTGCGAGTACCGTATCCGAATGCGACGCAGGCCAAAAGTCCGCTCAGGAAACGCAACGTGGTCAGGTGATTGGGAGTCACGGGGGTGTGGACGAGGGGCTGGACGAAATAACGGGCCAGCCGGTGCGTCCATGAGGTATAGGGCGCGGTGGTTTTCAGAGATGGCCACTGCATATTCAACCGCCGACCATTTCCAGCCGGCGCGCCAGCCAGCGGCGGCTTTCCAGATGATGCCAGAATATCAACATGGGCAAACCCAGCAGGAATTCGCGCACGCGTTTGACGAGCGACAACGCCAGGGCATGGCTGGGATCCAGCCCATACCAGCCGCCGATGAAAATCAGTCCGCCCTCCTGCACGCCCAGTGCGCCGGGCACGATGAAACCCGCGCTGCGCACCGCCTGTCCCAGGCTCTCAATGACCATGCAGGCGGCCCAGCCCGGTTCGACGCCCATCAAATGCAGAGCCAGCCAGATCTCACCGACGCCGACCAGCCAGGACACGAAGTGATAAGGCGCGGCGGAGAGCCATGTGCGCCGATCGCGGTAAAACCCCTGCACCTCCTCGTGCAGATTGGAAAATACCCCCAGCGCCGGCTGGTTGAGCTGCGCCGCGGTGATCTGCAGCAGGCGTTCGATGATTTTGAACAGGCCATAACGCTGCGCGATGACATAGCCGCCAATCGCCAGCACCGCCACCCCCACGCCGGCCGAGAGCCGTAAAAGCTCGCCGTCATGACCGCCCCGCACCATTACCAGAAACAATCCCATGAAGGTGAAGATTAACTGCGTCAGCAACTCCAGCGTCATGTCGATGACCACACCGGCAGTGGCGGACGCCGCCGGTGCACCATTAAAAGTGAGCAACCGCGCGCCCACGAGATCGCCGCCCACCTGTCCGGCCGGCAGCAGGTTGTTGACGGCCTCGCGCACCAGCCGCGCCTGCAGAAAATACGTGTAATCTGCCGGCCACACACGGTGCATGACCCGCTGCCAGGCGCACACGGAAAAAAACAGCGGAATGAAATGGAATGCCGCGACCGCGAATACGCCCCAACCGACGGCAAGAAAAGCCTGCGCCACGTTGTTAAAGCCGTGGTGGGCAATCAACGCCAGCGCGAGCAACAATCCCAGCAGGGCAACAAGGTACAGGCTGCGTTTCATCACGGAAGATTTCGCAAGACCCGCGGCCGGCGACCGATCTGAAAACTCAAGAGGACTTCACAGGTAATGGCGGCTTGTTCAGGCCTCGCCTCCACGCGCGCGCAGGAAGTGCATGAATTCCACGCCTTCGCGCAGGCGGCGCTTCATCATTTCCCAGCTCTTCAGCATCTCCCACGTGATGGCGGCAATCTTGCGCGGCCGGAAATAAAACCGCTTGTAGAACTCGGCGACCGCCTCGAAAATCTCCTCCTTGCTGAGATGCGGGTAATTCAGCGAGCTGATCTGAAAGCCCTCGGTCTGCACCAGGTGCTTGCCCTGCTCCAGCAGCCAGCCGTTTTCCACCGCCTGTTTGTAGAGTGCCGTGCCTGGATAGGGCGCGGCGATGGACACCTGAATGGTATGCGGGTTGATCTCCTGCGCGAAGCGGATGGTTTCTTCGATCGTCTCTCGCGTCTCGCCCGGCAGGCCCATGATGAAGGTGCCGTGGATGGTGATGCCGAGTTTGTTGCAATCGGCCGTGAAGCGGCGCGCGAATTCCACGCGCATGCCCTTCTTGATGTTGAAAAGGATCTGCTGGTTGCCGGTTTCGTAGCCAACGAGCAAAAGACGCAGACCATTGTCATGCATGACCTTGAGGGTCTCGTAGGGAACATTGGCCTTGGCGTTGCACGACCATGTGACGCCCAGCTTGCCGAGCCCGCGGGCGATTTCCTCGGCGCGCTTCAGGTCGTCGGTGAAGGTGTCGTCATCGAAGAAAAATTCCCTGACCTGGGGGAAGAGCTTTTTGGCGTGCGCGATTTCCGCCACCACGTTGCCGGCGCTGCGGGTGCGGTATTTGTGTCCGCCGATGGTCTGCGGCCAGAGGCAGAAGGTGCAGCGCGACTTGCAGCCCCTGCCGGTGTACAACGACACATAGGGATGCAGCAGGTAGCCGATGAAGTAATCCTCGATGACCAAATCGCGATGATAGACGTCCACCACCCACGGCAGCTGGTTCATGTCATGGAGGATGGGCCGCTCCGGATTGCGCACGGCCTGCCCGTCCTTGCGGTAAGTGACGCCCTGCACCTCGGCCATCGGCCTGCCTTCGGCGATTTCCTTGATGGTGAAATCGAATTCCGCATGGCCCACGTAATCAATGGCCGGCGAGGCCAGCAGCGATTGCTCCGGCGCCATCGCCACGTGAGCGCCGACAAACCCCACCTTGAGTTCCGGATTTGCCGCCTTGAGCGCCTCGGCCACCTTGATGTCGTTGCCGAATGAGGGCGTGCTGGTGTGCAGCACCACCATCTCGAAATTGCGGGCCATCGGGATGATTTGCTCCAGGGACAGTCCGCGTGCGGGGGCATCGATCAGTTTGCTGCCCGGAATCAGCGCCGCCGGCTGCGCCAGCCAGGTCGGATACCAGAAGGAACGGATCTCGCGCTTGGCCTGATAGCGCGACCCGGCGCCGCCGTCAAAACCCTCATAGGAGGGCGGATTCAGGAAGAGTGTCTTCATCATGGGCTTTACACCCCTTGTTGAGAAAAAAGTTGACCGCCTTTGTCAATGGAAAACCGCCGGCCGCGCCAGGAGACGCCGCGTCCGAGGAAACTCATCGCCCAGACAAAAAATCCCAGCAGATCGCGCACCGGCGACAGCCACGGTGTGGCCGGCTCGCGGATGTGGAGCCGCCACCGCGCGATGAAGTGCATGAGCATCCGCAGGCAGACGGCGGCGCCGGCGAGGCCCCAGGCCGAGGTTTCCAGACGCCCCGCCCAGGTGCTCAAGACCGCGCAAAAAAGCGTGACGGGCACGGCATAAGTAATCGCGGAGCAGGCGTAACCCACCGGTTCCAGAGACAGTATTGTGCGGGCCCAGCGCAATTCGTGCCTGAAGGCCGATTTGAAATCGGGTTCGGAAACGATGTTGTCCACGATATACGGACACAAAACCACCTTGTATCCGGCGCCGCTGATGCGCTTGCCGAGCATGTGATCATCGGCCAGCAGCGACGCCAGGGGCGCGAATCCGCCGGTGGCCGCGAGCGCCTCGCGGCGTACCGCCATCGTGGAGCCGAAACAGAAATCAAGTTTCCTGAAACGCAGGGCCACCAGCACCGACGGCAGGAACCATTCATTGATTGCCATCGCGCTCAAGCGCGAGGCCAGGCCCCCTGCGGCCACGCCACGGTACAGGCAGGTCACCGCCCCCACACCGGGATCGGCGAACTCGATCGCCAGTGCCCGCAGGTAATTTTTTTCAACCTTCATGTCGCTGTCGGCGATCACCAGGATGTCGTGCCTCGCGGCATGGGTCATATTGGCAAGATTGCTGACCTTGTAGTTGCTGCCAATTACCGTGGCGTTCACCACCAAGCCGAGATCGCGGTGCGGATATTCCTTCATCAACCGGCGTACGACGGCCACCGCGGGGTCGGATGTTTCGCGCACGCCGAACACGATTTGGTATTGCGGATAATCCTGTTCGCAGAACGAACGCAGGTTTTCATAAAGCCCCGTGTCCAATCCGCAGACGGGCTTTAAAATCGTGACGGGCGGCAAGGCAGTGACACCGGGCTGTGGCACCAGGGCCTTGAACTGGCTCAACCGCCACATGGCATACGCCACGTAGCCAAGCGATAGAAAACCAAAGACCAGGCCGAAAATCAGAACCACGGTAGGTACGGCACTCATGCTTATGCAGTATAACCCATTGTTAATGATGATATTTTATTGAAATTCAATAAGGCCTGAAAGGATTCCGGCTGATTCAGGGCCCCCTTCAAAATCATTTTCGCACGACTGGGTATCCGCCGCCATATCACTTCCCGCTCCGCCACGCCATTTCAACGCCCCACCGGAGGGAAAGACGCATGGAGAAGCCAGCTATGCGAAACCGTACTTTTTCATGCGCGTGCGCATGATCATGCGCGTGATCCCCAGTTGGCGCGCGGCTTCTGAAACATTGTTATTGGTGCGCTTGAGCGCGCGTTCAATCAATAATTTCTCGGCGGCCTCCAGGCTCATGCCATCCAGGGCCGCATCCACGGATGGGGTGGTGGCTGCGGGCGTGCTCAACATCAAGGTCGCGGCCTTGATCGGGCCGCCGCCGGAGAGCAGCACCACGCGTTCAATGAGGTGCCTGAGCTCGCGCACGTTGCCCGGCCAGTGATAACGACGCAGCGCCTCCAGCGCCTCCGGCTCGAATTGCGGTTCGCGCCGGCCATAGCGCGCCGCCGTCTGTTTGGCGAACTCGCGCGCCAGCAGCAAAATATCATCGCCGCGATCGCGCAGCGGCGGCATCTTGATGGTCAGCACGTTCAGACGGAAATAAAGATCCGAGCGCAACCGCCCCTCCTTGACCATCGTCTCCATGTCGCGGTTGGTGGCGGCTATGAACCAGCAACGGACCGGACGCTCATGGGTGCTGCCCACTCGACGCAGCGTGCGCCGCTCCAGCACCGCCAGCAGCTTGACCTGCAACTCCGGCGGGATCTCGCCGATCTCATCCAGAAACAGCGTGCCATCCTCGGCCGCCTCGATGAGGCCGGTGCGCTCGACGTGGGCGCTGGTGAAGGCGCCCTTCTCATGGCCGAACAACTCCGCTTCGATCAAATCCTTCGGCAGCGCGGCGCAGTCCATGTGCACGAAGGGCCGATCGCGGCGCGCGCTCAGGCTGTGCAGCAGGCGTGCGGCCACGTCCTTGCCGGTGCCGGTCTCGCCCTGGATGAGCACGGTCGGCGGCACGACGTCGGGAGTGGCCACCAGCGCGCCGATACGCTCGGCCTGCCTGCGGAAATCACGGATGGGTTCGCAATCACCGAGAAAAAACTGCCCCGGATTTTCCGCCTTGGCGCTGCGTTCGCGCTTGCGCGAATAGACCAGACTGCGGGTCAGTTCGGCCTTCGACAACACCTTCTGAACGTTGACCACCAATTCATCGAGGTCTATCGGCTTCTTGAGATAATCCAGGGCGTTCAGTTTCATCGCCGCCACGGCGTCCTCAAGCTCGCCATAAGCGGACAAGACCAGCACCGGCACCTCCGGCCCCAGTCCGTTGCGCAGCTTGGCCAGGAAATCGAGCCCGGAACCGTCCGGCAGCCGCATGTCGAGCAGAATCAAATCGGGTTGATTATCCTTGCAGTACGCACTGGCGCGCTCCAGCGTGTTGGCATGATGGCATTGATAACCCTCCTTGGTGAGCCGCTTCAGCACCGCTCTGGCGAACAACTCCTCGTCTTCAACAATCAGGACTTGCATCGCTCCCAATCCTCTTCATCTCAGTGAACGGGCGCCAATGGGGCGGTGATGACGACCCGTGTGCCCGTGGGTTCGTTGCGCTGGAATTCCAGCTGCCACCCATGTGCCTTGCAGACCTTGAAGGCCACCGGTATCCCCAATCCCGTGCCGAAGCGTTTGGTGCTGGGACCCGGCTTCAGTCCCCTGGGTTCCGGAAGGAACGGCATGCCCGCCCCCTGATCGGCAATGATGATTTCATAATCAGCGCCGCGCATCGCCGCGGCCAGTGTAAGCGTGCCCGCCACCGGCGAGGCGTCCACGGCGTTCGATAATAACCCATAGAAGGCCTGCTCCATCAGATCGGCATCCACGATGACCATCGCCCCCGTGTCCCATGCCCCCCTCTCGATCAATATCTTTTTCTCGGTCAGGCGCGGCTGCAGCAAGGTCAGCGCGGCCTCGAGGAGTTGCGTGGGATGCCGCCGTGCCGGGGCGGGCTTGAGCGGATGCAGATACGACACCAGCGCGCTGACCCAGCGCCCCAGCCGATCCACGGTATCCACGATGGCGTGCTTGATCTCGGCGATCTCACCGGGTTGGTCGGCATGATCCAGCAGCTGGGCGCTGGCGCGGATGCTCGCCAGTGGATTGCGGATGTTATGCGCGACGACCGGCACCAGGGCGCCCAGGGCGCTGTTCTTCTCACTCTCCACCAATGCATCGCGGCTGCGCAGCAATTCACCGGCCATGTGGTTGACGGTGCGCGCCAAATCCACCATCTCATCCACGCCCTGCTCCGGAATGGGTTGTTGCAATTCGTCGCGGCTGATTCGCTGCGCGCCCGCCATCACTGCGGCCATGGGTCCCACGAATCCGCGCTGGAGCCAGCGGCGCGCCATCACAATCAAGGTCAGTGCCAGCAGGATCGGCAGCG